>Ga0123341_1004797_pt1 | contig 11942 bp, 5 predicted proteins | sample Turbeapinknodule_FD_89959 | JGI IMG/M metagenome (GOLD analysis project Ga0123341, IMG submission 89959) | Root nodule microbial communities of legume samples collected from Mexico - Turtle bean Mexico pink nodule | ecosystem: Host-associated > Plants > Roots > Nodule | place: Mexico: Nepantla... | reverse complement strand
TCCTGGTTGAATTATCGAAAAGCTCTGATGCCAATTTGTAGGGATATCGTGTGCGGAAGCGTGATAATTTCAACCAAAGATTATGAGAAATTAAAGTAACAAGTAAAGTGAGAATGATACCAGCATTTTTAGGTGGAAAACTCCTTTAAATAAAGGTAAAAAAACCACCGGCGAGAGAGCCAAAACTTTCACTATAATGATACTGGGAGTACAATGAATTCCTTTCAGACTAATAGATAAATAGCCCTAAAACAAATCCTCTCTATATGGGTTAAACACTTACACCTAAGAGAAATAGAGAGTATAGGAAAAGAGAGAGAAAACACATGCTGTTTGTAGTGTGTTACATTGCTTGAAGGAAGCCACTATATATAGTGGTTCTAGGAGACAACAATAATAAATACAATTAATGGTAATTAACCTCTCATTGATTGCAATTGATTGTGCCAAGTAACCTCCCAATTATGACAAGAAAACGGAAAATGTGAGTCATAAACCCACTATATCTGATATTGAATTTTTTTTACTACGAGAAAGATCTCTTTTCAATTATATATCATGTTGTTCAATAGGAACTACTAGGACTCTTCATCTGAAGTTATGTGTTTCTTTAAGGAAATCAAATATATATTTTCTTTAGTACATCCTCCTTGTTGACAAATAAATATCATATTATTTATTTTTATATTTTGATGTAATAATTGATACTAACTTTTTTTTTCATAAATTTGGTTCTTATTATTACATGATCGATAACACGTCATCATATATTAAAAAATATATTTAAAAATAGTATTAAATAGTTAATATAATAAAAATAAAATATAAACGAATATTTTTATGAAGATCAAATATACAATTGTAAAAATTAAATGACTAAAGTTAATTTTTATATTGAAAACAAATGTAATAAATATATATTTTCAAATTTCTTATTTTATTTTTATATACCTTTTTCAATTATACGAGAAAAAAAGATTAAAGAGAAAGAAAAAGAGCGACCGTGAAGGTAACGTAAGGAGAGTTGAAAATCCGAAAGTCGAAAGGAATATGATATGGTTTGGTTGGGTAATGTAATTTAAACTATAATGTATAAAGATTTTGAATTCAATTTTTTGGCATTGGCTTTGTGCTTTCCATTTTCCACTCAAATTTAGTACCGTAAACTCCTTGCAGACTCCGATTTTCAAGCAGAAAACATCCATCGTGCTACCCCGAGAGAGATTCGCTAAACCCACAATTCCACGCCACTCCGATAGCCAGAAAATAAAACGTGCTACAAACAAACAAGCAAAACCACACGCCGTAAGACTAAAATACACAGAATAGGAAGAGGAAGAAGAAAAAGAAAAAAAAAAGAAGAAAAAGAAGAAGAAGAACGTGCCTGAGAATAATAACGGAATCGTTGGAGCGAGTGAGTAAGTCGTTTTCGATTTCTTTCCCTTATGTAATGCATCAGAAGAAATCAGAGGTTCAGATCGGAAAAGAAAGCGTAGGCGTCTCTTCCGATTTCAATCCTTCGCCACCTCTGCAATACCAGAAACACCCTCACCACCGTCACCAATTTTATCCGCAAATCGAAATCGACATCACACCACCACAACAGCGCAGCGCAGTGCCGCAGGGAACCCCTCCGCCCTCCCTCTCCAAGCAGAAGCACCTCAACCCGCACGCCCAGCCGCCTCTCTTCAAGTCGCACAACGCCGCCTTCTTCTCTGTAACGGTCGCCGCCAAGAGCGCCGCGTTCCGCGCGCTGCGTCGCGTGAGGCGGCAGCGCGCGTTGCTCCTACTCGCGGTGCCGCTGCTCTACCTCTACTTCCTCGTCTCGCGGTCCTTCCTCCTCGACCTCCTCTCCGCGATCGCCTTCTCCGCCGCGCTTGTGTTCTCGCTCAACCTCGCGTTTCCGCTGCCGCTCCGCTCGATTCGGCTCAAGTCACCGTCCGCGGTGGTCGCGCGCCCCGCGTCGCCGCTGCCGGTGTTCTGGACGATTGGGTCGCGGCCCAAGTCGGAGAAGCGCGTGGCGTCGGGGTGCTGGGTGCAGGTCTTCGGAAACGGCGACGTTTACGAGGGGGAGTTTCATCGAGGGAAGTGTTCCGGGAGCGGGGTGTATTATTATAGTAGGAGTGGGAGGTACGAAGGGGATTGGGTGGATGGAAAATACGATGGCTATGGGGTGGAGACTTGGGCGCGTGGGAGTCGGTACCGAGGGTGTTACCGGCAGGGGTTGAGACACGGGTTTGGGGTGTATAGGTTTTACACCGGGGATGTGTACGCCGGCGAGTGGTCTAACGGACAGAGTCACGGGTGTGGGGTTCATACGTGCGAGGATGGGAGTAGGTACGTTGGAGAGTTCAAGTGGGGTGTCAAGCATGGCCTTGGTCATTATCATTTCAGGTTAGTTTCTAATTTGTTGTGTTTTTTTTTTGTCTATGCTTGGCTTAGTAGTTGTTATTGGGTTGTGTAACAATTGTTTAGGATTGTGTTAAGATAACTTTGGAGAGAGTAGTGGACTTGGGGATAGGCTGTTTTTGTATTTTGAATGCATATGTTGGAATGATGCTATGTATATTTGATTCTTTTTGTGCTGTTGGAGGGAGGTTCTGTTACTGAATGTGAGCATCAGTGTTGCATTTTATGTTGTGTCAAATTTTTTTCACGAGGTAGAATGGTGGGTGGTATTGCAGGTTTTTGTTAGAATTGAGGGGTTATGTATTTTGCTGTTTGCTAGGTTAGTAGGGTTTGAGAGTTGTTGAATAAATTTTATTTTGGCGTGTTTCTTAGAGATTCAGTTGTGTGGATCAGGAATTGAACGTGCAAAGTGTCAACATAGAAAAGGTTTTTAGAGTTTCGGTTTTGAAAATATGCCTCGCAGATTATAAAATGTCCTGGTTTCCGTTCTGTAGTTCAGTGCTCCTGTTGATAACAAGGGATTAGCTGGATACGTCTCTCTACTATGAAGCCAATTTTTGAGGATTTTCATTTTTAACACATCTTCAACCTTCAGAATAATTGGATTGCTTCAATTCCAAGCTGCTAGGTTTTTGCACAAATATGTAGTTGTTGTGTTTTCTAGTTAAGAGTTAGGAAACAAACATAACCACTAAAACTGAGAAACCAATTAAGATTTATTTTAACATAAACTATAACCTTGTTTATGATCTCTTTCTTTGTTTGTTTATTTGGAAGGGTTTATCACCAAAAATGGACATGGTATTTGATGTGAGGCCTGTTTATGTTTCAAACTTTACTACTGTTTTACCACTACGAACTAGTCACAGTCAGTCTAAAAGACAATCCCGTTCTTTTAGTTGTCATGTTTACTTTTCCCAATCATATGGGGATTTCTTACTATTCCGTCATATAAAATCCATTAAACTCCCCCATATTTGACAGGGGAGAGGGTTAGTTCTGTTGATAACTGAATCATTATCTACAGTTGGGTGGGAGAGATAGTGAGGTAGGTATGACATGGTATGAATAATAGGGTGGAGTTTTTAGCTTTGGAGTCAGTTGGGAGAGGGGAGCATTAGGACACTCAAATTTCCTGGAGCTGTTTGATATAATTTTCTGTATCGCATATTTTCCATCTTACCTCTTGATTCTACGGTCATAATGTTTCAGAATGAAGGAGAATAGGGCTGTTCCTAAAAGTTCATTTTTCATCTAATTTTTCCTTTTCTGGTCTAGTTTCAATCAACTGGTATCAAAGCTACCAGATCCAAGTATTTTTTCATGGTTCATGGGATGGTCAAGTGGGAAGAGATAGAGAACTTCAAGAAGCTTTGCGGAGTAAACATGAAAATATTCATGAAGAAAATGTCTTCTCTATTGACTTTTGGCATTTCAATTTTCAAATGGAGTTGGGAAACCAACAAGTTCTTCTTGAAGCAGCAAAGTAACTTGTAGATCTGCTCAAAGAGCAAGAGGTGGATAGGGGTTGGACAATGGGTCAAGTTTGGTTCAATATTTTAATTCCATCAAGGCTGTTGGAAGAAGCTTGACATTTGCCTGTTGTTCTTACACGAGCCAAGAAGGTCTCCTCCCTTGTTATCCTGCCATGTCCTTTTGCTTGTTGATTCTGGGATGTTCTCGTCCAAAGGGTTGTAATTGTACGTCTTAGGCCTGAAAGGTGGTGTGTACCCACAAAAGGTATTCCCACGCTCAGTTAGTTGGGTAAATTTATGAATACTAAATGCTATTGAATTCGTGACTTACATGTCCAATATCATCCTATTTATAAAGTGGCCTTCGTGTAAATGGACCTGGATCGGTATGGATGAAGGTGCTGAACTGAATCTCATATTAATGTAACAGTACAAACAGTTTAGTATGTTTGATGAGGGGTTAACATCATATTTGATTAGGAGTTAATCTTGTATCTTATCATATGTTGCTTTAGTTTTCCAACATATTCTCAGTAATGATTCCTAGATTGTTTTAATTGTACGGCACTGAGATGGTCTTGGTTGTATATAGTACGCCTGTATCAGGAAGAAGATACTTGCAGGTGGGTGTTATTTTGAGCTTAAACTGGTGTTGCATGGGGATGGGTTGCTATGCAGAATATGCATAAGTTTTTGTTTGGTCTGAAGTCAATGACATTTTTTTAAAGATTAAATAGAATAATTTGTAATTGTATATCTAGGTCCCTTGCGTGAAAAGGATCTGAAATACCTTGGAGGTATGTTTTTTAATGGATTGAAGAAATGAGTTTGGGAAGAAGCAAAGTTTTTCACCAGTAGAATATAATATACCAGAGATGTTGTATTACAGATGAATTAGAAAAATAATGTATAAACAAATGAAGGGGTTTCTTGGATGGTAACAGAGGTAAAGCTTGCAGTACTTACCCTCATCCGAAACAAATGCATGTGGAAGTGCAGCCGCATATTCTAACTGATAAGGCTGAGACTCAGTGATAGATTTTTCAACTAACAGATTCAATGGTTATTTTAGAAGCCAAGAAGGCGGTTCCATCGGCCAAGACCTTCTGATGTAGAGTTACTGGAATAAATCAAGTAGTTGTGTTATAGTATGTGTGCTCTACAATCCAGATCATGAATGCAAGAACTAGGCATTTCGATTTTAAAGATCATAAGAAATAGAATGAGTTTGTTTGCTAAAACAGTATCAAAATTTGGTTATGCAGGGCGAAACAGAAATGACAGGGTATATTAAAAATCAGAGGGAAAACAATTGAGGGGAACTTTTGGTTTTGGAGTAGAGGTTGAAAGGGAGCTTTGATACTCAGATTTCCTAAAGCTCTGTGCCTAAGTCAAACATTTGTCTATATTTATTCTTTTCTGTCTTTCTTCTTGATCCCACTATCATTTTGATTAAAATTCAGGGAGAACTCAATAAACCCCATCATTTGTTTATCTATTTTTACCCTTTTTTGTGTACAATTTCTATTAGATTATCTGTTCTCGGATGATTGGACTTTTTGGTAGATACTGTCTTGAACATTTCAAAATATACCCACTGCATTTTTCCCTGCAAATCTAACAGTGTGGTCAGTATCAATTTGTTGGATCCCTGGCATGCAACAATCAGTGCTTAATCATGTTAAGCATCAGGGTATCCTGGTGTATGATGAAGCATTTCAGAAAAATAACTTTTATGCCTTATTATTTACATAATGTATGGGATTCTCTTCCTTTTTCAATGCTTTCCATGAAAGTTTATTTGTTGCATTTTTTTTTGGAATTAATTACATCTGTTTAATTAGAAATGGTGATACATATGTGGGTGAATACTTTGCGGACAAGATGCATGGTTTTGGGATATATCATTTTGCAAATGGCCATCGATATGAAGGAGCCTGGCATGAAGGTAGAAGGCAGGGACTTGGCATGTATACATTTAGAAATGGTGAAACCCAATCTGCTCACTGGCAAAATGGATTCCTTGACATTCCGAGCACTCAAAGCACTACTTATCCAGTTTCTCCTGTTGGTGTCTCTCATTCCAAAGTGCTCAATGCAGTGCAGGTACAATCTATATGTTTATGGGTTATTTCCCTTGGTTCTTGCTAAATGTTTCTTTACACAGTTATATATACAAAAAGGTGAATGGTGTTCAATATTTTATCTCATTATAGGGTCCTAGGTAGTATGTCATTTTTGGTTGCCATGGATAATGTTATTCCAAAGATTAGGATGATATTCCAGTCCATTCTTGTACTAACTTAGCTTGGCTAGTATTCTTTATCATTATTACGGTAAGATATGTTTTCATACAAGTATTGCAATTTTCGCCTTTAGTATGGTAACAAAAAGTTTATCTGTCATAGCGCCACTATAATTCCATTGGTTTTAGTTGCAACTGTTAATTGTGATGTTAAATGCTGATGTGGATATTATGTGAAAAATATTGGTGATGTATTAATTTATTATGTTTTTCATACAATTAAGTATTGTCGATATTGTTATTATAATTAGAAAAATTGACTGCTCTTGATGCAAAAAATATTATTTTGTTTGGGTTTTACACACATCTGTTAACTGGTCAGTTAAATGCTTTACGTAGACACTACCACACAGAAAATAAGTGACTCGTTAGGTACTTACATGTACAACTAGCCAGGTGGTTTTTTGCATTTTTAACTAAGAATACAAAAATATTGTTATATTCAGTTAAATTTATGAGTAGCCATTCATTTAGAATTTTTAACCCTCTGTTGGACTTATTTTTGATCACCTAGATCGGAGAAGGGAGGTGAGTGGATTGACTATCCTTTGAGCATAATGCCTTCGTGCAGACAAGTCCAGTTAGAGGCGTTATGTTCATGAGGATTTTTGTAGCCAGATAAGGAAATATTGGGAGATTTTTGTGAAATTCAAGAGTTGCTTGTCACCTCTTTTAGAGCTCAAAGAACCTAAGAGGTTGCTTAGGGGTTGTCTAAATTGGAGGGTAGATTCTAGGATTTGGACAAGCTCTAGGGTTCAATGAAGAAAATTGCAAACCCTTGAACTTACCTTTCAATTTGGACAACCCCAAAGCAGTATCCTAAGTTCCTTGAGCTCTTGGAGGTGGCAAACACCTTTTGACTTCCACAAAAGCACCTGCTCTAGCTTGATGGGGGTTTGATATTGACAAGTTGACCAAAGACATTCCTCTATTCAACCATGAAATTATACCTGCTAGGTGTGGCTCCACAAACCTTGCGAATATTGAACTCACTTTTGAAAAAACATTTATGACCATCAGTAAAATTGAGTCTAGTCTGCAAAACCAGCAGGCTTTATGGATTTAATTATCGGGTTCACAGACTTACCGTGGATTTTACTAAGTATTTTGTCAAGGATCTTAATTTTTAATTTAGGGTGTTTAAATTTTGATGCTATAAATATTGATATATTTTAGTTATCAATGTTAGTAACATGATATATTTGTATAGATTTTGGCTAAAAAAGTGAAAGGAAAAAACATTTATTTTAGTTGAATAGATGTTATTTTTTTCTTTAATTTTTTAACATTATTTGGCCCACTGACGGGTTAGTTATCAGCAAGCTTTTGTGGCTTAGTTACGGACCTAAAAAGATATAAAACAATCTCATTTATTTCACAAATTGGAGTTCTCCTAACCTTTAAAAATGTGGGTTTCTCGGATTGGGTCTTAAACAGGTCAACTGGTCTGCTTACACCTACCCTTGTTGCATTAACGACTAGTCAATTTTTGTTAGGACAGTGATAATACATAGTTATGTGGAAAAACATGTAATAGGTTAACACATCACAATATGTGATTAAAGTCCAAATAGAATTGCGGTTGTTGTGTGATGACCAATCACTTTTTTTAACCAAATTTGACCATAAATGTATGAAAACATATTTGCCTTTATTATTACTTGATTCACTCGATTTGTGTGTTTTGACAATTTGAGATTAGAAATTCTGGTTTTGGATACCCCTTGCGTTATTCTTTTAATTTGTAGTAAAATTACTTCACTGTTATATTTAACCCTCGAGTTTGGAGAAGGGGGAGGAGTTGATAATGGTTTAGGCACTAGGTATTGGTGTCACTACCATATGTTTCACATAGAATAGGTGTTAAATATTTGTTGCAGTTTAGTCTTTAGCATAGAAATTGCTGGAAGAAAACAAAATTTTATTGACAATGAGGATCCGGTCTACAGACTGATTTTTCGACATGTCTTGTTTGCATGAAATTAGCTCAACCTTGTAAATGGAAAGAGAAAAAACGAATTGCAGACAGTTAGATTCTTTACAACACCATGAGCCAATTTTCATTATAAATTGTTTTTATTGGTTTAACAAATAGGAAGCAAGACGAGCAGCAGAGAAAGCATATGAAGTGGCTAAGGTAGATGAAGGGGTGAACAGAGCTGTAGCAGCTTCTAATAGAGCAGCCAATGCAGCCAGAGTAGCTGCTGTGAAAGCTGCACAAAAGCAGATGCATGTTAAAAATGAAAGCTTCGCAATTCCTGTTATGTAAGAGTATCTCAGATGCTTTTATATTACAAGAGAAGGTTGAGATTGTAGAAGAAAGCAGATTCACTAGGTGGCTACTTTAGTTTATACAGCTTCATCCCCCATTGCAATAATTGCTTTGGCATTTTGCTTTCTTTGATTTGATCTTTTGATTATTGGCTCCTAGAACCTTACCACCAGGTAGATGGCTGAAAGAAAGCAGATTTGTTATCTATATCGGCTGCGGTCCTTGTATAGAGGGAGGAAGGGTGATGGCATCCATGTGGTCAAACTATTTTATAGATAAGGTTTCATTCTTTCCACTTTTTGTAAATTTATGTAAGTGCTGGTGTTCTGGTTAAACCTACAACCGGCTACTGTTGTATAATCGCTTGGTAATATAACGAGAGGAGAAATATATAAAATAAACAGTTATTTTCTTTCCCTAACTTTAAAGTTGTTTGGGTTATATTTTGGAATTATGTGTCGTAAATTTAATTTACTTAGGTAAACACTTTACCAATCTTAATATTTAGTTAAGTACTTTATTATGAATAATTTTTTCCTAATCTTAAAAATTGGATGCTTTTGTTTATTGATTCTTTTTGGGTTTGCCTTGAAGCACCTGCGATTCAAGTGTGAAGGTTGTTGTCAGAATGTGTATAAAGGCTGTGCAACAAGAGTTAATGAAATTTTATTTTAAATACACCAATTCTAATTTATAGATTCGAAAAATTTAGAAAATCTTGTATTTATTTAAAGTTGGTCTTAGAAAGCCAGTTTGGATCTTATTATGTGTAGAAAATAATGGAAATTGGATTTCATTTTATTAGTACATTCATTAAATTAATACTTGGTAATCATGCAATTAATCAGTAAGTTTTAACTGTTGAGTATATCAATCGATAATGTCTTATATGAGCATCTAATAGAGTCATCTAGTTAGTCATGTAGTTACATCATTTATCATTTGTAACTCAAACGTATGTTGTTAGTTTTTATTAGCGATTATTTTGTTAATTAATTGGTGAATACATATTTATTATTCTATTACATTGTTAGTTACATTATAATTAGTATATATATAGTGTGATCTTACTAAATCTAAAAAGCTTTAGGCAATTGAATTTATAGTCTATAATTTGTTCTTTCCTATTTGAGTGTGATCTTTGAATGATATTTAGAAATCACTACATTAAGAAATACGTAACTATTTATCCTCAGATTGTATGCTTTACTCTTTGCTTTACGCATTTTTGTTCTTGATGCTTTATATCATCTTTTTGTACAAGTTACTATGTGTGAGCTTCTTGATTTGATACAAGGAAGAAATACGAACAAAAGAAGAGGTCTTTGGGTGGAGAGAGAAGATTAGATTTGTGCAAAAAGTTTAGAAAAATAAGAAAATATAAATAAACAAATGAATGATTTTAGGAATGATGTTAAGGAAATGCTTGTCCAATTGGTCTTGACCAAACTAAGGGCAAGGGACACGAGGAAGAAAAACCAAGGCAAAGAGGAAGAGGAAGTTCTGATTTGAAAATCCTTACAAAATGATAGCATCCGATTTGAGTTTTTCTTGAAATTTGAAGGAAATTGACGAAAGCTTAATGGAAGTAGTGTGTTAAGGATGACTCCATTGGAGCTATGGATTCCTTGGAGTTGTCATGAGAAGTGATGGGGACCATCCAAAGCTACCATAAACACCAATAAAGACAGAAGCACTATCTGTATAACTAAAGTAGAATACGTTTGTATAGAAGTGTATTTGTAAACATACTTTTAAGTTGTAGAGATATCAAAGACATTGGAGATCCTCACTTGTCACACAAGCATGCATCTCTAGAGCATAAAGGGACATATAGGCCACTCCTTAAGCCACCAATCTTACCATGGTTAAGCAAGCTTACTCGGGGTTAGGATAACTTAAGGAGCAAGCTACCTCCTCCCTTATCATCTATAAAGACTTTGTACTTAGATTTGACATTAATGTGAATGAGGTATTCCGAAATAGAATCCATTCTCTCTCAAATCTCCCCTTGCTTGCAAGCCTACACGACCTAAGTGAGCTCCTTGGAAGGTTGGCCTCACCAACTTCCTCTTCAAAGCAATACCATCACTTTCACCGAACCTTCAACCATTCAGTTGCTTCCTTTCATCCAAGTCTTCCACTGCCTCTCTTTGATGACTTTTTACGGCAAGTGCACCGCGTTTGTTATAAGTAATAATTATCCCTAAGGACGAATATCCCACAAGGAACAATGAATTATCGAGTACAATATTCGCTAAATAAAACAACAGAACAATAAAAAGAGTTTTGAGTTAGTTATGTTGACACTGATCAATAAGAAAACAAACAAAAAATTAGTTGCTTCAATTGGAAAAATAGGGATTAGGTTTCATCTCTCTCACTCTCATGTATTTTGATTAGCATGATAATATTAAGTTCTTTGATTGAATTTGATGCCGATAGAAAATTTATTTATATCGATATCTCGCATATAAAATCCTTAAGAATGTTTCCTAAATATCGATCTCTCACATACTTATAAAAACAACTTAGAATCACATTCAGACGTTAATGACAATTAACATTTCAAGTCTATCTCTAGCACTCAAATATGCTAAGTATTGTTGTTTAGGTCTGAACCCTAAAAATACATCTCAGTCAGATTTAAGATTCTCAATTTGTCACGGAAATTTAAAAGTAAAACAACAATACAAATAATAAATCAAGAACTGAATATTAATATATAAGATATCACCTCAATATATAAGAGTTTGAGCAGATTACTCCCAATACCAAAGGGTAGAAATAGTCACGTATACTTCTAGCACCTTCCATTCTCCCAATTGGGTTACAATTCACTCTATGGTGTTTTCCTCTTAATCTGGAACACTAGGGTTGAACCTCTAGCCCCCTATTTATCCTAATTTTTTAGGGTTAGGTGGCTTCCTATGTCACGCTAATGGGCTAAGTGATAAAACATAAAAAAAAGGCCTAATCTTTTTCTGCATCTTTTTCTATTCCGAGACCTTCCAGCTTTCTCTTTTTAGCTTAAATTATTCTCCTTTACTCCAAATCTTCAATCCTCCCTAAAAATCTGCAATTAACACCAAATTTGGGAATAAAATGCTCTTATTCAAATAAAGCTCATAAAAAATGTAAAAGGTATAAATTCATAAATTAGAGATTATTTTATATGTAAATTAGCAATAAATCCTCATAAGTGCATGTTCCTGCCGGTTGACCTCAAACGTCTTCGTGCGCCTATGACAACCTCGCGTCCTAGAATCCCTGCACTCCTTCTCTTTCGATCACCTGAAACGCAAAGACAAAGGGCACCCTCGCGGCCGTTTGCACTCCGACTCTCAAGTCAGTCTAAGTGATGGCATTTCATGAAGGTCTTCTTGAATCATGTGATAAAAAGTGGTGCGGAAGCTATGAAGGTGTGTGAGCAAGATCCTCCTAAGAGTGGTGTTGATCTTGAAGGTGCATGATATGTATG
>Ga0123341_1004795_pt1 | contig 11944 bp, 9 predicted proteins | sample Turbeapinknodule_FD_89959 | JGI IMG/M metagenome (GOLD analysis project Ga0123341, IMG submission 89959) | Root nodule microbial communities of legume samples collected from Mexico - Turtle bean Mexico pink nodule | ecosystem: Host-associated > Plants > Roots > Nodule | place: Mexico: Nepantla... | reverse complement strand
TATCAAGAATCATACATAATATTATTTTTAAGTGGTTCGATTGAAACTAGATAAATTTATTATGAATAATATCTAAGACAAACCTATAAGTTTAATATTTAACTAAAAAAAAATAAAATAACCTACTTTATCAGAAATTCTGATCGGATAGTCTTGTAATTTTTGCTACTAGGAGTCTAATGTCGGATTCCAATTATCAAACTAAAAACAATGAGGAGGTTAAAATCTTAAAAAAAATGAGATGAAAGAAAAAAGAAAACTTATTAAGAGATTATTATTTTTTAAATAAAAACTGAATAATTTTATTTATATTTTTTTATTTTATTTTAATAATAAAATATTCAGATATCATTTTAATTATACCACTACTACTCTAAAACTATTTTTCTTTTTAAGTACATGTTTAGAGAACTCATTCAATTACAATAAACATAAGACCTCAATAGTTGCTCAAAAGTTAAAAAAAAAATATACAGACGCTCATCAAACTTATCCGAAGATGAGAAATCATTAGGCTTGATAAAAAAAAATGAGAAATCATTAGACAGTGTCCGATAATGACAAACTGCTATACGAGCTATAAAACTTGAACTAAACCAAATGTTCAAGAAAGAAGTATATATGTGTCCTACTTTACGGATTGCTAAGAATTTATTTTACTAAAAACTATTTCCTTTAATAAAAACTATCTTTTAATAAAAGGTTTCAAAACATTTTTAATTTTTGTCCAAACTTATTATTTAACACATTTTGATTTAATGTTTGATGAAATAGAACGTAAGTATATTGTTAACATTTTATTGAAATTTACTATGAATAGTTTTTATTTTTCAAAAAGGGCCAATTCAGAACATCAATTCGACCTGCTGCTAATTTTACACGATCACCTCAAGTTCTCTGACTTTTGTATCAGTATCGTAACCTTTTCCAGGATTGTAGCCGAATCACATAACAGTGTTACACTGTCCCGTGAAATCAGCCACGTATTCAAATATATTTGAATTCTCATTTTAACTTCATCATCTTATAAGACAAACAATATGTAAAATATTTTTATTATTCGTGTGGATTATAATTTCCTTTAATTTACCGACTTATAATGTTCAGTGTTGGTACTTCTAGAAACTTCAATTGGGACACCCAAATTTATTGCACTAGCTGTGAATGTTTTGAAGCTAAGTCGTTGGATTTTTATTTACCAGTTTTGATTTAATGAGTGCACCCAATAGGGAGATCATTTATGTGTCCCACAATTTCGCTATAAATTCAACACCAACCTTATAAAGAAAGGTTATACGTCATTTTATATCATTATTATGATTATAGTTATAAGTACTCTTATTTAGTATAAATAATAATCAATAAAATAACAATGTTAACCAGTCATGTGCTGTTAATGTGTTTAGTTTGTTTATTATAAAAAAAATTAGTAGCATAATTTTTTCATGCGGCTAACGTAATTTTTTTTTTAATAAACGTTCATTAAATAGCCATAATATTAGAGGCAGAAGTATGTATGTTCTACCGTACTGAGTAGAGAGGTGAAGGAAGAAAATGAAGTTTGACCAGTTATGGTTTTGGATTCAAATTTTGCAAATAAAAAAAATGTCAGTTCTAGCTAAAAAAGTAATGATAAAATTCCTTTATTAAAATCATCTCATAAATACATTAATAATACTTTTATTTTTTTTTAACTTTGAGTTTTTTAACGATTAATAATACCTTCAGAAAAAGCATTTGTTTAAAATGAATTATGGAAGAGTTTTCACCAACTATGTTGGTCCACCTAGTAGTGGGTTGGGTGAAGTTGAAATTTCAAAATCTATAGATAATTTTTGGTGAATAAAAAAGAATATATATATTTATTTAGGAAAATGATAAGTTATATACAATTGATATAATAAATTTAGAAATAAATATATAGTAAATTTGTAATTAAATGATATGAAAAAATATTAAAATAATAATATTAAGAATTGTAACTAGTTATATAAAATATGTGAATTATGAATGTGTAGCTTTCCATTTATTTATTATTTATTTATTTGGTGAGGGAAGTTGGAAAGTCTATGAAACACAGGAAGTGAAATGAGGGTACATAGCTTTGTGGATGCTGAGTCAGCCATATGGTGTTACATTAAACGGTCCACCTCAGATTTTCAGAATCCCCACGTTAATTTAATGTGCTTCCTTCTTCTGTCTGAATCTGTAACATGCTAGACAAAGAGTGAAAGCAAGAAAGAGAAATAAGAGAGAAACCAAACAAGAGAAGAGCATCAATTGCTACCTCCAGTATATTACACCACTGCAACATTTCTGAAGCAAGATCACTGTCCATTATCACACAAATGGGTGAAGTAAGAGTTTCTCTTACACAAAAAATTCTTTGTCCATATTTATTCTTAATCAATCTGTCTCTTTCCTTTTTTCAACAACTTTTTCTTTGAAAACTAACTTTATAATGTCTGCTCTGTGATGATGGCATCATTATCGTGTAATGCATGACATGTTAGTCATATGGAGATTCATTTTTCACTCAGATCTTTTCTATTTTTAACTGATGTTCTAAGAACAAGGAAGAGGAAAAGAAAGAAGAAACCACAGAGGAAAAGAAGGAAGAAGAGAAAAAAGATGAAGAACCTCCAGAGATAGTACTCAAGGTTGATATGCACTGCGAAGCTTGTGCAAGGAAAGTTGCAAAAGCATTGAAAGGATTTGAAGGTCATTTTAATTAAATAATTTAGTTTATGCTCTAAGCTACTCATTTAATCTAATGAATGTACATCCATGAATGCAATTACATGAGAATCAAAATTCAAAAAGATGTCTGTACGTTACTAGTTTTTGAGGATTAGTGTCAGCTTGTACTTGTTAGTCTCTTTTTTTTCCCTCTTTTTCATGTTAGAGGGGTCTGCTATCTATGATTGGTTTTGAATTTAACAGCTTACATCTTGAAGTAATTTCTCAGGTATATATTATTCACAAATTTTAGAGGTAATTTTACACATGTCCATTTAAACATGTCCATTTAAATGGTGATAAAAATTCATCATGCATTATAGTTTAAAATTGATAAAGGTGTAGGAGGTGGAAAGATTAAGACTAACAAAATTGAAGTTATAATCTTTTTTGTGAGATAGGAGTGGAAGAAGTGACTGCTGATAGCAAGGCAAGCAAAGTGGTAGTGAAAGGAAAGGCAGCAGACCCCATAAAGGTGTGTGAGAGGCTACAAAAGAAAAGTGGTAAGAAAGTGGAGCTCATTTCTCCTTTGCCAAAACCTCCAGATGAGAAAAAAGAAGAAGTCCAAGAACAGCAGCCAGAGGAGAAAAAAGAGGAGGTAAATCATTCCCCCCCTTGGCTCATTATCTCGATCGGTTAATTTCTAGATTAGACATAGCAGTTCTCCTTTTGCTAATTTGTTGTTATAGAGATTAATTAAGGATGGCATTCACCTCAAGAGATCTTCTATGTGCAGGTTTGGTTTCGTGCTGGGTAATCCAAAATGACTCTGAAATATGTGAACGAAGTAAACAAATAAGTTTATGCAGTTTACTTTTGATTGAATATTTTACACTAAGTTTTACATATTTAGAATAAAATCACTCAAACATCAGTCACTTCGCTATCATAACCATGCAAAATAAATTTGATAAAGTTCACTAGACACAGTAACCCTTGTACGTTTATTATTTTTACCTTGTTGATTGAGATGAATGGGGGATGGTGCATGATAAACATGATGACCAACATGGTTACCTTACAACAAAGTGAAAGTGTGAAATGCTTTGAATTTTAGTTTGCGTAGTTTGTTATCTTTTTGTTTCTTGTTCCTGTTGTTTCCAAGGAGGATGGATGCTACGGTAGCATGAAAGTAACGAAACAAAGTGAGCAGAATGATGGCACTCTCCCACAAGGCACGTGTAACGAGGGAAACGGTGGTGACAATTAAGAGGACTTGACCCCACCCCCTTTTGCAACTTGACATGCATGTAGTTTGCAGCAAAATGAGGTCACCGTCACGGGCTTATTATATATCCTGTTTTCACTTTTTACCGTGCCCACCCTGTGGAATAGGGAAGGTGATAACACTATATGCTATATGCCATACACTTCACAATTCTTAAGGCAGACGCTTAAGTACAAACAAAACCATGTGAAGTGGAAATAACCAGAGTCACTCTCTATTATGAGCACATTAAGGCAGTTCTGTGAGACTGGTCCTTTGCAAACTGTGTTTTGGGGACGAAGATTGTAGTCTTTGCTTCCTTGGCTTTTAGTATACAGTGGAAAACCCCACATGGCCCATTCACAAAATAGACGTTAGTGGAAGCACTTAGAGGCCTCTTTTATTACAGTAACTTAATTGCCACAACTAACACGTTGAACATCTAAATCAATTAGGGATATAATCAAACATCTTCACAGTAGTTGAATATTTTTTGTATGTATATTTCAAACTGACACTGCTCATACGTTAGTTTCGGCAAAACTAATAAATATTTGTATGTAGGGTTTAATCAATGTAACATGTCTCATTGTTGTCTCAATTGTTTGTCAGCCACCTCCTGTGGTAACAGTAGTTCTCAAAGTTCGAATGCATTGTGAAGCATGTGCTCAAGTTATACAAAAGGGAATCCGCAAGATTAAAGGTACATAGATTCACGTTCTCTCCTTTTCTTGGTATTTCATGATCTCTCTATACATAAAAAAAAAACTTTATTTTTTATCTCTCTCTATCTTCTGCAATGAATTATTGATTGCTCGTGCGAACTGTCTCCCCTTCCCTTGTGCACTCGCTATCTTGGAACCTACATATTTAAAGAGAATTCTTTTTTCTTTGAATTTACTCACTCCTTATTTTCAAATTTATATTGATTTCATAATGACGAACATGCACTTCTTTATAACGTTTTCTATTCAATTCATTATTTACTGATAATATATATATATATATATATATATATATATACATATATATATAATACAAAAAAAGAACTTGATTATTTTTTATATAAAATCTTAATCAAACGACATGTGAATAAATTTCAAATGCAAAACTTTCTGATATAGGCGTATTCCGAACACACTTTTTGGTACACTAAGTGTTGGATAAATTTCATGCGGATCTCACCAAAAAGATCAAAGTGTGTTTTGGACTTTTCAGTAAACTCAAACGAATTTCTCTCAACAAGACAACAATAATAGAGAGTGTACTAAAAAAACTGTCACTGTCTCTGTATTTAAAGCTAGGTTATTAAGAAGCATAACCCTTGGCGCTGATCCCGTTGCTTTCAAAAGTGTGCTTGATTTCAAGGTTCTTCATGTAGCCTTTTGACCGTAAGAGTTGTGATGTTGATCTCGAGGATTATATATTAATCTCACTGCCAATGCCATATATGCCTATTTTTGTGTGTGAAAAATACCATACATGTATCTTAACTGCGTAAAATTTTGCATTTCAATGCTGATTTATGGGAATGTGGGGTAGAAGGGGGTGTTACATGATGTTGAAAGATGAATATTTAATATCGTCAATTCATGGTTTCAACTTTTTTTATGTAGGGTATTACTTTAACTGGTAATATAAATTAAAAACAGACGTTGGCATTTAACTCGTGCTTTTAATTTAATTAATCTCTGAACTGTAGACTCTAATAAAAAATTCAATGATTTGAGAGCAATCTATGACATGCTAACACGTATTGATTAATACAGGAGTAGAGTCAGTGGAGACAAGCTTGGGAAATGATCTAGTGATAGTAAAAGGTGTGATTGACCCAGCAAAGCTTGTTGATTGTGTGTACAAGAGAACCAAAAAGCAAGCTTCTGTTGTGAAAGAGGAGGAAAAGGAAAAGAAGGAAGAAGAGGAGAAGAAAGAGGAAGAGAAAGAAGGAGAAGAAAGCAAGGGAGATGATGGTGAAGAAGAGGATGATAACAAAGCTGAGATCAAGCGAAACGAATACTTGCCATCGAGATCATACGTTGACTACTTTGACTACCCTTATGATTCTCAGATTTTCAGCGATGAAAACCCAAATGCATGCACTGTAATGTAGATCAGTCTTATTATGTACTAATTAACTTGATGTTTTAATAGCTGATCATCAAGGGAAGCAACTTCTTGGGCTGTGCCTGTTGTTGGAGCGTGGAATAAGATGCATAGTAGTGATGAATATTTTGAGGCTTTGTATATGATTTCAACTGCATCCCTCAGAGTTGGCATTTTCTATACAAAGAAGCTAGATGCCTCTGTGTTTATGAGCTTTCTACATATTTCCTTCCTAAAGGTTGGCCAGAATTTATGCAGTGTGTACTGAATTTTGGCCTACATCTGCAATTATGTGTACCTATAATGATGATATTCATTAATAATTTCAACTCATGTTATGATAAAACTTGCTACCCAAATGCCAAGCCACTTCAAGCAGAACTTCACTGAAGTATTACTTCCAAAGAACAGAATTCACAAGCTTCTCTTTTTTTTACAAAATATCAAATTTATTGGTTGAAACAAAACCCAGATAGCCCATAGACTAATAACATTATATCGATTCAAGGAAATTTAACTCAGATTCTTTAAACAAGATCCTATAAGGAGTGTTATCAATAAAAACAGTATGATTAAAAGAAAAGATTTTATCAAAAGTGACTAAGCTTAATTTCAAATAAAAGTGACTAAGCTTAGTTTCTTGCCCTACTGTTCAAGGAACTATAAGGTTGAGGGTTGTCCTTTATACGGACAGCTGCTGAGTTGGGTAGGGTCCAATTATTGACCAAAAGATTAAAAAAAAGTAGGAACAGTATTATATGGTCTTTCCTTTTTAAGCACTGTTAGAAGCCCCATAAGAGAAATGCAGTCAGTTAACTACTAATGGAACAAAATATAACTTCTAATTATGACGCCTTGCGAGTAGCAGAGCTCGTGATGTTAACGTATTCTAAGTCCTCCAACAACATTTTTTACTAATCTTCTTACATGCTTAATAAAATAATTATAAAAATATTTTTTATGTTTTCAAATATTATTTATTACACATGCTTTTTATCTAGTGTTTTCTATATAAAGTAACAGCAAGGCACAGTGTTATTGATTTGAATATAAACCAAAAAGGATGTGTTAGTTGCAATGTCATGAGTTTTGCAGAAAGAGGATGATGCAAAGTAGTGCCGGGGAACCTAATTCCAAAAGGAATATGATGCATGCAATGCAATCTACGAATCTCTGGAGTAATGGGACGTTTAAGATAGCGAAGGTGATATCAAAATAGATGCATGGAATTAAAAAAGGCGAATCAGGGGCACTTTATTCTTGTAAAAGGTGGGGTTAACTGCTTTTTGAGTTGGCAAAAGCAAAGTAAAAACAGAAATGCCATGACATAGACTTGCAAGGTTTTCTATTTTTGTTTTTTTGGTGAGTCTTATAATTGTGTAAATTAATCCATCGTTTTAATGGGGATACAACTCAACTTGCATAACTCATTAGATCAAACAGCGGCTATAGCAGAGTCAAATAGTGCACCGCGGGAGATTTTCTGCTCCAGGAAAATGACAATGCTCCCACTACGTGATTCAATTTACAGAATTTTTTTTTTAAACATTAAGTAATATTTTAAAAAAAAAATTAAAGAGAAAACAGAAGTTGATTCAAATTTGTTTCCAGTAACAAATCACGTTTTATAAAGTGAACTTGATTTATGATAACAGTTTCAAATAACTTCTACCCATAATCAATGTCTCTAATTATATTTTAATCTTCTGATGATTTTGAAAATATCTGACTATTTTATGATTCTGACTATTTTGAGAAGTTGTAATAGAAACAATTATTATTCTTTAGAAAATGATATGTTTGATGAAAAAAGCTTAAGCAAACATGCCTTTATCTCTGTGTAGGAGACGATTTAATCTGAAAACTACAATTTAAGTCACCACGGACTCCATTGATTTTTTTGAAAACTCCAGAAGCAACATATTTTTGTATAATTCATGAAATTGAAGCACAACTAAAACCTGTTCTAAAACCCATAACATCAAGATTTCTGAAAAATAATGGGATCTAGATATTTCAGGTGTATGCCTTGCCATATGCCTTTCAGTAATTTATTATAAATATGAAACTTTATCATAAAAATTAAACATGCATAATTCACAGACATACATACACATTTGTGAATGACAGAAAGAGGTAGGTGAATATGAACAGTAAACGAGATTAACCCAACAAATACCATGAAAATACCTTTTTTTCTTTCCCCTTTTATTTTAGTGATTAATCAAAATTCCTAGATAATATGTACCAAAAAGAAACGTACCAGAAAAAAGTTCCTACAGAATAGCCATCAAATGATGTAAGAATGAAAACTGAATTGCATGATGAATAGCCATCAAGCAATTGACATTATATGTACCACAATGTTCACTTTCATGTAATGATGCTTATGGAGCTTAGAATTTCTCACTTATAGCCGTACTGGTCGAAGCTATATTAGCTAAAAGGATTTAAAAGACTACACAGTCCATGTAATTTATGTTTACCTCTGCAAAGACTTGTACAGCACCACAGTCACATATTTGGCTAGAAACCGATGAGTTGTACCAAGTGCGACCACTGAAGGGCTACCCTTCCCTTTCTGCATGTAAAGATGATTGAGCACTACATGCTGAGGTCTAGCTGTAAGAGGTTGGATTTCCATATTTGTTGACGGAATATTAAGAAGCGTCATTTGCAAATATGGAGGAACCAATGGTGGCTCCTTTGCATAATCTTCGGAACTAAGTTGTTGGTTGTTATAACTAGAGTCTGGGGATTTAGGAGGTTCAAAACTAGAAATGCTTCCGATGTCCTCAGGAACATAATCCTTTATGTAATATACAAAATTGTTAGTCTCACAATATAGATGTCAGTAAAACATAGTGCAGACATTACTTTTAGTAGTATAAGATATTCATGAAACCAATTTTATCATCATCCTCCCATCCCCTGGTTAGGAATTGCAACTTCTATCATCACCAACTAAGTTTTACTAGAGTGACATGAGAAAAAGTTGCATGTATAAAGTTAAAAGAAAATAAAATGACTCTAAAAGAAATGGATAAACTGATATCTAAACTGCTATAAAAATTCATTCCATGGATATTAAGGATGGTTATCTAAAAAACAAATGAGACTTGCAAACTTAGGTAGCCACGAAGTGAAATAGAAATGAGTTCAGGATCATATACATTGAAAACAAAGTTCTTGCAAGAAGAGAATATAATCTAACCCAAGAACGACAGGGAAATACATTCTAAGGACAAAACTAATGCGAGCTACACTAAAAACGAATTTCAAAGTTCAAAAGAAAAATAAGAATTCGATAACTTGAGAATCAGAATTTGATAACTTGAGAAAGATAAGGGAAATATTTCCCCGCAAACAGGGTTCCTAATCAATTAGATAAGTTTGCACAAAATAACCATCATATGTCAATTTTGATCACAAGTCTATTAACATAAGAGTACCTGCAAGTCCAAAATGTTGTAAGCATTACCCGCATCATCTTGAGCCCAAGGCAAGTCAGGTGCATACCTCCACTGGCCATCCACAACAAATCTAAATTGGTATACACCAGAGGGCAACACTTTCATTATTGTGAAATCCTTCCCTGATCTCTGTAAGGACATTCTGATCAACCACGAAATTAGCCTCTAAGCAACAGCTATAACAGACTTCCAAGATAGATGAAAAGGGCATTAAGTATTCTTTTCTTCTGTTTTATGATTTCATCTTCAGTTAATATGTCTTCACTAACAATTCAAAGTCGCCACCTTGTTTTTCTTTGGTTCCAGCTTTCAAGAATTTGTAAATGAAACAATAAAAACGAAACAAGGTGACGAAAGAAAGAAAGACATATCAACAGAAAATGACAACAAAAAACAAAGAAAAGCATTATCAAACACATTCCAAACCTTGTTTTCCAATTATCCCATGATCCCTCCACAGCCACTTCTTTCCCATCATAACTCCAAGTAATCATCGTTGGAATTCCTAATTCACTGTACATATCCTCATACCCTGACGTAGTCTGCATCCAGGAAGGGCTTGGAGTATGCATCTCATCAGGTCTTTGTAGTGGAACCACCGGAACCTAAAAACAGAGAAAGAGGAGGGTTAACAACAGCCAAAAACAGAATTCCAAAGCCATACCTAAACACAGACAACAGCCAAGCAAGTATATTCAAAGCAAACGAAAATTCAGAACCAAACTTTACAGAGACCAAATAACACATCTTATATGATTGACAAGAAAACATCACATAGCCTCCCATGTCCACGATCAACCTACTAGGAGAGAGTAAGGGGTAGGGTACTTGATTCCTGAACTGGACAAAAAATTCAGAAGATGCGAATATAGTCCTTTAATGCGATCCCAATACATTAACCAAATTGCTTCCCAGTCACAGCAACACTGAATTAGGTTCCCCACACATGCTAATTGATCTAACAACCAAAACCACAGGGCGAAAGAATGCAACTCCAAAGTAGTGAATGAGCAATAGAAGGGAAAGGAGTTGAACAGCTTCGAAACTCAATAATCCACCACATGAACTTGCCAATTAAACAACTAGTCTAAACCAGGAGGTCTTTTACAATCTCAAAAAGCTAAAAAAAGTTACATGATTCACTCTCCAAAACGGGTGCACTCTGACCTCATGGCTTCTACACGCCGAACCCATAAACATGTACCAACATTAAATCAAAACATTAGACTTTGGCAACTGATTAAGCCATGAGAAGGGAGGTTAGGGGGAGAATAAAGAAAAAAAAAAACTTTTTTTTAACAATCTGGACGAAAACAAAAGATAACAAAAAAACCCATATTTAGCGATGAAGTGTAAAGGGCGGGAAAAGGAAAGGAGTTACTTGTGGGGTGAACATGAAGGGAGATTGGGTGGCTCTAGGGCTAGCAGGAGGAGAATGACCCATCATATCGGAAGGCGCACGATAGCCAGGGTTGGCGGACATGCAATCGACGACACCGTGAGTAGTAGCAGCAGCAGCAGGTTCGTCGTCTTCTTCTTCTCCTTCGGTCTCAGAGGGAGTACCGTTGACATCGTCTCTCCCATTCACATTGCCCATGGTAGTTGTGGAGGGAGAGAGAGGGAGGGAGTAAGAAGAGAAAGGGAAAAAAAAGGGAAAAAGGAAAAAAGAGAAAGGGAAGGGAGTGGGGTAAAACAATAATTGTATGATAGTAAAAAAGAAATGGGAGATGGGTGGAAAGAAGAAAGAGAAAGGAGTTGAAGGTGGGGAGTGAGGGAGTGGGGTAGGGTATGGTATGGTAAGGTTAGGAGTGTTGTGTTCTGTTGTGTTGGGTTTTGGGGATGGTGGTCACGTCATCATAAGGAGCTTATATTATGTTCTGTTGTGACTTTGTGTTGTGTTTGGCGTCTTCCCTCCGACGGCATGGCAGGACGTGAAGACTCCTCACTGCCGAGTTTCGGGCTCAAAAAGCCCAAGCTGAAAGAAACTGAGTGCAGTATTCAAATGGATCACTTCTTAACAATTGGCCCGTTCGGTTGGATGGGTTATGACTTACTAATATAGGTTGTGGTTGGCACATGAATTTAAAGGTTTTAAGGGAAAAAAAATTATTGTTAAATATCTTAGGTCTCCTTTTAAAATTTTGAATCATTTTTGTTACCTTCTATAAGAAAAGGAACAGAGAATGTAAATAAGTAAGAGAATAATGAAGATGAATGAAATTGAGAAAAAATAAGGTGATTTTTTAAGTGGAAGAAAAGTTATTTTAAATTTTTTAAGTGATTTGATTTATCATGAGAACATAAGAGAAGTATGGGATTTAAAAGATAAAAAAAAAAACTAATTAATTTTGTAAATTATTTATTTGAATTGAGATGTCAAAACTTGTAAAAGACTTTTAAATAAATGAGATATAACTTAATG
>Ga0123341_1004793_pt1 | contig 11945 bp, 9 predicted proteins | sample Turbeapinknodule_FD_89959 | JGI IMG/M metagenome (GOLD analysis project Ga0123341, IMG submission 89959) | Root nodule microbial communities of legume samples collected from Mexico - Turtle bean Mexico pink nodule | ecosystem: Host-associated > Plants > Roots > Nodule | place: Mexico: Nepantla... | reverse complement strand
GCTTGCACACTTATCTTGGAGTCTCCATCCTCCTAGTGGCGTGATCATCCAACCATTCCTCCATCTTCATGAGCTTTCTCTTCTCCTTCCTTCCTTCTCTTTTTATGTTCATTCCATAGCTTGCTTCCTTTGAAATTCTGTTCGGTTTCCTTGGTGTTCTTGCTATTTTTGCTTCGGTTTTATATTTCTGCCGATTCATTCTTGCTTCTTTTTTATTTTCTAGCTTTTATGTTCGGTACATTTCAGTTTTATGCCATTTTGTTCGGTGCAATTGCTTTTCCTTCCATTTCAATCGGTTCAATTTGACAATATGTGGAACTTCCATATGAGTTTGGGTTTTGGTACTAGTTTTGGTCAGTTCTTGTTCATAGAACCTTGATCCAATTGTATGATAAAGTGCCTATCTCATATCCAACTCAAGATGATTCCTAAGAATGTCAAGAATCATTCTAATTGTGCTAGTGGAATCACATCAGTTTCCCTCTGACAGTACTGCATTAAATTGAGTTAATTTCCCTATGCATTGTTTCTATTGTAGATTCTTTTCTCAAGCAGTTACAAAGTCAAAATTGCTTTTATTGTTGGTCAGAATTCGTGCAGAAAGAGTGTTATTTTGGTCATGAATGGAATATATTCCATATCTTGAAAATTTAAGAGCTTTTATGACTAGTCAAATTCACATGTGCTGACCATGTTCTGGCATTGGCTGACGTTTTTCTGTGCTGACCATGTTCTTCTTGAAGACTGAAACCCACTAAATGTCAAGAATTGAAGTTGCTACCTGTGCATTTATATAACCCTATGCAGTTGTTTTTCTTCACAAAAACAACTCATTACCACATCTCTTGTTGTTTTTTCATATCTGTTATTCTTTCTCAAACTAGTTTCTGTTTTTCTCTTTGCCTCCATGGATCCCACACCTTCTTCATCAAAGAGGATCAAAACAAGGGCTGTAAAAAGGGGAGTACAAATTGAGGCATGGTTCTCGGGTGAAGATGAAAAGATTGAGAAATATATTCATGAAACAAGTAGAAAGACAATAAACATTCCAAAGCTTATCTCTTTCACTTGGTTAAAGGAGCAGAAGCTGGGTGAGCTGAGAAGTCTTCTCAAAGAACAGATGCTGAAGAAGTTCTTGGAGATGCCAGGGAACACATATCCTGATCTTATAAGGGTATTCTATACCAACCTTCAATTTGTTGGAAATAACCTTGTTTCTCGTGTAAAAGGGGTTGATATGGAGATTACACATGAAGTATGTACTTCCAACACTGGATTAAAGTATGTAGGGCTGCGAATCAACCAATGGAACATTGGTGTGGTGGAGGAATTTAACAAAATACAATTTTACAAGAATTGCTTGAAGAATCCTCAAGCTAAAGTGAGAATTTTTTCAGTGGGAGGTCTTAAATTGAATGAAAGGCCAATTGCCTTGATTGTGACATGGATCCTCACACGTAAGGGGAGCAATCATTTTGTGCTTACTGAGGAGGATCTTGTCTACATGTATTGTATTATGAACAAAGTCAAGATCAATTGGATCCACATCATCAAGGAACACATGCAGTAATCAATAAGGTTAAGTGACTATCATTATCCATATGTTGTATTGATTTCTAAATTCTTGAATTATTTTGAAGTGGACCTTGAGGAAGAACAAATTGAAGTTGTGAAATCATCTCTTGAAGTGAACAATGGTTCACTTAGCAAGATGGGTTTCACCAAGATTGGTGGAAAATGGGTGAGTAAAGATAGTGATCAAGGTTGTTCCTCAAGTGGTGTGCATGCTGGACAAGAAGAGGAAGATCTTGATGCTGGTGAAGGTGTTGGAGTTGATGCTCAAGAAGAACATGCTACTGCTGATATAGGAGCTGGAACAAGTGTTGGAAATCAAGGAGAAAGGATTCTCTTAATGTCTCATTTTGAGAGGTTTATTGTTAATAGGATGGACAACTTTGCTGAAAACAAAAGGAATCTCCATGATTTTTATGCTACAAATTTTCAGAACTTTGATGAAAGATTCCAAAGCATGGATACACGTTTCCAAAACCTTGATGAACAAATTGAAGCTGTTCAAAACCAACTATTTGAGCTGCAGTATGGAAAGGAAGATTGAAGCAAAGTTTTAGTAATGTTTATGCTTATATTGCTTTAATATTTGGACATTTTTTTCTTTCTTCATTCTATTTGTGAAGACAAATATGGGGAGAAAGTGTTGGTTTATGTGTTGTGTATGCTGCTACTACAAACTCTGATTTGAAGTTGTTAATTCTGCTGCATTGTTGCTGCTACACTCACTATTTTTGACACTTTTTGGACTGGTTTTTTCTGCTGTTTTGATTGTACATAAAACTAGTGTGTGTGCCTTCATAATCTGCTACTATATATGTTCTATGTTTGCATAGTTTTCTGTTTTGCAGGTGTTGGTTCAGATTCAAACAAATGAACACAAGCAACCAGGAATCTGTCTTCATCAAATAGGGGGAGATTGTTGATCAAGGATGATCTTGAAGCTTTGTTGTCTCCAAATCCATGGTGTTTGATGGAAGGTTGGAGTTGTTGTGTCTGTGGGTGGGTTTTGGGTAGAATATTGTGTAATCCACTCTTTGTTTGAATCTAAAATAGTTTAGAATAAAAAACTTTTCGAAAAAGATTGTTTTATAAAGAAGTGGAAAAACAACCTGTTGTTTTGTCGTTTCAATCAGTTGTTTATCACTTTGAGGTTTTTTGAAAAGGATTTGAAACTGTTTGACTTGGTTAACTTTGCTGTCAAGCCAATTCAATCAGTTGTTTCGAGGATTCAACCGATTGTTTGTTGAAAATTCATAACATAATTTCTGTTATGTTTGCAAATCAGCTTTAAATGTTTTCTAACTGAATAGGCTTCTGCTTTAAATGTTTTAACAAACTTTTGTAGTATTTAAAGAGGTTGTTACACTCTCTTAAAGATGGATAAAATTTTTGAGATATTTGCGAAAGTGTGAAAACAAATTTGAGTTTTCAAGATTTGCATTCAAGCTTTTGGGTTTTCTCAAAGAAGTGGAATAAGATTGTTGTAATCTTTTCATTTGATCTTCATCAGGTGTAATCCTTTCTGAATCTATTGTATTTCTGAATACTGGTGTGTAAGTGTAGAATCAGAGGTTGTTCTGATTTCTGTGGTGTTTGTGTCCCAAAGGAATTGTGCGTCTTGAGGTGTTCAAGGTCACTTCTTTGGTGGTGTGTTTGTAATCTTGATTTTGATTGCATAGTAGATACCCAGTGGTTTCTGGGGACTAATGTAGCTCTTGGAATAAGAGTGAACCAGTATAAATTGCTTGTGTGCTTTTCTCTTACCCTTAACTCATTTAATTTCTGTTTTTAAGTTGTTTTCAATTCAGCTGATATAAACAACCAGTTGAATCGCAAAAACAACCGGTTGATTTTCTATTAATCAACTTAAACAATTTTAATTGATTGCTTTCTAGATTTCTATATCTGTGATTCTGCTTTGAACTTCATTATACCTTCAAATTTTGCGAAAATCTTTCATAAACAATTCACCCGCCTTTGTTTAAGGCCATATATTCTAACAACAACATCATAAACCATGCTCTCAAATCTATTGAAGTGTCCTTCATGTGTACTGAAAATCTCAGGACTAGTATCTACGCATATGTTTGGATCACTTTCTCCATGACATGTCCATAAACCTGGTGAACTTAGCTCTCATCGTGTTCTGCATGCTCCACCCATGTCACCTTCAAATCATATGTAATCAACCATGTCAAAAAATTCCATGCATGTTTCAAAACTACTATTCTGGTGATTAATTAATTAAGTGCATCATGTTGACTGATTGAATTGTATGTATAATAATATAACGTTATATATGTTGGTTCATGGCGACACTGATAATAGAAAAATGTGTAAAAGTAAATCTTGGAAAAGCCTAAAGATTGGGTTTAGCAACAGATATAGGTATCTCTTGTGGACCTCGACCTTGTGGGATCGATATCTGTCATTAGGAACAAATTATTACCTTTGACAATGCGGTGCACTTGCCGTAAAAAGTCATCAAGTTTTTGGCACCGTTGTCGGGGAACAATTTTATTTGTTTTGTATATTTCCTAAATATTGTGAATATTTTAATTGTTTTGATTTTTTTATTGTGTTTATTTTTTCAGATTGGTTATTTTGTTTTTATTGTTTTAATTCTTATTTTGAATTTATTTTCTTTTATTTGTTTCTATTTATTTTATATTTTATTTTTCTTTTATTTGTTTTATTTAATTAGAATTTAATTTTATGTTCTTTTTAAATAAAAAAATATTTTCTACTTGTGAATCTTTTTGCTAACCTTTAAATTAGCTGCTTTTTATATGATATTTAACGGTCAGATTCCAAACGATCAACTGTTATTTGAAGAAGAAATTGAAAGGGTAGCTAGAAGAAATAGAAGATTAAAGATAAAAGAGAAGCAAGAAGATACTAGAGAGGACTCTTGAACAATTTTTTCTTTTTCCATTCATATATTTCAGGAGGATAACAACACGGTAGAGGAGGAAGAACCATCTCCTAGGAGGAATCTTGGAGATTACGCCATGCACCAGGGGCTTAGACATTTTTCTAGCATCGTAATACCTGCTACTAACAGGGCCTTGGAGATGAAACCTGCGTTCCTTACTCTCATTAGTACTTATCGATTCACAGCGATGGATCATGAGGATCCCCATACACACTTGGCTACATTTTATGAATTGGTGGGAACTATGGGTTTTCAGTCAGGTGATCTTTGAATGTGTATATGCATTTGTTTCCATTTTCATCGGCAGGAAAAGCTAAGAAGTGGCTCAAATCACACCCTAATCAGATCCTCACTAGATGGAAGGATGTAGAGGAAAATTTGCTACAAAGACTTTTTCCAATTTCTCGTTACATCAAAGCAAAGTTTGAAAGCTCCATGTTCAGACAAGGAGCATAGGAATCTTTCTGTGAGACATGGGAGAGATTCAAAATGATGCTGAGGAAATGCCCAAATCATGGATTTGAAGAAATTGCTCAAGTGAGCATATTCCTTAATGGTCTCAAGTCTATACGAATATGCTTTTAGATGCCCCAACTTGATGAAAGAGGCCCAAGCACAAGCCCACGTGCAAGCCCACCAAAGGGTAGATTTGGGCCAACCACTAGAGTTATGACCAAGAGGATCCAAGAAGACTGGAATGCTGCTACTGATGGCAGAGAAACGTTCTTATACATGTTCAAATGCGATAACTCTAGTGTAGAGTAGACTTTAAATTCTTGTCAAAATTAGTATAGGAACTTTATTTGTAATTTTCTTGGAATTAAATGTGGGCACCTAAAACACCAACCTAGGTAAACTTAGAGTTTCTAAAAATCTCTATATTTACCAAGGCCGGTCTAGAAAGCCCATGGAGGGGGTGAGCATACAAACTAGACACACCCCTCCCAATGTGCTCATTTAGGCGCCACTTTTGGGAGGGAATTCATTTGATTTTCCCTCCACTTTCTTTTGAATTTCTAGCCCTCTAAACACTCTAAATAAGACGGTTTGGCTTATGTATTTGCAAGATTAATATAATAGTAAATTGCTGCCAAATTTGAGCCAATATCACTACTTGTCAAAAACCTCCCAAGGTTAGACTATTGATCTTCAATTCTCACCCTAGCAAAGAGAGATGGCCTCACCACTCTCATTTCATACCTAGCATGCACCAACAAGGCCACCACACCTCCTAGGAGGGCCTTGTTCATAGACTTCCATTAAGCTTTTGCAAAGATCGCCAACAATCCTCCAAGAAAAGAAGCATCTCATTGTTCCAATGAAAGATCTATGATCTTAAGGAACAAAGATAAGAATAGTAGCCAAGAAAAAGAAACTAGTGAGAGTGAAGAAAATGTAAAAATAGAAAATCAAGAGAAAGTCCTTATGGACCAATCTTAGGTGTGGGAGAAGAGTGTTCATTCCCATAAGGTCATTCAGAAAGAAGGAAAATTTGAAAATAAAACTGAAAATATAGTTCTATCTGAACAACCTTTAGACTTCCTTTCTTGAAAAGGAACACTTGCAAGCACTGCTACATTTTCTTAAATTTGTGAGCTACCTCCTCAAGAGAAAAAGTTTTTAAAAGAATTTGATGATATATTCTCTAAAGAAAACCCATTGAACTTGCACCTTTTAGGGGTAGAAAACATCAAATAGATTTAGTTATAGGGGCTAGTCTACAAAATAGACCAGTTTATGGAACTAATCATGAGGAGACTAAGGAGTTAGAATCACAATTTCAGGAATTGTTGGAGAAGGGTTGGGTTCGAAAGAGTTTAAGTCCTTGTGTTGTACCTATTTTGTTGGTGCCAAAGAAAGATGGCAAATGGAAAATGTGCTATGTATAGAGCCATTAGTAATGTTACCATAAAAAATAGGCATCCAATTCTTAGACGTGATAATATGCTAGATGAATTGCATGGGTCCACTACATTTTTCAAAATTGATCCTAAAAGTGGATATCACCAAATAAGAATCAAAGAAGGTGATGAAATGAAAACTACTTTTAAGACCAAATTTGGATTATGTGAGTGGTTAGTGGAACCTTTTGGATTCACTAATGCACCTAGCATTTACATAAGGTTTATGCATCATGTCCTTAAGAATTTCATAGATAAATATGTAGTAGTTTATTTTGAGCATATGCTAAGATATCACCAACAAGTGAAGATCAAGTTATCTATAGGCATCAACAAAGATAAATTTTTATGTGATGTAGTGCCTAAAGAAACTTGTCATGTCTTATTGAGGCGACCATTACAAAGTGTTAAAAATTCCATGCTCAATGGTCGTACCAACGAGACTACCTTCACACATAAAAAAGAAATTTTTCATGAAGGAGAACTCATGGGCCAATTTGGAGTTGATAAAACTCTAGAGCTTTTAAAAGAAAAATTCTTTTGGTCACCCATGAGGAAAGATGTTCAAATACATTACCCTAGATGCATTTCTTGTTTTAAAACTAACTCTAAGGCAATGTCTTATGAACTCTATACCCCTTTATCTTTTGCAAATGCTCCATGGGAAAACATAAGCATAGATTTTATATTAAAACTTCTTAGGAAAACAAAAGGTTTTGATTCCATTTTTATGGTTGTGGATAGATTCTTCTTTAGAGAAGTGGTAAAACTTCATGGATTATCTCAAAGCATAGTTTTAGATAGAGATCCAAAATTTGAAGACCATTTTTTGAGGATTCTTTTGGAAAAACATGGAACTAAGTTGAAATTTTCAATCTTTTGTCATCCTCAAACGAATAGTCAAAATGAAGTTGAAAATATAACTCTTTCTACTATGCCTAGGGTAAACATGAGAGTCAATCACAAATCTAAGGATGAGTATGTTTCCCATATTGAGTCTGGATACAATAGGGTAGTTCATAAAACTACTAATATTTCTCTATTTGAGGTTGTATATGGGTTTAATCTTCTTTCTCCTTTAGATTTACTTCCTAATCCACGAGAATTTGTGCCTAAAGAAGGAGTAACAAAAACTGAATTTGTAAAAAATATGCATGAGGAGATTAAAGAACAAATACAAAAACAAACAAAGAAATATTATGAGAAGTTGCCAAAAACAATAGAAAAACAAGAGGGATGGCAACTTAATAAAATTGCTTTTCATATAACTGCTCAAACTAACTCATTTACTTTGTTTGATAACTCCCATAGATGGACATTTGATCCAGGAGGACGAGCATACTTGTTAAAGCAAGAAAAAGGCTGCTATTCGAGATCGACCCTGTAGATATGAGGATATATCCTCTCAAGAAGGAGGAGATGATGGAAACCATCCAACCACAATACATCCCCATAATAATAAAGAAGAAGAAGCATTGGATTTAAGGACAAATCTTTTTCAAGAGGGAGAGGATAATGAAAGAGGCCCAAGCACAAGCCCACATGCAAGCCCACCAAAGGGTAGATTTGGGCCAACCACTAGAGTTATGGCCAAGAGGATCCAAGAAGACTGGAATGTTGCTACTGATGGCAGAGAAACGTTCTTATACATGTTCAAATGCCATGAACTCTAGTGTAGAGTAGACTTTAAATTCTTGTCAAAATTAGCATATGAACTTTATTTGTAATTTTCTTGGAATTAAATGTGGGCACCTAAAACACCAACCTAGGTAAACTTAGAGTTTCTAAAAATCTCTATATTTACCAAGGTCGGTCTAGAAAGCCCATGGAGGGGGTGAGCATACAAACTAGACACACCCTCCCAATGTGCTCATTTAGGTGCCACTTTTGGGAGGGAATTCATTTGAATTTCCCTCCACTTTCTTTTGAATTCCTAGCCCTCTAAACACTATAAATAAGAGGGCTTGGCTCATGTATTTGGAAGATTAATATAATAGTGAATTGCTGCCAAATTTGAGCCAATATCACTACTTGTCAAAAACCTCCCAAGGTTAGACTATTGATCTTCAATTCTCACCCTAGCAAAGAGAGATGGCCTCACCACTCTTATTTCATACGTATCATGCACCTCTAAGGCCACCAAACCTCTTAGGAGGGTCTTGTTCGTAGACTTCCATTAAGCTTCCGCAAAGATCGCCAACAATCCTCCAAGCATGAAGGCACTCTTCCATCACAACTGATGGCACAATGATGGCGATTGATGTAGAACAAGCAACAAGAATTATTGATGCTTTGGCCACGACTGATTATCAAGCTCAGCATGACAGACAAGGTCATTAAAATAGAGGATTATTGGAATTGAACACTATAGATGCGTTGCTGGCTCAAAATAAAATTTTGACACAGCAGATTGAGCAACTAACTGCACAGATAGCCAAACAACCCCAAAATTTGAATGTAGTTCACTCATCTCAAAGTCAGACTATACCAATCTGGTGTGATTTTTGTGGAGGTGATCATCCTAATGGTCATTGTTCTTATCAGACCAACTCACCTGAAGCTGAAGTAAATTATATGGGCAATCAAGGAAGGCAAGGTGGATTTTCAAACAATTATTCTCAAGGTTGGAAAAATAATCAAAATCAAAATTTTGGGTGGAAGCAAGACTATGATTCATCCAATAAGCAAGGGCCTTTTTAATAGCAACATCAGTCTAATTATCTATCCATGCTTGAAAGAATGAGTAAAGTTGAAGATGCTCTGGATAAGCTTGTGATCATGCAAGAAAATAACATGGAAACGATTAGGAATTTAGATATCTAGATGGGACAGATGGCCAAACAAATTGCATAGAGACAAAGTGGCCAATTTTTTTCCAACACCACAACCAACCCTAAGGAGCATTGTAACAAATCATTACTGAGAGTGATAAAAAAATTGGAAAGGGAGATGGTAAGATGGTGACGGTTGAGAAAAAAAATGGGGAAAAAAGAAAAGAGGGAGGAAAATATGAAGTTGAAGAGATGAGAGTTACAAAAGAATTATCCCATTCTCTTATGCCTGCTAAAAAAGTAAAGAAAGGATTTTTTTTTTTGATAATTGCTTCCAAAAAATTATTTTGTAGGATGACCAGAAAACAAATCATTATTTGAAGAAATTATAAGGAAGATGTGTTGTTTTGAAGAAAGAGATATAGAGCCGAAAGCTGGAAGAAGTACTTGAAGCTAAAAGACTTGCCAAAGAAATCTGGAGTTTTAATATTCCTGTGTCAATAAATGATTTATTTGTTGGTAATGCCTTATTGGATTTAGGGTCAAGCATAAATTTGGTTCCATTAACCATGTTAAGACAGATAAGTGACTTGGAGGTTAAACCCACCAAGATGCAGTTACAATTGGTTAACAAAACTGTTAAACATCCTTATGGTGTGGTAGAAGATGTTCTTATGAAGGTAGACATGTTCATATTCCCAGTGGATTTTGTTATCTTGGACATGAAAGAAGATGAGGAAGTCCCTTTGATTCTCGACATACCTTTTATAAAGACTGTTAAAGTCATAATGGATGTGGATAAAGGATAACTTAGAGTAAGGTCTCAGGATGATGAGGTAATGATGGAATGTGCCTTCATGACCGAATTGATTTCTTGAATTTTTGGATGATTTGTGGAAGCTTCAATGGAGGAAACATGCAAGGATGGCTCTCATAGAGCTATGGATTCCTTGAAGGTGCATGATAGGTAGGGAGGGTGATTGGTTGGGCCATATCACTTGAGCTAGGTGAAGAAGAAGATTAAAGTGTCTATCTTAGAGAGGCAAGACAATGGAGTGAGAAAGGCTAGCAACTTTGGCAACAATTTTACTCATTCATTAATCTTAATAACTCATGAGCCCAACATCTCAATTTATAGGAGAAAATGATGAACATTTGGAGCCAAAATTTAAAAAATCAAAATAAAACTCTCCAATGAGAAGGTGCCTTGTGGAGTCATGCATTCCATGTTTAGCTCACACATTCCATGATAAATCCTATCCACTCCTAGGCTGCCATGTGGACGTCCATGGGCTCCATGCCAAGGTAATTTTCGTCCTCCAATATACCCTAGACATTTTAGGGTTATATTGGGCTCAAAGAAGCCCAATTGTTACCCTAACTAGTCACTTTTAACCCTAATTAGACCTATTTTACTATTGGCCCAAATACAAGCCCAAAAACCTATGCTACTTGACCTAAATATTTGGTTCAATTATTTTATGCTACTAGGCCCAATACATGGTCCATGAAATCCTAAACAACTTTATACAATTTGTTTAAGCTAAAGCTTGGCCCGAAAATAATGTTGACTAGTCAACAGAAACTCAGTCTTCTTGTGTTCTGCTAGCCAAAGTTGTAGTTTATGTTTTGATGACTTGGAGGTCTTATTGGATATGTTTGTACATTCCTTCAGCTTCGAGTGGTCCTCTTGATTGGGCCTACAAAAATAAACAAAAGCCCAATTAGACCCTGTACCGACCCGTCCTTGGGCGTTGACCAGAGTCAACACATAGTGGGACCCTTCGGGGGCGCAATGAGGTAAGAAGGGGGGTTGGTCAGGCCTCGGGCATTCACTGGCCTCGGGCGTTGACTGGCCTCAGGCGTTGACTGGCCTCGGACCAAGAAGTGCTCATGTCTGAGTGGTGTCACCCCCCGATACCCACGGGTAGGAACGACCGTGGAAGGGGCGGCACAGTAGGAGGTGGCACGGTAGGGGCGTGGAGGCCTCGGGCCTCGATACCTCGAAGAATGATAATAGGCGAGAAAGGTGATTTCCAAAGACGCGGAGTATATGTGCAAGAGGCATGGGGACGCGGCAGTACACGCCACCGTCAAGGAACCACTGGGACAAAGACGACCCATGAGAGGGCCACGTCCCAGGGGGTAATATGCATGCATGGCACGTGAGGAGGGCAGAAACACTCTCAGGGCGAGTGACTAGAGGCTTGGGCACATGAGTTGGCACCCACGTAGTCATCCCCCGCGCAGGATGCACTTCGAGAAGGGAGTCTTACACGCTGGGATTTCCCTAAGTTGGATTATAGTGTCGTAAGGCCACCCACACAGAGTTACGCTTAAGTCAGAAGAAGACACGTGGCAGAAGCACCGGAAAGGTATATAAGGTCTCGCTGCTAACAGACTAAGGTACGTTCTAGACTTTACACACGCTAAGTAATTGGAGAGCAGGAGAGAATTCAATTACGATTCAGTTACACGCCTCTTTGAGCACGGTGTTTGTGGTGTTCTGTTACGGAGGTGCACAGTGTTTTCTACCAGTACTGACTTAAGCGTCGGAGTGCAAACGACCGCGAGGGCGCCCATTTGTCTCTCTATTTCAGGTTTTCATGGCGGCGAGGGGTGAAGATTGGAACGAAGACGAAGGAGTCCTTGATACGCAGTTCGTAGCTACGCACGAAGGCAATCTAGTCAACCGGCAAGAACAAACCCATATGTGCAAATAAAATCTTAAACAAGCTTTAGGTCTTCTTCCTCCTTTTTATGTGG
>Ga0123341_1004788_pt1 | contig 11951 bp, 9 predicted proteins | sample Turbeapinknodule_FD_89959 | JGI IMG/M metagenome (GOLD analysis project Ga0123341, IMG submission 89959) | Root nodule microbial communities of legume samples collected from Mexico - Turtle bean Mexico pink nodule | ecosystem: Host-associated > Plants > Roots > Nodule | place: Mexico: Nepantla... | reverse complement strand
TTTCAACCGATTGTTTCTTTGAAAATCCTAACAGAATTTTGTTTTGGTGGTTGAATGTGCTTTAAATGATTTCCAACTGAATACGCTCCTTCATTAAATGCTTTGACCAATCTTTGGAAAATACAAATAGTTTGTTTATGTTTTCAAACGTAAAAGAGATAAAGATTTGAGTTTTTCAGTTGTGAAGAAGTTGATTTCAAGATTTGAACATTCACATCAAGCTTTGGGTTTTCAAAGAGAGTGGAATAGGATTGCAATTGTATTTATTTCAGTTTGTTCTGTAAACAAGTGTAATCCCTTCTCAACCTTCTGTATTTCTAGTGTTGTGTTGCCAAGGAGTGTTGTGTGCTCTTGAGGTGGTCAAGATCAATACTCTTGGTGTGTGATTTGTCAAAGGGAGTGTGTTTCTTAAAGGGTTCAAGGTCACTACTTTGGTGGTTTGTGTATTGTAATCTGGTTTGATTACTTAGTGGATTACCCAGTAGTTTTTTGGGGATTGGATGTAGCTTTTGGCTTAAGAGTGAATCAGTATAAATTGTTGGTGTATCTCTCTCTTACCTTAAACTCATTTAAATTCTGTTTTAAGCTTTTCTGGTATAAACAACCGATTGTTTTTATGTTGCTTTGCTGGTTTAGTGCTTATATTCTTGGATAACCTAATTTCTGTTTTGGATTCACACAAAGAATTTTGTTAAACTTTAAAAAGATTTCAAAAACCTCTCTTAAACAATTCACCCCCCCCCCTTTCTTTTAATGCCATATATTTTAACACAGATTACATCTGGTATTTCAGGAATCACAGAGCTCCTAAGATCACTTCCTGAACCAATGCACAGTCTTTAGGCAATCTTGCAAAACTTTGAATCAAAACTCTTCTCAAAAACGTTTTCAATCTTACTTTCTGTGTGTTTTTTAATATAAAGAGAAACCATATTTATAGCTTTTAAATCTAGCCGTTTTAGGCAGTTAATTATGAGCCAAAACAGTTTTAATTCAACTGAAAACATATTTAACAGGTTTTTAAAAAACTGTTAAGAAATGTGACAATCAACCGGTTGAAATGTCGTTTTAACCGGTTGAATTGGTTTTGACAGTTAGTCAACCAAGTCAAAATCAATTTTGAAAACCTTCAAACAGCTGGGTGTAAAGCAACCGACTAAACCGTGAAATTAACCGGTTGTTTTTCACATGGCTTAGAAAAACATTTTTCTCTTTCAAAACAGATTGATTCAGCTTGTGCATAGGATTAAGAATGAACTTTACACAAATTCTAAACATCCTGAAACTAAGCTTCGATCAAGGCAGCAAAGCATCAAGCTCTTATCACAGATTTAGTTTCATCAAAGCTCCCATGTTCTACTAGTCGTACTGACACTAAGCTAGGTCGTCTTACCTGATACTAGATAACCAATTTACACGCAAGGCGTCTGTACTCGGATAGTCATACTGACACTGAGCCATGTCATCTTACCTAATATTAGATAACCAATTTACACGCAGGGTGCCTGTACTCAGGTAGTCATACTGACACCAAGCCAGGTCGTCTTACCTGATACTAGTTATGGTGTTCATCTTTCCATGGACCGATATCTCATGTGCTTGGTCTGAGAGCAACCTGTCCTTTTGGCTCTCCCTGCTCAACCTCAAGATACCCCTTCAAGAACCCTTCCTCCACCAAACTATCCAGATGGTGGCCAAAAGCTATGCACCAGGCATCTCTTCGTGATCCCACCGATCTGTCTTCTGGTGAAACTTCAGCCTGTCTGCTACCCCTGGCATACCCAACAATTCTTTGTAGGATACTCGGAACTTTGGTCGTGTATCTGACTCCTCCCTACCCTTTGTCTTGGGCTCGTCCCTCGTGGCTACGTATGACACATACCTCGAAACCATTCTCTTCTCGACCGAGGTTTCGTTGACTCGCAAGGGCCGAGCTCGAGCTCTTTCCTTAGTTCTAGGTTTCCTTAAATGCAAGTTTTCGTTCTTTCTGACTACGACCTCATTTGCTCCGATGTGAGCAACAACTCGTTCTCGTACCTAAAAAAATGTCTCTGTTGGATTTCTGATTGACGAATCGTTGAATGGTCTCATCGCGATCCCTTGCTCGAAAGCGGCGATCATCATATCTTCATCATGCGTTTGAAGTCTTACCGTAAGTCCACTGAACCTAATTAGGTAATCCTTCAACAACTCTCCCTCCCTTTGCCTCACGCCGAAGAAGTCATATATCCTCGGGTTTGATTGTTGGTGAAGAACTGCTCTCTAAACATCGATGAAAACTAAGAGAAAGAGGTGATATCAGGTATCCCACTGAACCATTGTAGGGTTGTACCTGTAAAAGTGCCCATGAACATTTTACATTGGATGGCATCCGTTCCTCCAAAGATAATCATTTAAGTGTTGAATGTCGTAAGGTGATTTTCAGGATCCTCTGCCCCTCTGAAAAAGGCGATTTTCGGTGTGATGTAATGAGTTGGCTCAGGCTCATCCATGATCTCCTTCGAGAATGGTTTGGGACTACTCCTTGTTGGAAAGCTTAGAGATTGCTCCCTAGTGGAATGTTGGGCACGTTGGTCCAGGCTCTTGCGTAATTCCTCATTGGTTTTGCACAACTCCTCATTGGCTTGCGTCTGTCCCTCCATTCCTACTCGAGATGCTTCAATTTCTACCATCAGGCGATTCTACAGAAGCTCTTGCTCAGCTCGGGCTTCTGCTTGTAGCCTATCCTGCTCAGCCCTGACTTCCGCCTGTAGCCTCTCCTGCTCAGCCCTGGCTTCCTCTTTGATCCGTTCTTGCTCTCGTTTATGACCCTCGTTGGCCTCCTGGATGGCCCTCATGGCATCCATGAGTTGCTGTAAAATGGGGGCATCACTTCCTTCAGATCTCTACAGTCTTTGCCTTGTGTTTCTCATCACGTCAGAAAGCTCAATTACGAATGCAAATGGGATCATGTTTTATCGTGTCCCACGGTGGGCGTCAAATGTTCTCGTCGGTTGACCTCGGGTTGACTGGATGGGCAAGCTCTACTTCTAGTCTGTCTCCTTCTGGTGCACTGGAACAACACTCTGTTGAGATAGAAGGGGTTCTACCTGTTGATCACACTCTGACGATCAAGTCAGTAAGAGCATACAAAATAATAATCAGTTTCAGTCTCTAGTACTCAGAAACAACATATCTTTTTTGGGGGATCTCAAGCCCCTTTTATAGTTACCCCTTAAACAGCTTTCCCTCACGAGAATATAATCTCAACTGAAAGCATAACATAAACAATATCCTCTCAACGGGCACCTTTACTCACGGTGCTAACAATAGAAGAGAATCTCATGCACCTTTATTCTCAGGTGCTCTCCACTTATTTAACAACTTTGTATATTCAACTAACATCTTTATACATATGTATATTCACATATATCCTATTCTAACAACTTAATATATATCGACATATATATTTAACTAACAGCTTTGTATTAACATATGACCAAACTTATTATTTTCTCTATTTTAGTTATTCTCCACCAAGCTTACCAACGAAACTGTGTCGAGTCCATGACCTACCCTTTGGTCCAAAAACTAAGCTGATCATACCCAAATGCTTTGATCAAGGTCCCGAGCACACGAGCACTCTTGTCTAGTACACCTACAAATCAATTACAATAATTTTCACCCAAAAATAGAAAAATAAAATTTGTCGAAACAATAATAATGAAAGAAAAGAAAAATAGAAACAAAGTAAAAAAGAAGAAGAATTTCTTCATTTCTAATATTAAAATAAAGTGATAGTGACTTTTCTAATGATCTTCCACAAACTAAAAGTAAAGAAAATTATTTTAGTATGTGAAATATAGATTTACATTTTTTAGGAGTCAACAATATCAATAAGAACTTATACATATATTTTTTAATTTTTTTAAATACTATAAAATTGTAAGAGAACTTTAAACTACAAAATAGATAATACCTCAACTAAGAGTATGATTTTATCAATGCTATCTCTTAAAATCAAAACTATACTAAGTATGATCAATGAGAGTAATTCCATTTTCTCATCACTCAAACTTATCTGTCACGCTCACATTTGATGAGCCCAACCAAATTTCTAATTTCCATTCAAGCAAAGAAGTTATATTTAAAAATCAAATTACCAATTTATTTCTTGTTATAATAATACTATTGATTAATCATAAGTAATTGTAAGTATGGTTTTAAAATAGTTATTATAAAAGTTAACAATTTTATTATACATGTTAATCTATAATTTGTAATTAATCTCGTTTTAATTAAATTTAGTTATACTACTTTAATGGTTAACTTTACAGCGTGTTCTCTTGCAACGTTTGCGATTCATCACACTCACTGCATGTTCCTCAAAACGGTGTCGTTTGAGGCGCGGTGTTGATGAGAAATAGCCGTTATGACACATGCGAAGCATATAAAGCAATCGGTTCGCTATATATGGGTTCATAATAAAGTTCAAAAAAAAAAATTGGACCGTTAGAGAAGTAACCGTTACACTTTCCGCTCAACATTACACACATTCCCTCTACCTCGTTTCTTTCCTTCCACAGAAGCACCAAATAAACACGCTCTCTTCCTCTCCCTCTCTCTTATTAATCATTGCCCAAATCCTCGACGTAAACCCTAATCGGAACGCAAAATGGCGGTGACGGAGGAAACCGGTGGTGCCACCGTGATGGACGAGACCTATGAGTTCTCGGCACCGCGATTCTTTGACTTCATTAAAGGAGAGACGGTGGAGGAATCGCAAAGGGTTGAGCTCTGGTTCGATACCGCTCTCTCTTACGCTCCTTCGCGTACGTTTCTGTTCTCTCTTTTATTTCTCTGTTCTTACACTACCTTGATCAATCGCCTTCATTCGATAATGGTGATAATAATATTGATTGGTTTCTAGGATTTTAGGAATTAGAATTGAGATAAGTTAGGGTTCTCGTCATTGTCTGGAGGTTTTGATTCGACGATGAGTTTAATGATGGGAAAACTTGGGGGAAATGAAGTGGGAAAATTAGTTTTTTCCTATTGGTTTGGATCATTGTGGAATCGCCTTTCTACTATCGAAGTTGAAAAACAAATTCTGTGATATGTTAAAAGGACACACTATGGTGTGAATGCGAATTTTTCTTCAGTTTACGTTTCAGTTTCTCCAATCTTGCGTTTCGCTTAAGCTGAAGTTGTTTGATCTTAGCTTTGTTTCGAAATCTGTAATTTTGTCTTGTAGGAAATTGATATTCAACTCTTTCACTCACTCCAACAAAATTCAATGTGTCTAGTTGGTGCTATACATACATACACACACAAACACACACACACACATATATATATATATATTGTGATTAGTGAATGGCTCTCAGCCTTAACACTGTTCAGTTAAAGTATCCCGGGTTTATATATGTTCTGTTGTGAATGGTGAAATGGATCTCAGCCGAAACTTAGTGAATTCTCTTCCATTTGTTACTTTAGAAAGTGATCAAAGTCTTTTGTGTTAATTACTTGGCTGAGCTTTTCTTGGTTTTCAAATTTTGTTGCAGCATGCATGCCTAAAATCAAGACTGCTAGATCTATTACCGTAGATAGCTTGTGTGATTTTAGTGAAGCAGACAAAATGCAGAAGGTAACTATTATTTATTTCAATTTTGGTCTTATGATACTTGAATTTTGACTCCTTTAACACACTATCTATTGTTTTGATAGATGTTAGCTAGTGTTGATGATAATATTCTGGAGACGAATATATACCCACAGATTACTGCCAAAACAGAGGAAGATGAAGTTCACAAAATACAGAAGGTACTGTTGCATTAGTTTTCATGATAGATGTGCAGTTTAGATTTGGTTAGTTTGACTGATTATATTTTATTTTACTAGGCATCAGCAAATATTGATGGGGAAGTTCTGGAAACTATTATTAAACCTCAGTGTGTCACTACTCTAAAGGAAGATGATGCACCTTGCACTGATAAGGAAAGAAGTGAGACTGATTGTAAAGGAAAGAGTGGATGCTTTGTTTCATCATCTGGAGGAGCATCTGCTGAAGTAGCAAAAGATGCTTGCACTCCAAAACCAACTTTGCTGAAAAAGGTCACCACTTCCACGAATTCCAAGAAGACACAGAATAAGAAGATTCTCACCAATACAAAACCTCAGCTAAAGTCAGCAACTGGGAAGAGCATTGCCGGGACTCTTCACTTGTCCCAAGAAAATCAAGCTATTAAGAGGCAAAAGTTGGATGCAGGAAAATCTAGACAGGTAATTTTTGATCTTCTTTGTTGTTTTTATGGTCTTACATGAAATGTATTCTAATTTATATTTTTTAACTTTACAGATTCTGAATGTCAAGCATCAAACTTTGCCTCATGACAAATCAAAATTGGGTTTTACATTGTCTTCTAGCACTAGTAAAACTAACAAAGGGGACAGAAAGGTTTGTTTAGTCCCATTAAATCAAATTATTTATGCTTCAAATCTTTAGCTCTTTTGTTTACTTGAATTCATGTATTTGAAGGTTTATGTTCGTGAGACACCAACAACACCAGCCTCTGTACCATTTGTATCAATGGCAGAAATGATGAAGAGATTTCAGTCTAGTACAAGAGATCTAGCCCTGCCTAGCATTGTATCTCATGTATGGATCCAACTTTCTATTTCCACTTCATTTCTTAGTACTCTCCATTTGAATAATTTTTTCTACTAAATATTTATAATGGTGCTTCTTTCATTCAGACAAAACCAAAACTTACATTGACTAGACCTAAGGAGCCTGATTTTGAGACATCTCAGCGGATACGCCCAACTAGGGTGAAGAGTAGTCAAGAGCTTGAGGATGAAATGATGGCTAAAATTCCAAAATTCAAGGCTCGACCATTGAATAAGAAGGTACTATTTTCATTTTTCTTTTCTGTTATTTTTCTATTTGCACGTTTATTTATGTGTTTTCTCTTTTTTTTCTATTCTAGATTTTGCAAACGGCAACTTTGCCTCCAATTCCAAGAAGTACACCTCAGCCACCAGAATTTAAGGTAAACCATCTCCAAAGAATAGAAGATTGAATTGCAAATTAAAATATACACGTACTCACGCACATTACAAGTGCCAAATGGTTATATTTTGAAACTTCTTCATTCTCTTCAGGAATTTCGACTGGAAACTTGGGCTAGGGCCCATCAGAATGCAGATACAGCTTCAATATCTTCAACAGAGGTGTCTCATAAGGTATCTTTTGGAAACAACTGAATCAACTTTTGGTTTTCACTTCGATCCATTAGTCACTCCTTTTTGTTAAACAGCAGGGGAATTCATGGAAGCCTCACCTTACAGAACCAAAAACTCCATTACTCCAAACTTCACTAAGAGCCCGCCAACCCAAGGTGAAAAGCTCATTAGAATTAGAGCAAGAGGAGCTTCAAAATATCCCTAAATTCAAGGCAAGACCTATAAATAAGAAGGTAATAGTGCCAACTGAGATGTTTTACCCATTTCTAAGAATTTTATTTTATAAATTAATTAACCGAATTTTTTCTTTCAGATCTTTGAAAGTAAAGGGGATATTGGAATATTCTGCAATACCAAGAAACATGTTACTGAACCTCAAGAATTTCATTTTGCCACAGATAAAAGGATTCCACCACCTGATTCTTCCATGGCTGATTTATTTGGGAAGGTAATGATGTCTGCTCACAAAGATGTTCAGTAATCTAAAATGTTAAAAGAATATTTTTTTAAAATTCTGCAATCTTTTTTATCTGGTGAGAGTAATCATTTATTTCTCTGGTTGCAGCTTTCTTTGATGTCTGAACCTGAATGTAACCATAACCCAATTAAAAGAAACACAATTCCAAATCCTTTTCATCTCCACACAGAGGTTCATTACTTCCCCTTAGTTTGAAACTGCAGTGTTTTGCTAGAGTTCTTCTTATACCAACATTCTTAACCATGACAGGAAAGAGGTGCCGAGAAAGAGAAGAAACTGATCGTGGAACTTCTGCACAGACAGTTGGAAGAGGAAATCGCAAGGATCCCAAAGGCTAATCCATACCCTTACACCACCGATTACCCTGTGGTACAGAATTTTGTCAATCAGTGCTTTTTTTTTCTCTGTTTGCTAATTGAAAAAATAATTTGCTGTTATTTAATGTGATTATCAATATGCAGATCCCACCAAAACCAGAACCAAAGCAATGCACAAGACCAGAGCCATTCCAATTGGAGAGCTTGGTGAGACATGAAGAAGAAATGCAAAGGGAGCAGGAAGAAAAACAGAGAATGGAAAAAGAAGAGGCCGAGATGAGAGAATTCAAGGCACAACCAATCTTAAAAGAGTAAAAAACCAAGACTTTTTTATTTTAATGTGCAGATGGGAAAACTACAAAAACTAATATTTTTTCCCGTGGATATTATTAAATGCAGGGACCCAATCCCTCTTCCAGAGAAGGTCCGCAAACCTCTCACACTAGTTCAGGAATTTAGTTTACAAGTTAATCATCGGGCTGTTGATAGAGCACAATTTGATGAAAGGGTAACCAAATATTCCGTATAGCTTTTTCTTGTGGTTTTACAGTAAAAGTACTCAAATAGCTTGTTTTTACAGATTAAAGAAAAAGAAATGGTGTACAAACGATACAGAGAGGAGAGTGAAGCAGCAAGAATGGTATGTTAACTTCACTCTGTTTAGTTGCATAGTTGATTGGTTGACACTGATAATATTGTGAACAATGATGAGTATATGTTCATAAACGTGTGCGCAGATAGAGGAAGAGAAAGCGTTGAAACAATTGCGAATGACCATGGTTCCTCATGCTAGACCAGTTCCAAATTTTGATAATCCGTTTTGTCCCCAAAAGTATGCGTTTAAAACCGAACTTCACTTTTTTTTCACTTTTAAACTGTACATTTCTAATTGCTTACTATATTCTCACCATGTTGCTTTTAGGTCTTCCAAGGACATAACAAAACCCAAGCCACCAAATTTGCGAGTACTCCACAGAAAGGAAAGCCGAAAGGTATTCAATGTTCCTGCCTCAAACATGAGATGATGAATCAAGTTTTTTCAGTTGAAACTTGTCTTATAAGTGTTCAAGAACTCTTGAATCCTCTCTAAGCTGTGTTGTGTGTTCAAGAAGAACTCTTGAATCCTCTCCAAGTGGGTGATGTGTCTGTAATACTATTTCTCATAGCTCCTTCTCAAATGTCAATTCTTTGATGTATATTTTTCTAAAACAAGTTAAATATGTAATAGTTTAAGCCGCAGAGGTGATGTCATCATTAACAGTGAGGTTTTTCTTGGTAGATTAATAATGCTAATTAAATTGATGTTCATGTGCTTTTACTTTATCATAATTTTTACATCTCTGCACAATGTTTCCTCTTTGTTTTATATTTTTTATTCACATTTTATCATTCTCTGTCATGTGTCTTTTCTATCATTATTTCATTAATGTAGGTGTACCTCTGTTTTTATCATAAATAAAATTGACTTAAATATGTATTAATATCTGAAATTTGATACATATTTATTTTTGGTTCCCAAATATTTTAATTTTTAGGATAAGATATTTTAATTTTTTATAAAAAAAATAAAATATACATAAATTTCTTTTTATTTAAAGTACCATAAAAAAATAATTTATTTACTTAAAATGTAAAATTGAGAACTAGTCTAAAATCATAAAAAAAACAAAATAATGGCTAAAAAAATCTTAGATTAATTATGGAGATTCCAAAATCACAATTTAACAAAAACTTTAATTAAAGGTGAGAAATTAGAAGTTATTTAAGCATTCTCTAATGTCACACAAAATTAATAAAATATGTTTTTAAACTCAACTTTATAAATTATGTTGTTTTACGTTTAACCTAATTAATTACAAATAGAAAATGAATTGTTAACCAGTGTCTATAAGGAAAATAAATAGGTTTTTCTATGGGGTGGCAAAATACTTAAAATTTATTAATTATCATTTTTAATATTAATTATAAAGTGTAACACATTAATTTATTTTAATATAAATATAGGAATTCAATTTAATTTTAGTTCTCTTATTATTTTCACATATTTAAATTTGTTTCTATAGAAAATATTAAAAAAATTAAAACAAAAAACCTTAACTCAGTGAGTGTTGAATAGATTAAAAAACGATATTAAATATTTCTATAACTTGTAGTAGAAATATTTTATGGAAATAATTATAAATTATTTATGAGAAATAGTCAAAGTTTATTATATATGTGTAAATTAATAAAGCAGATAGTTATTATTTTAATGGTTTATATTAGTTCACACTTCACTAGTTATCTTCAAGAAGTAAGTAGTCAAGTTAAATCTATATTACACAATGAGATATTTGATGTCATACTAATTTATATTCGATTCTTCTTTTACGAATTTTAGAGTTACAATAATCAAATCATAACGACTCTTATAGTTATTATTTAAATTCATCTCGATTTTGATGAGAATGTCTATATGGATTAGATTCAAATGTATGAGTAATATTTGAATTTTTAAATTAGGTAGAAAGGTGGATCCACTTCTATTTTTTTTTTCCATCTCAATACTTATTTTCGCTTTTTATTGGAACTCTAAAGAGATGGGTATGGGTATCCATTTCTCGATATAGAAGGGAAATAGACAAAAAAATCATGCATGTTTGATAGGGGGATGAGGATGAGGATGAGATAGTCAAACTTGCACATGATCCATCTATTTGCGATCCCTACTAATTACAAATACTTAGGGATAACTACATAGGGCAGACTATCTATTTTAACCCATTGGCACAACCCGCCTAACCCGTAGCCCATGCAGCCCAAGTGTGGGGTGGAAACGGGTTGTCCTGCATATCTTAAAATTTGAAAATTTCTTTTTGCACCCCCATAAGTTCTTCCTACAATCTCATATTTTCAAATATTCTAAAATTATTCATTTCAAATTATATAATCCTTAATATAAATTTGTATTATGGATTGTACAATCCAAAACACAAATTTTAATTTCCCAATTCCATAATTCAGGAAGTCTCTAAATTCCACATTGTGAAATTAAAGAAAAGAATTCAATAAAAAAATGTCAAAGAGTAATTTGAGTATTTTTTGAAGTATAAGATGCAATAATATATGGAGGTGTAGGAAGAAACTTCCCTCAATTCCTATTTCATAACATCTTCACGAAATTCAATAATGATTTTTTAATATTTAGGAGTTTTTTTTGTCTTTCTAAAATGCATAGATTGTTTAAATTTAAATACTTATTCAATGCAATAGTGAGATTTTAGTCTTTTTTATAATATAGTATTTTATGCTACTTTTCAAATTAAAATAGTAAGCATGTGTCTACATCTATTGCCTTTAAAAATATATAATTTAATGAAATATTTTATTAGTCAATTTATTTAGTACGATTAAAATTTAAATTTCATTGAAAATCATAATATTATAATAAAAACAATTTACCCTTATCTTATTACACATGTGTCATGAGAATAATAATATGAGATCATTTATCTAATTCATCTAAATAAGAAAAATAATTCATTTAATAAACAAAAAATTAATTTTTTGAATATTTATTTTTTCATTAATTTAAAAAAAAATATGTAGGTTGATCCACATGCCCACATACATGCTAGTTTTTACGCGGGATGGGCCAATAATCAACCTACATATCTTATGCGGGACGGGAACATTTCTACACATACTCTCTATGTCATGTGCATATTCACGTCCACATGTCACTTCTTATGCGGGATAGACCAATAATCAACATGCATATCTTACTCAATGGAGGTCAAACCGCATTGACATCCCTACAAATACTCTTTATGTCATGTAATATTATCACGGTAAAAAGACAAGTTTTTTTTTTTTTTTTTTTTTCATTAAGTAACTCATGAATTTTTTTTAGGTTTTTTTTATTTTTTCTTTTTTTTTATAACAAAAAAAAT
>Ga0123341_1004786_pt1 | contig 11954 bp, 13 predicted proteins | sample Turbeapinknodule_FD_89959 | JGI IMG/M metagenome (GOLD analysis project Ga0123341, IMG submission 89959) | Root nodule microbial communities of legume samples collected from Mexico - Turtle bean Mexico pink nodule | ecosystem: Host-associated > Plants > Roots > Nodule | place: Mexico: Nepantla... | reverse complement strand
TAAACAAAAACATTCATATAACCAAAATTAAAAATAAAGTGTCAAGGTCTCCTACATGCTTTTGCACCTGTATAAGTTTTTGCCCGCGTACGTAATAAAATTTTAACTAAAACAAAAAAAAAAAAAAAAAAAAGGTAAGCTATTGAAAAGGAATTTCATAGCATACTCAATACATGAAAAAAAAATCAATCAGATTAGTCATTCATAAGAATTATTTCAAATGCAATCATATAAAATTCTAATATCTATAACATCATTCAAATACACCACACATGGATCTGTTTTCAATTACAATAATTAGATTTCATTTCAATCCACTATATTTTGATTTCATTTCAATCATACTAACTCCATATAGATCCATTTGCATAACAATACCTTGATTTCCTTTTAATCCTGGATAGTTTTGATTTCATTTTAATCATAGCGATTGCATGTTGATCTACGAGAAATTATCAGGGTAAGTCCAAACAATCAAAACCGTGTGACTACAAGTTGTCACAGTGTGTATGAACTCTCTCATCAGCTTCTCACAACCTGATACCTTAGTCTATGTGACTTAGATCATCAGTGAAGCTAGAGGATATCAATTAATCATAAGATATTCATACTTAGTGTATCGATACACAACATCTCATACATTACCCCAAATGTATGACATCAAGTTCATACAAGCTTTCATCATTCGCATACATCACATATGATTCACATACAATGCATATCAACCACTTATACATTATTTAAGATCTCTCAAATCAATTACACATATATATCTCAATTTTATACATCTTCCATAATTCACACCAATCCATATCATTTAGAAATTGTACAATTCAATTGATCATACAAAGTATTATTTATATTTCATTTTAATAACAATTAGGTTTACTTGTTTTAAATATTAAAATTACATGCATTGAATCAAATACTGACATTAGAAAGTTGTAATCAATTACAATTTTCAAATTAATAAATTTTCGAAGATTTAATTCACTTTTATGACTCAAGAAAGAAACAAAAAGGTAACTGAGAAAAGTGACAAATGCTTTCAAAATGGATTGAGCCAATGAAGAAAGGCTTAAGTCCAGGGAAAGTCCGCTTAGCGCATGAATTTGGATGAGCAGATTCAGGGCCGAGAGGACTCTTAAACTATATCTCAAATTCTCTCAACGCGAGGAAATTTTGCTAAGCGAATTTCAGATAGAGATCTTCCCTAACTCTGCATGTAAAATCTGCTCTAAAGGCAGGGAAAAGTGTTGAGCAGACTTAAGGTTGAGAGTACCCAAAACCTGCACCTCAATCCTCTTAGGCTTGCGGTGAGCAAATTTAATAGATTTTGCTAATTAAAACCCCAATTTGTATCCAAAATCAAAATTTTCCAACAACTCAAATATATTTATTTCAAGTTGTATTCTAAAACCAATTCAATCAACATACAAGTAGCTCCCTTATCTAAAGAAATTATCTCCCAAGCAACCTTCCAAAGTTTAAGTCATAAATGTTATACCAAATTTGGGGACCTAGAACAAGTTATCCAAACATAGCCAAATTTCAGTATATGGTAGAACATGTTGAGAGGATCACTTTTCTTAACTGATTCACCAAGATTGATCACAAAAACATGGGGAAGAGTAGAAAACCATGAATTTTTTTAAGCAAAAGGAACTTACTCCATTTGAAAATATGCTTGGATAGAAGTGATCCCTGGTTCCTCAGTTATGGTCAGATACAATCAAATTTTGAAATAGATGAGGTTTGGAAGGAGAAAAATGAAAGAGGAGGGAAAGGAAATGAGAAAGATAGAAGGGCGGTGGGGATGAGTCTCTATGCTTGTGTGATGTGAGTTGATTTTTAGATGTTTTCATTTATGGTGAAACTTTTACTTAAGGTTGAGATTTTAACAATTAGAGGTGAGGACCTAAGAGAGATTCCCACTGTACACGAACTTAACCAAGTGGTTAAGTAACTGTGAAGGTTCACTTCACATAAGCAAAAATGAAAAAAAAAACAAGATATGGTGAGAATGAAATGCAATTGCAGAATTGGAATGGGAGCAAGGTTAACATAAATGGTGGACATAGCCTCCCAAATGATCCACCATACTCATATTCATGAGCCCAAAACCGAGAACAACAATTAAGAGAAAAAGAGATAAGAACATAAATGGAATCGAGAAATGAAAGGAAAATGGAATGAGAAAACTTATGGGTGTGGGTGAGAAATGTCACGCCACTTGGAGGGTGATGTGCTCCAAGATGAGTGTGTGTTTGCCACCACTTGAGAGCTTCCCAATCACTAAAGATAAGACCTCAAACCTAAGAGGACATAAGCCTCACTAAGAGCTCACACAATTTATGCAGAGTTTCTTTACTTCATTCAAATTCAACTTGTATAGTACAATGGGTAGGCCTCCTATTTATAGGTGAATGAGCCTTGGAAAACAAGCAAGAGGGGTAGGATGGGAAAAGGGAAAAAAATGGGCACTCTTAGGGTTTGACTAAGTCAAAACCGCATCCTAGGCTTGTCCTTCTAGAAACTAGGTCAAATTGCGTTCCTAAAGGGCTAGGACCAAGCTAAAATGATACCTACACCCCCTATTATGCTAAAGGCACCTTATTCTACCCTATATTTGCTATTTGGGCCCAAATTATTTACAAACATATTTTATTTTTTAAGAAGACCAAAAGGAAGAACTTTTGATATTCGGGTTTATAGCTTCTTCTTCTTTTGTTGATTCTTTCTCGAGACTTGGTCGGGTCTGACTTTGTATCTTGAGATGATTGACCCTTTTGGGAAGTGCTTGTTGTGTCCTTAGTTATCTTTCAATTTGTATCATTGTGTTTCAAAAAACCTCTTTATATAGGCTAAGATTGTTAAAACAATTTGATCATTTAATAAAACCATTTTTAAATGCTTTTAAAACCTTTAAGTGCTTTCAAACCGATTCATACGATAAATCAATCTATTAAAATACTTGCTATTGTCAACAGACTTGTATAAAAGTAATTTCAACTGATTAATATATGAATAAACACAAATTTTGAAAACAAAAGATTTAAAGCAGATTTAAAATCAGGTTTACTTGAATCATAAGTAGATGTAAATTTACAAGACAAAATCTACCTAAATACACACACACAAACAACAGTAGGTGTTCATGACAGATTTGGAAATCACCAAAGTTTCCTTGTTCAACAATCTTCCCCTATTTGATAAAGACAAATCCCTGGTGTTGTGTTGTAGATTTTGACACAAGGAGATCCTGCAAAACATAAGGATAGACCAAGTAATCCAAAAAATACAAGCATAACTGGATAACCATATCAATTATGTAGAACCACAATTTCTACAATCATGAACCAAATAATACAAAAGCAAAAATTATGCAGAATTTTAAAATAGTTTAAAATAGAGAAAAATATTATAGACCACCATCCAATATTTCTCCCCCTTTTGTCTTAAACAAATAGAAAATGTAGTAGAGTGTTGATAAGTGTCATAGCTTAGTAATATTTCATGCAAAAAAGATAGACACTTATGGACTTTAATTGTTAATGAAGTTATAATTCAACCTGTAATTTAGGAATTTGAACCTTTTTACTTATTTTTGCATTATGAGACGAATAAGAATGATTTATTCTCAAGTTTGTGCTAATTTCAAGAATATAGGGGAAGATGAGGATATAGGACTAAAGGATGAATGGAAAAGATAAAGACAAGGAGAAAAGCCAGAGTTGGTACATTGAAAACTTGCCAAAGAACTCGCCCAAGAGCTCGCTTAGACTCGCTTAAGCGATTTAACTACAATGAAGTTGGCTTTTTCTTGTGAAACTCGCTTAAGCATGCAATACCTCACTAAACGAGATGTCACTTAACCTACATTAAATTAAGTTAAATGGAAGGCGTGAGGCAAAACCCTAAGGGAGGGAGGGAGGATAATAAGAGGTAAAAATCCCTAGAGAAGGCAACTGTCAGGAGAAACACTTTGGATCTTGTTTCTTGCTTTCCACGCTTGTAATGGCCAATATGAATAGCTAAGTCTTCCCTTTAGGATTGAGAGTAATCTTTTCAAACTCTTACGTATTAAGGTGATATTTATTTATAATATTCTATTCTTGATTGATATTGGTATTGGTATTGTCATTTTATTCTTAAAGTTTGAATTTTAATTCATGATTTTGATCCTTAGATTTGACTGGAAAGTACTTATAAGTATCTATCCTAAATGATAATGCTTAACATATATGAATGTTAGGAATAAATTTGAGATATTAATTTCTTTACAAAATTTGTTTGTAAGAACATTTTTAAAATATGTGAGTAATCGATATTTAGGAGACAATCTTAATAATTTTATATGCGAGGAATCAATATGAATGATTTTTATATGTGCATCAATTTCAATCAAGTTGGAATGTTATATGTTTTTATTCATTGAAAATACACATGAGTGAGAAGGATTAATCTCAATCCCAATTTTATCAATGGAATTATTTAAATCATTTACTTTGTTTTCACTTAAATTTCTTATATAAGTTCATGATACCAACAACCTTTTAAACAAACTTTTGCACATATTTTAATATTTAGTGAATATTATGTTGACTTTATGGGAGTCTAAGTTCAAGAAGGGGGTGAATTGTAGTTAGGATAATTTTCGTAAATGAATTATTTAAGCAATGCTGACAGTAAAAAAAACATACTGTTTTTAGAAACAAGAAATTCAAATTTATCAATCAGAAGGCAACTTAAAAAAAAATAGTTAATTGATATCAGAAACAACTGATTATTGTTTTTACTTGGATAAACTATTTATTCACTTAATAAGTATTAAATTCAGTTTTCAAGTATAAGATTTTGATTTTGTTCTAATACTTGATTACCTATTAAAACTTGATTTGAATTTGATAAGAAGGATTAAAAAAAATAGAACACTTTACAGTTATTTAGTTTATAAGCCAGTTAGCAATTAAAGAATTGTTTAATATCATAAAATTGTAAATGACAAATTCTATAGAAAAAAAAACATATAATTGAAACTGAATGTGGAAACAAAACTAACTTTGGAAACAAAACAAACTTTTGGAAACAAAACTACTTTATATCAGAAAAACTTTAAATCAAATGTTTCACCAAAAAAACAATTGAAAAACCCGTAGAATGTGTAAACCATAAATTAAAATTGGTTGAAAAAACTTTTAACAAATTAAAAAATTTGTGAGGTTGTAAAACAGTTTTAATCTTTTAAAAAAAAATTGTGCTTAGGCTCACCATCATATCTTTGAGATATGGAGATGGATCAAGATATCAAGAACACTTAATCTAATCTACCTTAGCTACTAAGACAATCTATTAGACACTAAAACTTCTCTTGAATGTTTATGGCAGCATGCACTTCCTATCAAGATAAATGACAACATTCACATCTTTTCAAGGACAATTTCTTCATCAAACAAAATAGTTGGGTAGTCTTCAATATCTCCAACATATTATACTTGAGAGTTTAGAATTGTTCCTTGTGGGTTAGATATCATTCCTTATGGACAATTTATTACTTCTGACTCGGTACACTTATCGAAATAAAAAGTCATTAAGTGCAAAATGTAAACTGATAAAAACAAAATTACATATATAAAACTGCAAAATATAGATTGTTCAGATATAAACCACTTAAGCATTATGATACAATTTTAAATTTTTCTGCCATACTACAACTCTGCAAGTTGATTATGAACAACCTCAATCAGCTCATCCATATGTTGAAACCTAGCTGCACAAAATTCATAATGATCTTTTTTATCACTTGTCATTGTGTCCATGCGGTTTATCAATAACCTCTCGAACTAAGACATAGGAATTCCATGGTCCATAAGAGGTTCATAGGCAACAAGTGCTTCCATGTTGTAGTCTTCATCAATACACGCACTAGGTTCAACATCATCACTAGGACCTACAATTCCACTTGGTCTAACAGAGGTACCAGTAGAGTCTTCCTCTTGACTGACCCAAGAGTTATTTACCAGCTCTCTTAGTTCTTCATCAAGGTTAATCCCAAAATATTGCAAAAATTTAGAAACAATAATGACATACGGAAAACGATAGTCACTTAACCTAACAAATTTTAGCATGTGCTCCTTGAATACATATATCCAGTTCACCTTAATATTCTTCATTATGCAGTAGGCTAGTACCATATCTTCCTTGGTTAACACAACGTTGTTGCTCCCCCTTGGTGTCAGCATCCAAACCGTGATGAAGGTCATTACCCGTTCATCCAGATTTAGAGCACCAACATGAAATCCTTTTACCTTTGTGAGTGGATTCCTGAGGCAATTGATGTAGTATTGCATTTATTGAAGTCCGTCAAGGTACTGACTTTCTCTTGCTCACCTTTGTTCATGAATACTTTAAGCCTGTAACAACAGTCCAAGTGACTAGAGTGATCTCCATGTCAACTCCTTTGACATGAGAAGACATCTTAACCCCTTCAAGTGATAGGTTTGTGTAGAACACCTTCACTAGATAAGGAAAGATGTTCTCATTCATCTCCAGAAAAAGTTGTAGTTTTTGGTTTTTCAAAGTTTTTCTCACATCCTTGAGATTCTATTCTTTCAACCAGTTGAAGATAGAAGCTTGGGAGTGTTAATAGCTTTTCTTCTCATCTCATGCAAGAAAACTTATATTTGCTCATTATCACCAGAGAAACATCTCCTAAGTGACCAACCCTAGTTGAGCCTTTACTTGTGCAAGATTTCTTCTTCGTGGTGAGTGAGATGAAAAAGCCATGACACAGGTATTTTCTGTGAATGTAAAGAAGATAAATTTAAGTTGTGTTTGTGATAAATGATGCGAAATCACAAGTATGCACAAAATAAGGATGCAATTAAGAGGGTTAAGCCAATTTATCTTTTAGAAAAAGCAACTGGCACGATTTTGCAAACTACAATTTGTTAGTTTTCATAATAAATTGATTTGACTATCCTTTTTTTTGTGATTAAAGGCAGTCAATCACAGTTCTGGGAAAAAACAGCTAGATATTATTAAAGAAAAACTGATTCTGATGCACACCACAAATACATGTTTGACTAGTTGATTTTGAATTCAAAATAAAAATTGACACGAGGCACACATAATCAATTTATGGCAGTTTATACAAAAAGTGCTAAAGATACAAACAACCAGTTGAAAAAAAAATAACAAATTAAAAAAAAATGTTTTGAACAGATGCTTTGACTTCAATTAGTTGAACTAGAAAATTATTCAGTTATTTTTTCTAAACAATATCAAACATCACCTTTTGATATGTGGAAAACAATATGTGATTGTTTCACATCCTACAGTGACCATTTCAACTATTTTAATCAAGGATCCTTCTTGAGTTGGTGTTGACCACATGTAACACCATCATTGAGTTTGAGGTGCATAACGTAAAATTTGTCTCCATATGTCTTTCCTTTGAACAACCATTGTTCAAGTACCATTGATGTTGTTTGAATATCAAGGATTCCTTCCAAAACAATCATGGAAAAGGATTTGGTTCCCTTATAAATTTGGGTCCAATAATATTAATTGAATATTTAGGTACCCACTTTACAAGACCTTTTTAGGTAAGTCAAATTTTCTCACCCTACAAAACCTAGAAGTATGACCCTTGGTCAAACAATAAAATAAATATATTACAGGTTTAAATATTGGTTTTTTGTTTTCACATAAACTTGTAAAAGGTCTGTTCTTGGTGATTAGGTTGTAACCCATACCATCTTTGCAAAAAACACAGTTTTGAGATGCAAGAACAATTTCAAAATTTGACTACCCTCTTGAGAATTTGTCCATAGTTTTCAAAAGATAATGAACCTTCTTTTGTAAGGAGTCACAATTTTCAAAATCCTTTAGGTCGGCACACTTAGAAGAAGAGTTTTTATAAATGATTTCTATGTTTTCAAAATCAGTTTTAAAATTGTTTAACTCTTCTTGTAAGGTTTTGACTTTGTTTTCCAACCAGTTGTTTAAACCTTTCATGAGTCTCTTGAAAGCATCAAACAATTGACTATAGTTCTCAAAATTAACAGAGGAGCTAGAACTTACAATACCTATGTCTGAATCTTCTTTGGCCATCAAGCATAAATTTGTTTCCTCATCATTCCTTGATGATGAACTTGATGATGAATCATCATTGTGTTGCCATACAATGTATGCTCTTTTGGAATTCCTCTTTTCTCATATTTCCTATCATGAACTTTATCTTTGTTGTTTGAGGACTGTGATTTGTCTTTGTTGTTCTTTCTTACCAAACTTCCTGCTCATTCAACCTATTCATTTCAAGCTCGTGCTCCCTGAGTTTACCAAACAAAGATGCAGTGGTCAAGGTTGTCAAGTACTTTGGTTCTATGATGGCAGTGACCTTTGGTTGTCATGATCTGTCCAAATATTTGAGGATTTGGATGTTCAACTCATATTTTTCAAAGATTTTGTCGAGATCAATGAGATAATTTACTATATGAACCTCTTCCCCTTTCAGCATTTTAAACAACCCATACTCCTTAATCAAGGCATGCTTCCTTGCTCTTTTCACATTTGTTGTTCATTCATGAGTCATTCTAGGATGTCCCACATTTCCTTTGCTGAGGCACATTGAGAAACGCTGAAAAAGTCATCAAAAGTTAAAGCATAAGTTATGATTTTCTTAGCAATACAATCATATTGAGTTTTCTTTCCCTCAGTCTCGGTCCATTGAGACTAAGGTTTGTTTTCAAAAACTTCTTCAGTTTCATGTTTAGGAATGAAATGACCATTTATAACAGCATCCCAGATTTCTCTATCAATTGATTCAACAAATATTTCCATTCTAACTTTCAAGAATTGATAATTCACTTCATAAAACAATGGTGGTGTGTTTATCGAAGCCCTCTACCAAAAGGTTTTTTTCCAGTCATTTTCAAAAAAGATTTTAGGATCGAAACTTGAATAACATATAACAACTTAGCTCAAGATGCCAATTGTTAGAAAAGGTGTCTTGAAACAAGAGGTGGGGGTAAATTGTTTCCATAAAATTTTCGCAAATATAAGTGTTAGATTGAAAATACAATTAAATCAATTAATTGATTAACCTATTAAACTCATTATATAAATCTTAAAAGTTATATAACCAAAATATCAACTTATCAACTAGTAGTTTTGAGAAATGAATTGATTGTTTTAGTTCTTGCGACTCAAAGCATCAACAACAACATTTGTCTTTTCAGGATGGTACTTATGTGAAAATTTAATATTTTAAGAATTCAACCAACCTCCTCTGCCTCTTGTTAAGCTTCTTTTGATCAAACAAATATTTCAAACTTTTATGATCACTGAATACATTAAAACTAGTTTCATAAAGATAATGTCTCCAAAGTTTTAAAACAAATACAATTATCACCACTTTAAATCATAAGTTAAATAATTTCTTTCCTACACCTTCAACTAACTAGAGACGTAAATAATAACTTTCTTAGTACGTATCAAAGCATAACTTAATCCTAATAAAAAATATTATGGAAAAATTTAAAGAAAACATCACAGAAAATCTCAAAAAAATTATTTGTATAATGGATTGTGAATAAGCAATATTAGTTAAAGAACGAAATAGTTCAAGAGTAGAAAGTGACCTTTATTGGAATAATTATAGATTTATGATTATAAATAACCTAATACATTATATTTTTACGCAATCATTATAATTTCAGAGTATATTCTCTAAATATATATACTGTTTACTTTATGTGAGTGAAATTGAAAAAGAAAACCGAGTTGTAGTGCATATCTACTCAACTATCACCGTGTTTCCTAATAGTCCAGAATTGATGGGATTGCATTGTCCTTGCCAAGGACACTAGTGGCATACATGCTAGTCAGCAAAAATAATCTAATTCACCATTTAAATCATATATTAATTTAGGGCAAATGACTTTTGTATAAGAAAATAAGAAAAAGTTATACATTAAATTATTATATATTTATATATAAATTTTTTATATAATTTTTTTAAAAATGATTTTATTTTATGTATAATTGCTTATGAAAAAACTATTTTTACGTTTTTCTTCATTTGAGCATTTTGAAAACAAAATCAAACATGTATTTGATATAATCATAAGCAATAACCCTGAAATATTTAGAATATGGATCCAAAAGGCGAGTCTGAGCTCGGTCCAAATGCTGGTAGTCAGCTCGAAAAAAATAATTAAAATAGGGATACTATGATTGGTTATAATATATATGTTTATTAAAAACAAATAAAAGTTGTTGGGTATAAAGTAGTTACAACACGAGAATAAAGGTGCATGTAAACAGAATGTTCTACTGTTGTTAGCACCCGAGAATAAAGGTGCACGTAAGCATAATGTTTTTCTTTTATGATTATATGCTTTCTGTTGAGATTATGCTCTCATTAGTGAAAATTGTTGAAGGGATATCTATAAAAGGGGCTTGAGACCCCGAGTAAATGTACGCTTTTCTGAATACTCTAGACTAAAGCAATTTTATAGTTTGAATGCTCTCATTGACTTGATGGTCAAAGTGTGATCAACAGGTAGAGTCCCCTTTGTCCCAGTGGAGCCGCCTTTTAGAGCACAAAGCGGAGCTCAACTCAAAGACTGACCGAAGTTCGAGAACATTTGGCGCCCACCGTGGGGCCCGATAAAACCTGATCCCATCCACATTTGCGACTAAGCCTTCCTACGTGACAAGAAACACAAGGCAAGGCCTACTGGGATCCGAAGGAAGCGATGCCCCCTCCTTACAGCAACTCATGGAGGCCATGAGAGCCCTCCAAGAGGCGAACGAAGAATATCGACGAGAGTAAGAGCAAATCCAAGAAAAAAGCCAAGGCCAAGCAAGAGCAGAAGCTCGAGCTGAGCAAGAGCTCCTACAAGATTGTTTGATGGCAGAAATCGAGGCCTCTCGAATAGCTTTGGAAAAACACGCATAAACCAAAGAGGAGTTGCGCAATGAGGAATTGCGGAAGAGCCTGCACCGACATGGCCGACGTTCAACCAGGGAATGATCTTTGAATTTGTCATCGAGAGATGACTCCAAGCCATTCTCACAGGAAATCATGGATGAACCCGTTCCACCTCATTATATCACACCTAAAATCGCTTTTTCTCGAGAGTAGAAGACCCTAAAAAATCATCTCACAGGATTTAGGGCTCAAATGATCATCTCTAGAGGATCGAATGTTATCCGATGTAAGATGTTCATGGGTACTTTTATAGGTACAACCCTACAATGGTTTAGTAGAATTCCATATGGTCACATCACCTCTTTTCCCCAGTTCTCTATGATGTTTAGAGTATAGTTCTCGACCAATAAGGTCAAACCCTCGAGGTTGTAAGACCTTTTCATCATCAGACAAAGGGAGGGAGAGGCACTGAAAGATTATTTGAATAGGTTTTGTGCGGTCACTATAAGGCTTCAAACACACGATGAAAAGATGATGGTTGTTGCCTTCGTACAAGGGATGACAACAGGACAGGTCATCGATTCGTTAATCAGGAATCCAGCGAAGACATTCTCCGAGGTACGTGAATGAGTTGTCGCCCAAATCGAGGCAGAAGAGGCCGGACTCAAGAAGAATTCCAGCTCGCGCTCAAAGCAACCTAGGCCCAAAGAGAGCAACTGAGATCGTTCCCTGAGGGTCAATGAAATCTCTGCTGAGAAGAGAACAGACTCGAGGTACATCCCATATGTAGCCAAGAGAGATGAGTCCAAGACGAAGGCTAGGGAACGGTCAACAACCAGGCCCAAATTCTGAGTATCTGATAAGTGTCTAATTTCAGTAATATTTCATATTTAAATATAGGCACTTATGAGGATTTATTGCTAATTTACATATAAAATAATCCCTAATTTATGAATTTATACCTTTTTACATTTTTTATGATCTTTATTTGAATAAGAGTATTTTATTCTCAAAT
>Ga0123341_1004781_pt1 | contig 11959 bp, 8 predicted proteins | sample Turbeapinknodule_FD_89959 | JGI IMG/M metagenome (GOLD analysis project Ga0123341, IMG submission 89959) | Root nodule microbial communities of legume samples collected from Mexico - Turtle bean Mexico pink nodule | ecosystem: Host-associated > Plants > Roots > Nodule | place: Mexico: Nepantla... | reverse complement strand
GTGTTACACTAATACTTAAACCATTAATATAGGAATTTGTAAATCTGCGTTCACTTTTTTTTTTAAATTAAAAATCAGTTAGTTATATCCTAAATGTATTTTGAAAACTTCGTGCATTTATTGTTTGCTAATATATTCCTTATAAAAAATGTAAAAGAATGTACTTGATTAAATTTCATATGCATTATTCGATAATATACTTAGCTTTTAGAAGATGTTAGCAAGCAACACTTCAAATGTATGGGATCAAAAACTTACAGCATAACAAATTGAAAATTATTAATAAGATCGAAATAGTAGTATTTTATGTATTTTTAAACAAATGTTTGTGCATAGGCAGTAATTTTAGGTTAGTAGTATCCACGACAAAGTAATTCAGAAGTCATTGTAAAGCTTTGCTGACACATATTAAGCTTGTTCATTAAACACTTGAACAAAAGAGAGAGATTTCTTTTCCAAATAATTATCTATTAATAAGGTGAAGAATTTTTTTTGTATTCTTCTAACTTTAAGAGATTGTTGGTATTTAATTGAACAAATGGTGTTATTCATGTCTTTCTGCCAAATTAAATTAAAAAAAGTTGTTATCTCACTTTTGATGCAAGTGTCTCTTGCAAAAATTTATATTGTTCCACTTTTTCATATGTATATCATTGTAAACTTGTCAAAGTGAATTCACCTTTAATGATGTGATCGTATTTCTATAATAAGAAGAGCTTTTACTTTAAACTTATGGTGAGTCACTTTAACTTTGAAATTGCTTCATCCCAGTATCTTTGGTCATCCTTAGTTTTATTAAGTATTTTTCATAACATAGTATAAAGTAATGATAAATTTTATCTGTAAGACATTACATTTATATAAACAACATATCATATATGAAATGCAAGTATTTTGTTTTATAGATGGTACGATATCTTGGAGTCTATCAAGATGATCTACTAAAACGTATATCAACATCATCTCTTGGTATATGAACTAAAGTTTTTTTGCATCAACAACCATCCTGACACAAGCATATGTCAACTATGATCAAGCCATCTATCATGTATGATCTTTACTTTAAATAAAAAAACTATCTAACCTAAGGCTGATAGGTTCTTTTCTAGGAATTTTGATTTTTCATTGCCTACTGTCACACGCTTCACCTTCACCATCACCGAAGACCTTAAAAGAGGGAAGAAATCAAGCTTAATCATAAAAGTCAATTATGAAAAGGAATATGACTCTGTCAAGTGGGAGTTTCTGTACTACATGATGAGGAGACTAGGCTTTTGTGAGAAATGGACTGGTTGGATAAAAGGATGTTTGGAATTTGAATCTGTGTCACTGATGATAAATGGTAGTCCTATCCAGGAGTTTAAACCTACAAGGGGGTTAAGATAAGGGGACCCAATGACACCCTTTCTATTCTTGGATGTTGTGGAAGGGTTGGTCGGTTTCGTAAGACAAGCAGTGACACAAAATAGACTACGTGGGTTGAAAATTGGAATGGACCAGACTGAGGTATCAATGCGTCAATTCGCAGATGACACTTTGGTTGTATGTCAAGTTATAAATTAAGATGTTCTAACTGTAAAGACTATATTAAGATGTTTTGAACTAACATCAGGTTTAAGAGTAAACTTTCATAAGACGAGGTTGGGTGTTGTTGGGGTTGATAGCCAATTGCTCAATTTTTTGTTGATATGTTGAACTATACACAGATGTCTATCCCATTCAAATACTTAGGCTTACAAGTCAAAGGAAACCCTAGGACTATGCATATGGAAACTCAATGTGGAAAAGTTGGGAGTCTGGAGAGATGTGATCCTTTCTAAATGTCAAAAGGACTAACAATGAGAGAACGTTGAGGAGTAATGCACAATCATGGTGATGGAGGGATCTGTGTATTTCGTGTGGAGAAGGAAGTACAAAAAGTTGGTTTATAATCAAATGATATGGAAAGTGGAGAAGGGAAATGCTACTTATTTTTTGAAAGATAAATGGTTAGGTAATACTCCCTTATACAAGAAGTACCCACGACTATATTCAATCTCAAATGATAAGAGGAGATTTATACAATAGGTGGGGTAGAAGGATTGACTCACCTGGAACTTATTTTGGAGAAGGAACCTTTTCGAGTGGGAAAGTGAACAACTTTTACAGTTATATCTAGACCTGGAAGAGGTTATAATACAATAGGAGGTTCAGGATAAGGTTGTCTGGATAGATGGAGTGGGAGGAATTTACTTTTTGAAATCAACTTATGATAATTTAGAAAAAGTGAATCCTTCAGTATGTTGTCTAGCTATGGAAACCTTATGGGAAATAAAAGCCCCGCCAAATTTTCTAACCTTATCTTGGAAAATCATTAAAGGGAAAACACCGACAATGATGAATCTATTGAGAAGAGGTATTATTCTCACATCATATTTGTGTCCATTGTGTAATCAGGTTGATGAATCGACTATTCACCTTTTTATGGAATGTGAGGTAGCTTACCATGTGAGGTAGCTTACCAGGTGTGGTCAATGGTGTCTAAATGGATGGGGATACAATTTTTGTATCATAAGGACCTTAACCAACATTTGATGCAGTATAACCTTATACTGTTAGGAATAAAGTATGAAAAGACGTTTAGGTTGCGGTATTATGGAGTATCTAGAGTCAAAGGAATAATGTAGTGTTCATGGAAGGGAAGGCGGATTCTGAATAAATCTTTAACTTAGCACAACTACAGACTTGGTCTTGGATGAGGAGGAAAATTAAATCCTTTAGCTTTGCTTACTCTTACTGGTATTATACCCTCTAAATTGTTTACATTTCTTATGATATTAAGGTAGTGGTTTTAGCTTAGTTAGATGTGTCAAAATTTGAGAAATTGTTTTGAAAAGATGTTATACAAAGGTATCTGCTTATGTGTGTAGGTTAAAGGCGTGGAAAGGCTTCGAAAACCTTCTGCCAATGTTTAATGGTGTAAACAGGGTGGTCAGGTCTGAAAGGTGCAGGCAAGGTGGAAGATGCAGAGAAGCAAAAATGAGGCAGAATCGAAAAAAGAAGGCACAAAGGAGTAGGTTGTTAACCAAGCACAACAACCTATTCAACACAAAGGGCTTCTTTTAGGAGGAATAATACACCATAGAAAGATAGTGGAGCAGTCTAAGGTAAGATAGGTAAGGTGAAACCTTAAAGATTTTACAATTCTGAAATGCAGATGTTACAGTAATATTGCACAAATTTTACTAGGCTAAATGTAAAGAAGGGGGATGGTTTTTGTGGTTTGTGATGCAGGCAAAAGAAGGAAGAAGAAAGTTGAGAGGTAGGAATCACCAATGTAGATTGTGCAACAATGACTGCATTATTGTTGCACAGTGGCAGCAGTAGATCAATGTTTCTTTTTGGGAACCCTAATCTTAAGGACTTGTAAGTCAAGAATTTCAATACTAATGCTGCCAGAAAAGTTCAATACATTTCCCAAGTTGAATTTAGTTCAACTTGAATTGGCACATGAAGGAAGCAAGGCAGAAGGAGTGGTTGAAGGGAATACATTGGCTTTAAATGTTTTCTTTCTTTTTGCTATATGCATAACGTCTTTTTACAAAAAACTTCATGCTTGGGGGTTGATCGAAAAGTCAAACCGAAAGGTCGATCCGAAAGGTTAAATGTAGAAAATATATATAAATAAATAAAGCCCATAACGATAAGTCCCAAATTAACACATGTGTATTTAAAAAGATATTAGGTACAAAAAGAAAAGTCCAAATAGGTTATGGGCCCAGTAAGAAAACACTATAAATAGGACATCAATCTAAGAGGTATAGAGTGACTTTTATCTTATAACTATATCAAACTGATTCTAAGTTTTGCATTGGAGCGCCTTGCAGGTACACACACCCAACTGTGAGAGGAGACCGAGAGGAGAAGCCAAATAGATCCATTTGAAACAACGCAACTTAGGAAGCTTGTTAGCCTTTAGGTCCAACCTGAAGCCGAAGTTATCCGAGAGCCAAATTTGAGAGCCCAACCCGAGAAGTTAAGAAGATCCGAGAAGTCAACACATTTTGCTTAAAGAGGAATAGTTTCTAGGCCCTGTAAGAACAATAGCTAATTTATATACCAATTCAAAAACAATTTTATTAATTTTTATTAATAATTTTTTAATCTCTAAAATAGTATCTAATTTAGTAAATATAGTGACTAATTATTTTTTATCTCTAAATTTGATTACTATTTAATCATTTTTTTGTAGTGTATGCTTGTAGCAAGATGATTATTGATGCAAAAACAACTTTAACTTGTATACCAAGAGATCATGATGTTGACACGTATTTAGCAAATCATCTTGTGAAATTGAAGATGGAAAAACCCTACAACATATAATAAGCTAGAAAAATATTTTCATTAAGTATAACATTAGCTTAAGATTGTTTGTATATCATCTGAACAAAGACTTCACTTAGATATGGTAACATTTATCAAAATAAATACTTGTGTCTTGTTTATATAAATACATCATCTAATATATGAAGCATATTCATATGCTTATGCTTTTTACTTTGTTGTGAAAAGTACTTAATCTATACTTTATTTTAAAAAATATGATTACTAGATAAGTTGGTAAAAAGTATTAGGGTTTAGCAATTTCAATGTTAAAGTGACTAACAATTCAATGGACAAGTCAACAAAGAGTTTAAAGTAATTTTTTTTTCTTATTATTGAAATACCATCACATTGGTAAAAGATTCGTCAAAAAAATCATTTCTCATGAGTGTGACATTAAACTCATAAGTAATAAACACTAGTTACTTTTATAATTTCATATATTATATACTTGCTTAATTATGTCGTCACTCTTGAGTCTGTCTTAGAATATATATTTTGTAATACGTATTCTATATGTTACACCATACAACAAGTTACGTCTAGTTTCTAGAGATATTCACACTATTACTCGGAAGTTTTTAATTAATAAAAAAATATCAATTTGATTTTTCTTTTCCATTTTTGCAAAATAATAACTAGAATTAAACACTGACTTCAAGAAAAGTGTTTTGATAAAAAAAAAAAAGACAAATATGTCTTGAAAGAGAATAAAACTTTATTTATTTATCTTTATTTTATTTTCTCTAACTATATTTCTTCGTAATAGAAACAAAAGAGAAAGCAAGAACATATATACACAGACAAAACCAATTGTTAAAATACTTTCTTCAACCTTTCATAATTCAAAGCAAAACTTTGCTTCCAACTCTTTTAATTCACTTCCAAAAGAATTGGCCAAATATATCACTCAACATCCTTCAAAAACAGAAAAGTGAAAAGAAAAAAAAGTCTAAAACGATCAATTTATGAAACTTTCACATTAGAAGTTTATTTTTTGATCGACACTTTCTCAAGAGGTATTCCAGTTCTTGTAGAGATTATGTGGTGTATGTCTCTCTGTGTGACCGTCTTGCATTTATTGTTTTTTGAAGACGAAGGGACTTTCTTACAAAGCGTTAGTTGAGCTTTTGCACCAGCTTCATCAATCAAATCAATTGCCTTATCAGGAAGAACACCATCACTGCATCACATTAAACATAATCTCATAAAACTAAACATTCCAAGGATTTGTGGCTTTTGGATAAAGTAAAAAAAATAAGTTATCAAAATATTATGAAAGCAAAAACCAGATGTATTTGTCTGATAAGGCAGATGCAGCAACAAGGGCCTCATATTCGTACTTAATGCCATGAAACTCTTCATATTTCTCTATCAACCCTTCCAATATTTCAATGGTCTCATCAACAGTTGGTTCAGACACAACCACCGGTTGGAAACGCCTCTGCAGTGCTGGATCCTTCGTTATGTACTTCTGGTACTCATGAACAGTTGTTGCTCCAATGCACTGCACAGCTTAGATTACCATAAGAACTTCATACAATATTGTCAAATGTTTTCAAGTACATAAAGTTCAAAGAAAAACAAGTTAACTTTAAAAACCCTAATTAGTAAAACCCTAGAGTAAATTAATCAGTCGATGCATGCAGATCATACCTTGATCTCTCCTCTTGAAAGAACTGGTTTCAATATATTAGCTGCATCAAGAGGACTTCAGCAAGAACCAGCTCCTATTAGAGTGTGAAGCTCATCAATGAAGAGAATTATTTCCCCATCACTTTCTTTCACTTCTTCTATCACCTCTACCAGCCTCTGCTCAAAATCCCCGCGATGTTTGGTTCCAGCAACAAGACGTCCCATTTCTAGGGTAATCACCTAAACGATCATATATATATGTTAGGTACAATTGCAATACAATGTCACTGCAAACTTCATATCTAAACTTTATAAAAGATTTGAGTGGATGATGACCTTTTTCCCTTGGAGTTTCAGTGGAACAGTTTCATCCACAATGCCCTGAGCAAGCCCTTCAGCAATTGCAGTCTTCCCTACACCTGGATCACCTACAAGACAAGGGCTATTTTTCCTCATTTGGCATAGTATTTGTTGAACTCTCTCTATTTCTTTACTCCTTCCTATAACTGGATCTAACTTTCCCTGCATAAACCCAAGGAGTATGTTTCAGCATTAACATAAAACACTGCTTACCAAATTCCAAAACATTGCTTTTCGTAACTATGCACAATTGCAAAGCTTCAATTTCTAGAAAATAGTTACATCTTTAGCCATTTGTGTTAGGTCAGTCCCATAATTTAGAAGCCTTTCCATTCCAAAATTCACCAACCAACTTTGTAACACAGCCTTTCTACTTAACTTGTTTCAATTTTGTATGGAGTAGACTCTCCGGGTATATTATTTATACCAATTATATATAATTGTTTCCAAAGGTTTTTAGTGCCTTCCAATAAGTGTAAGGTTATACGAAGAGGTAAAAAACTTCCTTCATTGATAACAGGTTGAGTAATAATGGGAGCACTATATATATTGAATTTAGTATTTAAGGGTAACAACACTATGAGGGTCTAGTGTGACTAATGAACCCATGAAAACATTAATAAGGAACAATTAATGAAACTTTTTGTTGTTGTTACACGAATTGAATACGACCTTCTCGTTCGCAGATCTCTTGGTTTTGGATTGGAACGTTAAGGGCTGTCTAATCAAATACATTATTACTTAATACTTAATCTGTTTGATTAAGAGTTTCCACCATACATAATTATTTATTATTCTTCTGGATTACCGACAGGTGTTAAGAAATGCTTCCTAGATCGTTTTGGTCATGTAGATCAATTCGATCTTTTATAATATATGTTGATTAATAATCGTTACAATTCAATAATAATAGCAGTTAGGAATTGTAATCGCTTGGTTGAGGAACGTGTATAGGGAAGTATATAGGCTATAGAATTTAGGCAAACAATTTGGTTTCACATTTAGGGTGGATAATTTTATGGGCTAAAAATATATTTTTTTTCATGTCCTATAGTGTAAAATTGTTTTTTTTTTCTTTAGTTCAAACTTAATATCTCTTTAGGACAATTATTTGAATCGATTTTTATTAGAGTTTTTTCTTATAAAACATGAACTGTATAATACAACATTCATGTTGATACGTCAATATAAATGTTTTAACATTCTATTCCATCATAAAAATTTGTTGTCATGTGAGATAATTGACAAGATCCATTTCAATAGATTTCTCCTCAAAATATCTAAAATTTGAATTAGGTAAAAAAAACTAATTTTACATGAAAGTATATAGATGAAAAACATATTTAATCATAGTTTTATATATTTAATCATAGAAAATCAAGATCATAGCGTTTGTCAGGAGAGAGGGCATGGTAGTAGATGGTTGAATCAATGAGAATAGCTATCTTATTTGCATTCAAGAAACTAAATCTCTTCCGGCAATTTACTTTGCTTTGTGTGGGGGTCGAATAAAATTGAATGGGTGGAAACTATGGCCGTGAACCATGGTGGTGGAATTTTACTTATTTGGCATAAAGATAAGTTTCAAATGAGTAACAGTTTCTCTGGTAATTGTTCAGGGAAATTGGAGGAGTGGGAATAATGTGGCAGTAGTGATTGGGAATGTGTATTCTCCGGGTAGGTTAGGGATAAGATGAGATATGCAAAAAGGAGGTTAAGTAATATGGCATGCTAGGAGAATTCAATTCCATAAGGCACCCTGGTGAGAGAAGAGAAACTAATCAGTTGGAGGAGAATATGGTGGAAAGTAAATTTACATGTTACAAACTAAATGGATCCGAAAAAAGTAGGTTGGATAGAGTAATGGTATCCATAGAATTGTTGAGTATTTAGACTGGTTGTAGACAATATATAATTGTAACTAGTTCAATAACAACGTAGGGTTGCAAAGAGATTGTATTGGGTTTGGTTTTGAGTTTGTACGGATTATATTTGAATTTGTACGGGTTAGTTTTAAATTTGTACGGGTTAATTTTGAAAGTGTACAGACTGTACGGGTTTTTAGTAGTAGATTTGTTTATCTTTCTATTGATTGGTTTGGGAGACCAGAAAAATTGTCTCATTTGTTTTAGATATGTATAATGGTTGAACCACTCCTTAAGTGGTTTTTGTTATTCAATTCTTTTTGTTGATAAAAAAATGTAAGGTTGTATATTAAAATAAAAGATACAATTAAGTTTTAGAAAGATAATTGGATTACACATCTACCACTTAAAGAGAGATTTTATAGACTATATGATGTCTCACCAGCCAGGTAAGGACAAAGAAAACATTAATTAATTAGATAGCAACTCATCTCACTTTCAAAGTTTCAGTGCTCACTGTGTCGAAGTAACTGCACTATGTTTCCTTGACACAATGGAGATAGTTTCTTCTTCTCCAACTTTTCCCATGATCACACTGACAAGGACATGTGGAAGATTTTCCAGCGGAAGAAGAACAGTCAGGAGGGGTGCCTTTAGCAGCTTCTTCACCAGACATGAACGTAGATGACAACACCTGCGGTTTTGACGGCGACACCAATGGAGGCAGAGCTAACGCCGACGACGACAACTGCAGCGTGTCCAGCGAGAGAGGAAGAAAGGCGCGCGCGACGTCCACGATGGGCGGTGTTGGAGGTGACGAATGCGAGGAAGGTGCTGGCGTGCAGGGGCGGTGAAGGCTGTTCGCCGGAGGCGAAGACCGTCCGATGCAGTGCGACATCGCCGACAACACCCTTAGAAGGAACGAACAAGATAACCACACGAATACAAAATAAATGTACGACATTCACAAAGAGAGAAATACATCACATAATCTCTACAAGAACAGGAATACCATTGAAAAAATAAACACTGTATGGGTTTTTGTTTTGCTGTTTTAGTCATGTTCCACCTCTCTAGGTTTCTAGAATTGTGTTAGGAGCCTATGCAGAGAGTTTTATACTTTTTTTTCTGGTTTAGGTTCTGTTTTTTTATTGTGTCTTCGGTATGCTATGCTTTAGTTAATTATATATTGGTATTTGTAAAAGAGTTGAGACATATTGAAGTTTTTTTTTTAATTTAATTTTATTATATATTGATAAAAAAAAACTATTGAAAAAGTTTCAGCCATTGATACAAGAAGCAAAATCCATATTCAGTTGGATGCAAAATTTGGTTTGAATTAAAGTAAAAGGATCAAGAAAGTATTTTAACAATTTGTTTTGTTTGGATAAATATGTTCATGCTTTGGCTTTTGTTTGTAAACTGGAATTATTGTAAACTTGTATCCGCTTGTTTTTAAAAATTATAAATTAGTTAGTTATATCCTAAATGTATTTTGAAAACTTGTGTATTAGAGGTTAATATATTCCTTATCAAAGGGGAAAGAATGTACTTGAGTAAATTTCTTATACATTCGATATTATACTCCGTTTTTAGAAGATGTTAGCAAGCAACACTTACAATGAGTTCAAACTTGCAACATAATCAATGAAAAATTGTTAATAGGATCGAAATACTAGTATTTTATGTGTTCTTTAACAAATGTTTGTGCATAGGTTTGTATGTCAAGCTACAATTTTTTGCTGATATGTTGAACTGTACACAAATGTTTATCCCATTCAAATACTTAGGCTTACAAGTTGGAGGAAACTCTAGGAAAAAGATCTATCGGAAAGGGGTTATAGAAAAAGTGAGCAAGAAACTATGTAAATGGAAAGGAAAGCATCTATCTTTTACAAGAAGAGTTTTCCTAATTAAATCAATGTTCACAACAATACCGTTATATTACTTGTCACTGTTTAAAGCTCCGTCATTGGTGTGTAGAGAAATGAGGAGCTTACAGAGGAAAATTTTGTGGGGTGGGAAAGTGAAAGAAGGAAAATTGCTTGGTTAAAATGAAACTCGATATGCAAGCCTAAACCGAGGTGGGCTAGATATAAAGGACATACGAAGGTTCAATAGGGCACTTCTAGCGAAATGGATATGGAAACTCAAGGTGGAAAAGTCTAGAGATATGTGATCCTTTCTAAATGTCAAAAGGGCTAACAATGGGAGAACGTTGAGGAGTAATGCACAATCATGGAGGTGGAGGGATCTGTGTATTTCTTGTGAAGAAGGAAGTATAGAAAATTGGTTTATAATCAAATGATATGGAAAGTGGAGAAGGGAAATGCTACTTTTTTTTTTGGAATACTCCCTTACCAGAAGTACCCAAGACTGTATTCAATCTCAAATGATAAGAGGAAATCTATACAATAGGTGGGGTAGAAGGATTGACTCACCTGGAACTTGTTGTGGAGAAGGAACCTTTTCGAGTGGGAAAGTGAACAACTTACACAGTTATATCTAGACCTGGAAGAGGTTAGAATATAAAACAAGAGGTCCATGATAAGGTTGTTTGGCTAGATGGAGTGAGATGAATTTACTCTGTGAAATCAGCTTATGATATTTTACAAAAAGTGAATCCTTCAATATGTTGTCTAGCTATGGAGACCTTATGGGCAATAAAAGCCCCACCAAAATCCCTAACCTTATCTTGGAAAATCATTAAAGGGAAAACACCGACAAGGATGAATCTTTTGAGAAGGTATTATTCTCACATCATATTTGTGTCCATTGTGCAATCAGGTTGAGGAATCGACTCTTCACCTTTTTGTGGAATGTGAGGTAGCTTACCGGGTGTGGTCATATGGTGTCTAAATGGGTGGGGATACAATTTGTGTATCATAAGGACCTTAAACAACACTTGATGCAGTTTAACCTGATACTGTCAGGAATAAAGTATGGAAAGGCGTTTGGGTTGCGGTATTATGGAGTATCTGGAGTCAAAGGAATAATGTAGTGTTTAGGGAGGGGAAGGTGGATTCTGAATAAATCTTTAACTTAGCACAACTACAGGCTTGGTCTTAGATAAGGAAGAAAATTAAATCCTTTAGCTTTGCTTACTCTTACTTGTATTATACCCTCTAAATTGTTTACATTCCTTATGATATTAAGGTAGTGGTTTTAGCTTGGTTAGATGTGTCAAAATTTGAGAAACGGTTTTGGAAAGATGTTACCCAAATGCCAAATCTATTTTCCTAAAAAAGCAATGTTGAACCGACTAGTCTATAACATTCTCATTCCTCCCTCTTCCTTCAGCTTACAAACATCTTTCCACAATGCCCATGTTATCTTCCTTCCTTCCGAGCCACAACCCTACAAGAAATTTTTGTGTAACTTCACCATTTCCTTCGCCACCGTAACCGACATTTTAAACAAGGACAAATAGAACAAGAAAAGAGAAGACGACACTGATTTTATCAAACAAAGTCTTCCTTCATCGAGATAAACTTGCATTTTCATCTGCCTAATTTGTTCTCACTCTATCCACCACCCCTTCCTAGAACTTGCTTCTTTTTTTTTGGCAATCCGTCGTGTACCAACAAGTTTTATTTGTTGCTTATTAATGTTTTCATCGGTTGATTAGTCACACTAAAGCCTGATAGTGTTGTTACCCTTGAAAACAATATACATAAGCTTTTAAAAAGAATTAAATATATTAAAGATAGAGTTAACTTTTTTTATTTTTTTACTCT
>Ga0123341_1004779_pt1 | contig 11959 bp, 12 predicted proteins | sample Turbeapinknodule_FD_89959 | JGI IMG/M metagenome (GOLD analysis project Ga0123341, IMG submission 89959) | Root nodule microbial communities of legume samples collected from Mexico - Turtle bean Mexico pink nodule | ecosystem: Host-associated > Plants > Roots > Nodule | place: Mexico: Nepantla... | reverse complement strand
GGTGAGTTCTGTAAGCAGTTTTATACCTATCCTCATCCTCATCCTTGGAAGCTCTGTTTCTATCTGTCTGTTTCTGTTTTGGTCTTCTAAGGAGGCCTCTTTGCATTGTGCAATAGGTTTTTTGTAGTTTCACTTGTAGTCTAGTTGTTAGAGTAATGGTGCAGCTGGAAGAATGTTAGGTTGCAGGGTTACTTAACTGTTTAAGTTCCTTTTTATAAGGGTTGGAGCATCTTTAAAGTCCATTTTATTGATTTAATTCTTTGTAGATAAAAAAAATAGTTACAATAGGAAACCTCCAAGTTTCATCCTTCTTAACCAATATAAAGGGAGAAAAGGAAAGAAGAGTAGAGAAGAAAAGAGAAGGGACTTGTGCTAGGAACAACAAGTCCTTGATCTCGCATATCTTGATCCATCCTCTCAATTTGCTATTTCTGGTTGAGGGTATTTATAAGGCTTAACAAGTTCATAACCAGGTGCTAGAGGGAACGGCAAAAACTTGTCCATAAGTGTTAAAAATACAGCTAGTTTAGAGCAAGCATGATTTTTTTTTTATAGAAGTTTTCATGTTAGGCATCACTATGCAACTTGACATCTCAGCTAGGTTGTAGAGTAAGCATGATTTTGAAAATGCAAGAAGTACAATTTTGCAATGGCTTGTGAGTGTAGTGCATTCTTCTCAAATGATGAAATTGAACCTGACCATGACGTTTTTATCGCTCCTCATAGATTAATCATTGATTTCTTAGATAAAACTTCAAGGTAAAATTATTGTAATCTAAAATGTGAGGCCATAATGTAGACAACCATGTAGCACCAAGCCCAAAATAAACATCCGTACTGGTAGTAGTAAACAGGCAACAATAAGGAATGTCCCTTGACTTTTATCTCCATTCAACAACCAAAGTATTTCCATTTCCTACCTATACCTTAAAGTTAGGAAAAGGGGGTCTGTTGGTAATTTCAAGTAATGAGCTAATCTTGGCTAAAAAAGATTATTAGAGCTACCACTATCCAATAGGACCTGTGTTTGGCATACCATTCACACAACCTTAAACCAGAAGCTCCCTTTTAAGGCATTGTAATAGACTTGGTTCAGACAGAAACAGGGAAACAAAAAATTTCAGGTTCATCAGGAGGGTCAGTGTGTGATTCAATAGATTCCTCATTCTCTTCTAGCTGCATTAACAAGTATAGTTTATTGGGACGTTTGTGAGAGGGAGAAAACTTGTCATCACAAGTAAAACATAATGCCTTGCCTGTACAGTTGCATTTCATATGAAATCATGGAAACAACCTCTCTATCTTAATGGATCACATCAATTGCTAATCCTTGTTCATCGGAAATATGATAATAATCAAAATTTTGTTCATCCATACAACTTTATTACAATGCAATATTTATAATAACAAATTAACCATATCATCATTGAATTTGTTTTCTTAGTGTGCACATCAGGTTCCATTTCTTCCTCTGCTGTAGCTTGGGTCCAAGACTTAACAAAAGACTCTTTTTGTCTCTTCTTCATTGGAATCATTTTCTAGGGTGTTTCTCCCTGCACCCAACAAATGACTTCCTACTCCCCATCATTCTCGAAAAAGATTATTTTACCCCTTTTAAAAATGACTTTCATATTATTCTTTCAAGAATATTTCCAGAACATACTTTTCGGAGTATATTTTATGAATTCTGGACCATTTTGGAATATAAAATAAGGGTTCAAGAAAAGATGTTCTAGAATGATTTTTTGCCTTCCAGATTTCCTATTTTGGAAACACACTTAGCTTATGGAACCCTTGTTCCAGAAACACCTTTTGCTTACGAAACTGTTATTCCAAAATCATCCAAAATCTGCAATTTTATTCTAGGTCCATATTGCGCTGAAAAAATTCACACCAGTACTTTCATATGTTGTTTCACCCAGGTAAGCAGGCACGTCCATAAACAAATAAAAAAAGAGAAGATACGGGGAAGAAAAGCCAGGACGTTTTATTTTCAAAAAACAGTTTTGTTCACTCTCGGTCTGGGACTTACTACGCCTTACTCCTTGGATATTTTGGTATAAACTTTTTACCAGACAATCGTCACTATGTCTATTACATTTTGGCTGAGAATTGAGCCCTTGATTCGTCCCACAAGATTAACAATAAATATTTTATTCATCACTGCCAGGATGAAAGGAAGGTTCATTTGTGTGTGAAACTGTTTGATTTTTTCGTGGGTGAATACTCATCCATTTGACCTGCAATTTGTCGTGTTTTGTTCCAAATTCAGTAGAGATTCTTACGTGGAATTTCAGGAAAAAACCATTTCTGGAGAATTTTTCCGAAATTTGGCGCAAACCAAGGCTATCATTTACCAAAACTTGTGAAATTTCGCCCTACTTTCAGCAATTTTATTTTGGGTTCGTATTACGCTGAAAAAATTCAAAAGAGTACCTTCATATGTTGTTTGCACCCAGGTAAGGAGGCACGTCCATAAAATATCACAAAAAGAAGATACGGGGAAGAAAAGCCAGGACGTTTTGTTTTCAGAAAACCAAGTTATTTCACTCTCGGTTTGGGATTTACTACGCCTTACTGCTTGGGTATTTTGGTCTGAAAATTTTACCAGACGTTCATCACTGTTTCTATTGAGTTTTGGCTAAGATTTCAGCCCCAGATTCGTCCAACAAGATTGGCAAAAAGTTTTTTATTCATCACTGCCAGCGCAGAAAGGAAGGTTCTTTTGTGTGTGAAACTGTTTCAATTTTTTTGTGGGTGAATACTCATCCGTTTAACCTGAAATTTTTCGCGTTTTGTCCAAAATTTAGTGGAGATTCTTCCGTGGAATTTTAGGAAAAAACTATTTCGGGAGAATTTTTCAGAAATTTGGCGCAACCCAAGGCTATCATCTACCAAAACTTGTGAATTTTAGCCTTACTATCTGCAATTTTATTCTGGGTTCATATTGCGCTGAAAAAATTCATACAAGCACTTTCATATGTTATTTGCACCCAGGTAAGTAGGCACGTCCATAAACAAATCACAAAAAGAAGATATGGGGAAGAAAAGTCAAGACGTTTTGTATTCGAAACACTAGCTTTGTTCACTCTCGATCTAGGATTTACTATGCCTTACTTCTTGGGTATTTTTGTTTGAAATTTTTACCAGACGTTCGTCACTGTGTCTATTGACTTTTGACTGAGATTTGTGCCCCAGATTCGTCCCACAAAATTGGGAATAAATATTTGATTCATCACTGCCAGGATAGAAGAAAGGTTTGTTTGTGTGTGAAACTGTTTGATTTTTTCGTGGGTGAATACTCATCCGTTTGACCTGCAATTTATTGCGTTTTGTCCCAAATTCAGTAGAGATTCTTACATGGAATTTCAGGAAAAAAAACTATTTCGGGAGAATTTTTCAAAAATTTGGCGCAAACCAAGGCTATCCACTACCAAAACTTGTTAAATTTCGCTCTACTTTCTACAATTTTATTATGGGTCCATGTTGCACTGAAAAAATTCAAACAAGTACTTTCATATGTTGTTTGCACCTAGGTAAGGAGTCACTTCCATAAACAAATCACAAAAAGAAGATATGGGGAAGAAAAGCCAGGACTTTTTTTCTTCAGAAAACTAGTTTTTTTCACTCTCAGTCTGGGACTTACTACGCCTTACTCCTTGGGTATTTTGGTCTGACAATACCTGACGTTTTTCACTTTGTCTATTGAGTTCTAGCTGAGATTTGAGTCCCAGATTTGGCCCACAAGATTGGCAATAAGTTTTTTATTCATCACTGCCAGCGCTGAAAGTAAGGTTCATTGGTGTGTGAAACTTTTTGAATTTTTTCGTGGGTGAATACTCATCCGTTTGACCTGAAATAGTTCGCATTTTGTCCCAAATTCAGTCGAGATTCTTACGTGGAATTTCAGGAAAAAACTATTTCGGTTGAATTTTTAGAAATTTGGCGCAAACCAAGGCTATCATCTACAAAAACTTCTGAAATTTCGCCCTACTTTCTACAATTTTATTATGGATTCATATTGCGCTGAAAAAATTCACACAAGTATTTTCATATGTTTTTTGCACGCAGGTAAGCAGGCACGTCCATAACCAAATAACAAAAGGAAGATACAGGGAAGAAAAGTCAGGACATTTTGTTTTCAGAAAATAACTCTCGGTCTGGGATTTACTATGCCTTACTCCTTGGGTATTTTTGTCTGAAATTTTTACCAGACAATCGTCACTGTGTCTATTGACTCTTGACTAAGATTTGAGCCCTAGATTCGTATCACAAGATTGGCAATAAATATTCTATTCATCATTGCCAGGATGAAAGAATGATTCGTTTGTGTGTGAAACTGTTTGATTTTTTCGTGGGTGAATACTCATCCGTTTGAGCTACAATTTGTTAAGTTTTGTCCCAAATTCAGTAGATATTCTTACGTGTTATTTCAGGAAAAAAATAATTTCGGTAGAATTTTTCAGAAATTTGGCGCAAACCAAGGCTATCCACTACCAAAACTTGTTAAATTTCGTCGTACTTTCGGAAATTTTATTCTGGCTTCATATTGCGCTAAAAAAATTCACACAAGTACTTTCATATGTTGTTTGCACCTAGGTAAGAAGGAACGTCCATAAACAAATCAGAAAAAGAATATACAGGGAAGAAAAGTCAGGACGTTTTGTTTTCGGAAAACCAATTTTGTTCACTCTCGGTCTGGGATTTACTATGCCTTACTCCTTGGGTATTTTGTCCTGAAATTTTTACCAGACGGTCGTCGTTGTGTCTATTGACTGAGATTTGAGCCCAGATTTGTCCCACAAGACTAGCAATAAGTTTTTTATTCATCACTGCCAATGCTGAAAGGAAGGTTCGTTTGTGTGTGAAACTGTTTGATTTTTTTCGTGGGTGAATACTCATCCAGTTAACCTGAAATTTGTCGCGTTTTGTCTCAAATTTAGTGGAGATTCTTACGTAAAATTTCAAGAAAAACTATTTTAGGAGAATTTTTAAGAAATTTGGCGCAAACCAAGACTATCCTCTATCAAAACTTGTTAAATTTCGCTCTACTTTCTGCAATTTTATTCTGGGTATGTATTGCGCTGAAAAAATCCAGACAAGTACTTTCATATGTTGTTTGCACCCAGGTAAGGAGGTACGTCCATAAACAAATCACAAAAAGATGATACCAGGAAGAAATCAGGATGTCGTTTTCGGAAAACCAGTTTTGTTCACTCTCGGTCTGGGACTTACTACGCCTTACTTCTTGGGTATTTTGGTCTAAACTTTTTACTAGACGATCGTCACTGTGTCTATTGCATTTTGGCTGAGATTTAAGCCCCAGATTCGTCCCACAATATTGACAATAAATATTTTATTCATCACTGCCAGGATGAAAGGAAGGTTCGTTTGTGTGTGAATCTGTTTGATTTTTTCGTGGCTGCATACTCATCCGTTTGACCTAGAATTTGTCGCGTTTTGTCCCAAATTCAGTAGAGATTCTTACGTCGAATTTCAGGAAAAACCTATTTCGGGAAATTTTTTCATAAATTTGGCGCCAACCAAGGATATCCTCTATCAAAACTCTTGAAATTTCGCTCTACATTCTGCAATTTGAGCCCCAGATTCGTCCCACAAGACTAGCAATAAGTTTTTTATTCATCACTACCAGTGCTGAAAGGAAGGTTCGTTTGTGTGTGAAACTGTTTGATTTTTTCGTGGGTGAATACTCATCCGTTTAACCTGAAATTTTTCGCGTTTTGTCTCAAATTCAATGGAGATTCTTATGTAAAATTTCAGAAAAAAACTATTTCGGGAGAATTTTTCATAAATTTGCGCAAACCAAGGCTATCCTGTATCAAAACTTGTTAAATTTTGCCCTACTATCTTCAATTTTATTATGGGTCCGTATTGCGCTGAAAAAATTCAGACAAGTACTTTCATGTGTTGTTTGCACCCAGGTAAGGAGGCACGACCATAAACAAATAACAAAAAGATGATACCAGGAAGAAATCAGGACGTTGTTTTCGGAAAACCAGTTTTGTTCACTCTCGGTCTGGGACATACTACGCCTTACTCCTTGGGTATTTTAGTTTGAAATTTTTACCAGACGGTCATCACTGTGTCTATTGCATTTTAGCTGAGATTTGAGCCCCAGATTCGAACCACAAGATTGGCAATAAGTTTTTTATTCATCACTGCCAGCGTTGAAATGAAGGTTCGTTTGTGTGTGAAACTGTTTGATTTTTTTTGTGGGTGAATACTCATCCGTTTGACCTGAAATTTGTCATGTTTTGTCCCATACGTGGCATTTCAGGAAAACACTATTTTGGGACAATTTTTTTATAAATTTGGCGCAAACCAAGGTTATACTCTACCAAAACTTGTGAAATTTCGCCAAACTTTCTGCAATTTTATTCTGGGTCTTTATTGCGCTAAAAAATTCACACAAGTACTTTCATATATTTTTTACAACCAGGTAAGCAAGCACGTCCATAAACAAATAAAAAAAGAAGATACGGGGAAGAAAAGACATGACGTTTTATTTTCGGAAGATCAGTTTTGTTCACTCTCGGTCTGGGACTTACTACGCCTTACTCCTTGGGTAATTTGGTGTAAAATTTTTACCACACGGATGTCACTGTGTCTATTGCGTTTTGGATGAGATTTCAGCCCCAGATTCGTCCAACAAGATTGGCAAAAAGTTTTTATTCATCACTGCCAACGTTGAAAGGAAGGTTTGTTTGTGTGCGAAACTGTTTTATTTCTTTCATGGGTGAATACTTATCCGTTTGACCTGAAATTTGTCGCGTTTTGTCCCAAATTCAATGGAGATTCTTACGTGGATTTTTTCGGGAGAATTTTTCAGAAATTTGGCGCAAACCAAGGCTACCAAAACACTTGAAATTTAGCCCTACTTTCTGCAATTTTATTCTGGGTTCATATTGCGCTGAAAAATTTCACACATGTACTTTCATATGTTGCTTGTACCCAGGTAAGCAGGCACGTGCATAAACAAATCAGAAAAAGAAGATACGGGGAAGGAAAGTCAGGACGTTTTGTTTTCGGAAAACAAATTTTGTTCACTCTCGGTCTGGGATTTACTACGCCTTACTCCTTGGGTATTTTGGTCTGAAATTTTTACCAGACGGTCGTCATTATGTCTATTGACTTTTGGCTGAGATTTGAGCCCCAGATTCTTCCCACAAGATTGACAATAAAATTTTTATTCATCACTGTCAGCGCTGAAAGGAAGGTTCGTTTCTGTATGAAACTGGTTGATTTTTTTCGTGGGTGAATACTCATCCGTTTAATCTGAAATTTGTTGCGTTTCGTCCCAAATTCAGTTGAGATTCTTACGTGGAATTTCAGGAATAAACTATTTCGGGAGTATTTTTCAGAATTTTTGTTCAAACCAAGGCTATCCTCTACCAAAACTTCTGAAATTTGGCCTTACTTTCTGCAATTTTATTCTTGGTGCGTATTGTGCTGAAAAAATTCAGACAAGTACTTTCATATGTTGTTTGAACCCAGGTAAGGAGGCATGTCCATAAAGGAATCACAAAAAGAGGATACGAAAAAGAAAATCCAGGATGTTTTGTTCCTTGGGTATTTGGTCTGAAATTTATACCTGACGTTCGTCATTGTGTCTATTCAGTTTTGGCTGAGATTTGAGCCCCATATTCGTCCCACAAGAGTGGCAATAAATTTTATATAGATCACTGCCAGGGTTGAAAGGAAGGCTCGTTTGTGTGGGAAACTGTTTGATTTTTTTCGTGGGTGAATACTCCTCCGTTTGACCTGAAATTTGTGGCGTTTTGTTCCAAATTCAATGGAGATTCTTACGTAAAATTTCAGAAAAAACAATTTCGGGATAATTTTTCAGATATTTTCGTGCAAACCAAGGTTATCCTTTACCAAAACTTGTGCAATTTCGCCTTACTTTCTGCAATTTTTATTTTGCGTCCGTATTGCGCTGAAAAAATTCACGCAAGTACTTTCATATGTTGTTTGCACCCAAGTAAGGAGGCACATCCATAAGCGAATCACAAAAAGAAGATACGGGGAAGAAAATCTAGGACGTTTTAATTTCGAAAAACCAGTTTTGTTCATTCTCTGTCTGGGATTTACTACGCCTTACTCCTTGGGTGTTTTGGTATGAAATTTTTACCAGACGTTCGTCACTGTGTCTATTGAATTTTGGCTGAAATTTGAGCCCTATATTCGTCCCATACTATTAGCAATAAATTTTATATTGATCATTGTCAGGGCTGAAAGGAAGGTTCGTTTGTGTGTGAAACTGTTTGATTTTTTTCGTGGTTGAATACTCCATCGTTTGATCTGAAGTTTGTCACGTTTTGTCCCTAATTCAGTGGAATTTCAAGAAAAAATTATTCCGGGAGAATTTATTCACAAATTTTCACAAATTCAGTTTTGTTCACTCTCGGTCTCGAACATACTACGCCTTACTCCTTACGTGTTTTGGTCTGAATTTTTTACCAGACGTTCGTCACTGTGTCTATTGAGTTTTGGTTGAGATTTGAGCCCCATGTTCATCCCACAGGATTGGCAATAAATTTTTTAATGATCACTACCAGGGCTGAAAGGAGGGTTCGTTTGTGTGTGAAACTGTTTGATTTTTTTCGTGGGTGAATACACATCCGTTTCACCTGAATCTTGTTGCATTTTGTCCCAAATTCAGTGGATATTCTTACGTGGAATTTAAGGAAAAAACTATTTCGAGAAATTTTTTGAGAAATTTTCCTGCAAACCAAGGCTATCCTCTACCAAAACTTGTGAACTTTCACCCTACTCTCTGCAATTTTTATTGTGCGTCCATATTGCTCTGAAAAAATTCACGCAAGTACTTTCATATGTTTCTTGCACCCACGTAAGCAGGTACGTCAATAAACGAATCACAAAAAGAAGATACGGGGAAGAAAAGCCAGGACATATTGGTTTTGGAAAACCAGTTTTATTCACTCTTGGTCTGGGACTTACTATGCCTTACTCCTTGGGTATTTTCGTATGAAATTTTTACCAAACGTTCGTCACTGTGTGTATTGAGTTTGGGCTGATATTTGAGCCCCATATTCGTCCCACAATATTAGCAAGAAATTTTTTATTGATCACTGCCAGGGCTGAAATGAAGGTTCGTTTGTGTGTGAAACTGTTTGATTTTTTTCGTGGGTGAATACTCATCTGTTTGACTTGATATTTGTGGCGTTTTGTCCCAAATTCAGTGGACATTCGTACGTGTAATTTTACGAAAAAAATATTTCGGGATAATTTTTCAGAAATTTTCGTGCAAACCAAGGCTATCCTCTACCAAAACTTGTGAAATTTCGCCCTATATTGCGTTGAAAAAATTCACGCAAGTATTTTCATGCGTTCGTCACTGTGTCTATTGAGTTGAGGCTGAGATTTGAGACCCATATTCGTCCCACAAGATTGGGAAGAAATTTTTTATTGATCACTGCTAGAGCTGAAAGGAAAGTTCATTTCTGTCTGAAACTGTTTGATTTTTTTCATGGGTGAATACTCATCCGTTAGACCTGATTTTGGTGGTGTTTTGTCCCAAATTCAGTGGAAATTCCTACGGGAAATTTCAGGAAAAAACTATTTCAGGAGAATTTTCCAGAAAGTTACGTGCAAACCAAGGCTATCATCTACCAAAACTTGTGCAATTTCGCCCTAGTTTCTGCAATTTTTATTCTGCGTCAATATTGCATTGAAAAAATTCACGCAAGTACTTTCATATGTTTTTTGCACCAATGTAAGAAGGAACGTCCATAAAGGAATCACAAAAAGAAGATACGGGAAAGAAAAGCCAAGACATTTTGTTTTCGGAAAACCAATTTTCTTCACTCTCTGTCTGGGACATACTACGCCTTACTCTTTGGGTGTTTTGGTATGAAATTTTTACTAGACGTTCGTCACTATGTCTATTGAGGTGGAGTTGAGATTTGAGACCCATATTCGTCCTATAAGATTGGCAAGAAATATTTTATAGATCACGGTCAGGGCTGAAAGGAAGGTTCGTTTGTGTGTGAAACTGTTTGATTTTTTTCGTGGGTGAATACATCTCCGTTTGACCTGAAATTTGTGTTTTGTTCGAAATTCAGTGGAGATTCTTACGTTGAATTTCAGGAAAAAATATTTCGGGAGAATTTTTGTGAAATTTTCGTGCAAACCAAGCCTATCCTCTACCAAAACTTGTGCAATTTCGCCCTACTCTCTGCAATTTTTATTGTGCGTCCTTATTACCCTGAAAAAAATTCATGCAAGTAGTTTTATATGTTGTTTGCACCCAGGTAAGGAGGCACGTCCATAAACGAATCACAAAAAGAAGATACGGGGAAGAAAAGCCAGGACATTTCTTTTTCGGAAAACCAATTTTGTTCGCTCTCGGTCTCGGACATACTACGCCTTACTCCTTGGGTGTTTTGGTCTGAATTTTTTACCAGACGTTCGTCACTCTGTCTATTGAGTTTTGGTTGAGATTTGAGCCCCAGGTTCATCCCACAGGATTGACAATAAATTTTTTAATGATCACTGCCAGGGCTGAAAGGAAGGTTCGTTTGTGTATGAAATTGTTTGATTTTTTTCGTGGGTGAATACACATCCGTTTCACCTGAAATTTGTCGCGTTTTGTCCCAAATTCAGTGGATATTCTTACGTGGAATTTCAGGAAAAAATTATTCCGGGAAATTTTTTGAGAAATTTTCCTGCAAACCAAGGCTATCCTCTACCAAAACTTGTGAAATTTCGCCATACTTTTTGCAATTTTTATTCTGCATCCGTATTAAACTGAAAAAATTCACGAAAGTACTTTCTTATGTTGTTTGCACCCAGGTAAGGAGGCACGTCCATAAAGGAATCACAAAAAGAAGATACGGGGAAGAAAAGCCAGGACGTTTTGTTTTCGGAAAACTAGTTTTGTTTACTCTTGGTCTGGGACTTACTACGCCTTACTCCTTTGGTGTTTTGGTATGAAATTTTTACCAGACGTTCGTCACTGTGTCTATTGAGTTTGGGCTGATATTTGAGCCCCATATTCATCCCACAATATTAGCAAGAAATTTTTTATTGATCACTGTCTGGGCTGAAAGGAAGGTTCGTTTGTGTGTGAAATTGTTTGATTTTTTTCGTGATTGAATAGTCATTCGTTTGACCTGAAATTTGTGGCGTTTTGTCCCAAATTCACTGGAGATTCTTACGTGGAATTGCAGGATATAACTATTTTGGGAGAATTTTTCATAAATTTTCATGCAAACCAAGGGTATCCTCTACTAAAACTTGTGAAATTTGACCCTACTTTCTGCAATTTTTATTCTGCGTCCGTATTGCGCTGAAAAAATTCACGTAAGTACTTTCATATGTTTTTTGCACCCAGGTAGGGAGGCACGTCCATAAGGGAATCACAAAAAGAAGATACGGGAAAGAAAAACCAGGACATTTTGTTTTCGGAAAACCAGTTTTCTTCACTCTCGGTCTGGGACATACTACGCCTTACTCCTTGGGTGTTTTGGTATGAAATTTTTACCAGACGTTCGTCACTGTGTCTATTGCGTTTTTGGATGAGATTTGAGCCCCAGATTCGTCCCACAAGATTGGAAATAAGTTTTTATTCATCACTGCCAGCATTGAAAGGAAGGTTTGTTTGTGTGTGAAACTGTTTGATTTTTTTCGTTGGTGAATACCCATCCGTTTGACTTGAAATTTGTCGCGTTTTGTCCCAAATTCAGTGGAGATTCTTACATGGCATTTTAGGAAAAAATTATTTTGGGAGAATTTTTCATAAATTTGGCGCAAACCAAAGCTATACTCTACCAAAACTTGTGAAATTTTGCCCTACAGCCTGAGGTTTGAGATTCAGATTCAGCATCTTGTCTTTTGGAGATCTTTTGTATATCATCCAAGAGATCCTCGGCATTAAGGACAGCATCTTTGACCTTAAGCAGCCAGTTTCTGACAT
>Ga0123341_1004778_pt1 | contig 11960 bp, 8 predicted proteins | sample Turbeapinknodule_FD_89959 | JGI IMG/M metagenome (GOLD analysis project Ga0123341, IMG submission 89959) | Root nodule microbial communities of legume samples collected from Mexico - Turtle bean Mexico pink nodule | ecosystem: Host-associated > Plants > Roots > Nodule | place: Mexico: Nepantla... | reverse complement strand
CTCAAAATTGGAGTGAGCATTGGAGAGCTTTTGAGCCTTCTTCTCTAGTCTCATCTTGAAGGATCCATGGTGTCCTCAAGTGGCGGCAACACTCTCATCTAGGAGCAACCACACTTCTAGTGGCGAGATCATTCATCATTCATCCATTTTCATGAGCAATTCTCTTCTCCTTCCTTTCTTCTTTGTTAATTCCTTGTCTTAGCTTGTTCCTTGTTGTTTTTGGTTCGGTTTTTAAGTTTTCCAGCAGTTGTTCTTATTCTTTCTTGTGTTTTGGTTCGGTACATTTATGTTCCAGCTTTCCTATTCAGTTTTCTTGGCTTTAATTGCATTTTTGTTCGGTTCAAAGTTGTTTTCACTCATTTCTATTCGGTGCCTAAGGTTTTTACCTCTTTTTGTTGGTTCAATTTGACAATAATTGGAACTTCTATATGAGTTTGTGTTTTGGCACTAGTTTTGGTGAGTTCTTGTTCATATAACCTTGATCCATTTCTATGATAAAGTGCCTAGCTCTTAACCAACTCAAGATGATTCCTAAGAATGTTAAGAATCATTCTAATTGTGCTAGTGGAATCACATCATCCCTGGTTGGGTGAGGAAAGAGTGCGTGATTTTATTGACTTTAGCTGTAATAGAACTTGAGGTGCGTGACATTCCACGTCCTCGGTACATTTTTTCCTGAAAGCCATTCTAGATGATAAGCTCCTCCTTGTGCGACTTCCCAGACTCGGAAAGGCCCCTCCCAGTTGGATGAGAACTTCCCTTCATTTTTTCTTGCGTCGCTGCGCATTCTCCAAACGAGGTCGCCCTTCTGGAAACCTCTCGGCCGGACTTTGGTGTTGTATCGTCTGGACGCCCGGGCTTTGCAGGCGGCCTCCCGAATCTTGCTTTTGTCACGAAGTTCACTTACCAGGTCGAGGTTGACCGCTAGGCTTTCCTCGTTTAGGGTGAGATCGAACATTTGCCGTCGTATGGTGGGCTCGGCCTCCTCAACCGTGATCATGGCCTCGGTTCCGTATGTCAGGCTGTAGGGTGTTTCCTGCATGGTAGTTTGGGGGGTGCACCTGTACGCCCATAGTACCTCGATCAGCTCCTCGGTCCATCGACCCTTTGCTTTGCCTAGCCGCTTCCTCATGTCGTTGAGTATGACCTTGTTGTCGGCCTCGGCCTGCCCATTGGTTTGAGGGTGTTCTACCGAAGCCGTGATGGACTTGATGCCCAGGTCGTCATAGAAGGATTGTAGGCCTCAGTCAATGAACTGTCGGTTATTATCGTGTGCGGGACGTCGAATCGGCAGACAATGCTCTTCCACACGAAGTTCTGTACGTTTTTTGTCGAGATGGAGGCAAGGGGTTCAGCCTCGATCCATTTGGTGAAGTAGTCGACTCCCACCAACAGGAACTTGGTCTGCCCTTTCCCCGGGGAGAAGGGGCTGATGATGTCCATTCCCCAAATGGCGAACGGCCATGGGGAGATGATGCTGTGCAGTTCTTCCGGCCTGGTATGGTGGAAGGGACCAAACTCTTGGCACTTGGCGCATTTCTTCACGTATTCGGCACAGTCGCCTTGTACGGTCGGCCAGTAGTAGCCGACCCTGAGAACCTTGGCGACCATCGTCCTCGCCCCCGCGTGGTTCCCATTGACCCCCTCATGGATCTCGGCCAGAATGTATTCGGCCCGTGTGTTGGTGATACATTTTAGCAGGGGGGTCGAGTAACCTCTCCGGTACAGATCTTCGTTGATCATGGTGTATCGGGCGCATTGTTGTTTCATCGCCCTTTCTTGGCCGGCCTTGGATGTGTCGTCCGTTAGGTACTGAATTACGGGTGTCATCCAGTTGTCGGCCTCGGCCTCTTCCTCCTCTATAGCCAGGCACTCAGCCTCGACCTCTGTCACACTTGGGTGTCTCAACCATATTTGTATGACTGACCTCTGATGGCTCTTCTTTTTCGCGATTGAGAGCTTGGACAGAATGTCGGCCCTTTTGTTGTCCTCTCTCGATATGTGTTGCAAGGGTGCTTTGCTGAAGCGGGCGATACTGTTTTTGGTCGCGTGGTAGTACCGCTGCAGCAAAGGCTCTTTAACCTCGAAATCTCCATTGACCTGGCCGACCATCACCTATGAGTCGCTTTTGCATGTAACCTCGCGCGCTCCCATGTCGTAGGCTAGGTTCAGCCCGGCCAGCAAGGCCTCGTATTCGGCCTAGTTGTTGGTCGCCCGGAATCCGAACTGGAGGGCTTGTTCCAAGAAGAGGTCGCTCGGCCCCTCCAGGACGACTCCCGCTCCACAGGCTGTTTTATTTGAGGAGCCGTCCACATAGAGAGTCCACCCGCCTGGGAGGGTGGGTAGCGGTGTCAGCTCGGCCGAGAAGTCGGCCAAACATTGAGACTTGATGGCGCCCCTCGGTTCATAGTGTATGTCGAACTCGGAGAGTTCGACTGACCATCCTATCATCCTCCCTACAAGGTCCGGTTTAGACAAAATTTTAAAAATAGGGTAGTCGGTTCTTACAGTTATGGAGTGATTTTGGAAGTAGGGGCGCATCCGCTTGCCGTGAGGACCAGTGCAAGAGCCACCTTCTCAATCATCTGGTATCGGGTCTCGGCTGAGTGGAGGGTTCGGCTGACGAAGTATACGGGTCGCTCCTCGCCCTCGGTTTCCTGTACCAGGGCAGCGCTGACTGCCTCCTCCGAGACTTCCAGATAGACAAGGATCGGGTGGTCGGGTCTGGGCCTCTGGATGACGGCCAGGGATGTGAGGAACTCCTTGAATTGTTTGAAGATTTCTTCACATTGGTCGTCCCAGGCGAATTTTTTACCTTTTCGGAGCAACTAGACATTGGCCTCGTCCTCTCGGCCAGACGGGGGACGAACCGGGAGAGGGCGGTCAGCCGCCCCAGGAGCTGTTGTACCTCCTTGATACTGTTTGGACTTCGCATGTTGAGTATGGCCTGACATTTGTCGGGGTTGGCCTCTATCCCCCGGTGGGTGAGCATAAAGCCTAGGAACTTCCCTCCCTCGACCCCGAAAGTACATTTTTCGGGGTTGAGCTTCATGTTGACTCCTCTTAAGGCCCTGAAGACCTCATCCAGGTCTTTCAGGTGTTGATCGAACGAGTCAGACTTTACGGCTATGTCGTCCACATACACTTCTACCGCTCGGCCGATAAGGTCTTTGAAGACTTTGTCCATGAGGCGCTGGTAGGTCGCCCCTGCGTTCTTGAGGCCGAACGGCATGACCTCGTAGTAGTAGTTGGCGTCGGCCGTCATGAAGGCCGTTTTTTCCTTGTCCCTCGGGTGCATGCTTATCTGGTTATAGCTAGAGTAAGCGTCCAGGAAGCTCATAATTTTGTGGCTGGCCGCCCCATCCACCAGTCGGTCAATGTTCGGGAGGGGGTAGGTGTCCTTCAGACATGCGCTGTTGATGTTTCGGTAGTCGACGCACATCCTCCAGTTACCGTTTGGCTCGGTGACCATGACGACGTTGGCCAGCCATGTCGTGTATCGGGCCTCCCTTATGAATCCGGCCGACAGGAGCTTGCCGGCCTCCTCCTTCGCCGCGAGTCGCTTCTCGTTTCCCAAGTCCCTCTTTTTTTGGGAGATCGGACGGGCTTCCTTGAATATTGACAATCGATGGGTGATGACATCCGGGCTCACCCCCGGCATGTCGGCCGGCGTTCATGCAAACATGTCGATATTCTTTTTCAGCGCGGCATGCATGATCTCGGCCTCGACCACTGCCAAGGCTGTTCCTACAACTGTGCTGTGTTCTTTGTCGAGGAGGGGGACTCTCCTCAGCTCTTCTCTTGCCTCTAATCTGTCCTCGGTCGCCCGAGGATCGAGGTCCACCAACGCCATGGTTGGCTCTATCTCCCTTGGTCGGTCCTTCCTGGGAGAGCGTTTTTTTCGAGAGGACTTCCTCACTCTGAGGGGAGAGGTGTCGGCCCTCAGGGGCTCCACCCGGAGGCTTTCAGCGTAGCACTCCCGTGCTTCTTTCTGGTCTACATGGACTGTGAGAATGTCCCCTGATCTTGAAGGAAATTTCATCGCGAGGTGAGGGGTTGATACTATGGCCATCAGCCGATTGATGGAGGGTCGGCCGAGGAGGATGTTGTAGGAGGTGTTGGCGTCGATGACCAGGTATCGGATTTTGATGGTCCTGGTGCTCTTCCCCTCTCTGAAGGTGGTGTACAAGTCGATATAACCCTTGGTACCCACCCTCTCGCCCGAGAATCCTACCACGTGGTCGTCGTATGGCATCATCTTGGCCTCGGCCATCCTCATGGCCTTGAAAGTTTTACAGTAAAGGATATCTACCGAACTTCCTTGGTCCACGAGGGTCTTCCGTATGGTGAATCGGTCTATGTCGACCGCTATCACCATCGGGTCGTCTTGTTGGCGGTAGTCTACGCCTTTGAAGTCCTCGTCCGTGAAAGTGATGGGTGGCATCCTCGGCCGGAATGCCACCGCGTTCACTTGATGTACCGCCCGGAGGTGTTTCTTCCGAGCGTTGTTCGTGTTTCCTCCTCCAGCGAAGTCGCCGGCTATAGTGTTGATAACCTCTCGGTTACCTCTCCTATCGGCCTCCCTGGGGGGGTCGTCCCTCGCGGGTTGTCGATCTCCTCTGTTGTCTCGATCGTTTCGGCCGCGTTGGGGTGACCTCGTCCGCCTGGGTGGATCCGTCCGACGGGGTGGGTCTCGACCATTCCTAACGAAGCGGCGGAGATGCCCAGCCTGGATAAGTTCCTCGATCTTATCCTTTAGGGCTTGACACTCCTCGGTCGAGTGTCCGACGTTCTGGTGGTACTGACACTACTTCCTCCGGTCGGCATTATTTGGGCTGGCCACCTTCCTTGGAGGAGGGATCAACTCGGCGTTGAGGGTCTCGTCCAAAATCCTCCCCCTCTCGGTTGTCAGGGGTGTGTATCTTGAGAATCGGATTGGCCGATCTCGATTCTCCCGTCGCCGGTCATTTTTTGCATCGACCGCCCTTGGTGGTCCTTTTCTTCCTTCCTCTCTCCGCCGGCCTCGGCACGGGCCTGGTTGCGGAACTCTCTTAGCTCTTCCAGCTGCATGTATTTGGCAGCTCTCTTCCTCAACTCGTCCAAGCTGTCGGCCGGCTGCATGCACAGGTTGTCGGCGAAGGGTCGTCAGCATGTGGTGCATGGCAATGTCCGGGCTCAGATTCCGAATGCTCATTGCCACCTTGCTGAACCTATCCACAAAGGTTCTCAGCGACTCTCCCTTCTCCTGGTAGATGCCTACCAGAGCGATGGAGGTCAGATGGTGCGACCGGCTGGTCGCGAACTGAGTTTCAAACTTTGCGACGAGCGTGGCAAAACTATCGATGGAGTTGGGTGAGAGCTTGGTGAACCAACTAAGGACTGCACCCTTCAAGGATGTGGGGAACACTTGGCACAAGACGGCGTCGTCCGAGGTGTAAAGACTCAAATGGGTGGTGTAGGCGTCCATATGCTCGTCCGGGTCGGTCGACCCGTCATACCGATCTCGGTTGAAACCCTTCCACTTCTCAGGCAGTGGGACTTCGATGATGGTGTTGGTAAAGGGGTGTCGGCGGTTCGGGTCGGCCGTCAGGGTCGTCCGGGTGCACCTCATCAGGCACGACTCGTCGCCCATCTCGGTTTCCCGGGGAGGGGGTCGACCTCTCGTCCCCTCGGCCACATCCGGGTCGGGGGGAGAGGTGTATGACTTGCCGACAACATTCGTTGGTATGACGGAGGGTCCTCCCTCCCCCAACTTCTTCTTCATCTCTTCGTTCTCCATACGGAGAACTTGCAGCTCTTGCTCGTTTTTCTTAGCAGCCTCCTCTGTCTTCCTTCTCATCTCGGCCATCTCTCTCTGGAGAGACAACAACAGCATTGTCTGGTCGGCTTCGATCATTCTCTCCATGCTTCTGGTTGAAACCATCTACTTTTTTCCTTCAGCTAGTTTTCCTCGGCCCCACGGTTGGCGCCAATTGTTCCTGCTAGGGAGATGGGACCTAAAGAACTATTGAAGTCTTCTTCTCCTTCCTTCGATTGGGCAGGTGACTGGGTGATGAACTGCGATTCTTCTCGTCCTCCTGCTTATCCTTCGATACTCGGCACTCGGTCTTCGGGCGAATCAACGGATGGTGGGGGTACTTGCGAAGGCACTCCGACGCTCAAGTCAGTAAAGTGGGTGGTCAGCTCTCAGGTAGGTGAACAGTAATAAATGACATACCTTACTCCTTGGGATGCATGCTATTTATATTATTCTAATGGGCCTACCTTGTTGGGCCCGTTTATCGAGGGTGGATATCGCTTAAGGTTGCATTACCTAATTCCTAATGGTAGATTAACTTCATTGATGTTGTTTTGAGCGTTAACTGTAATAGGGGTCGGCCGACGGCCAAATCATCATGGCATGGGTCGGCCATCGACCATTTTCCAGTGGTCTTGATTGTCTCGGCCAAGCCTTCTAAAGTCTCGACCTCTCGGCCAAGCCTTCTAAGGTCCTGGCCTCTCGGCCAAGTCTTCTGAGGTGTCGGCCAGGCTACCTTGGTCTCGGCCAGGTGGACTCGGCCTCGCCCATACTGGTACAAAAATCAAACTATATTTAATTTTTAATCAATATAATCAAGATTCCATTAACGCATACTAACAATGTAACTTACAAAACAAGTATTATCTGAACTCAATAACTTCTACAAAAATTCTTTAATCACACCACTTAGGGTACAACAACAAGTATTGTTTGGACAAACTCGTTTCTTCCTAAATTACAAGTATTCTTTGGACACAACAACTCCTGGCTAAGTGCAAATAGTATTTAGATCCAACCACCCCTAGTTAAAACAATTTGATCAAAAAAGGTTTATGATCTAAACGATCACGAGTTTCACTTACTAAAAGAGAATATCTTCCTTAAGACAAATACAAGTTTGAGCACACTTTTATAGTTTGTTATGAACGCAAACAATGTTCTTCCACATAGAGAATAAGGTTAAGCATTGTTTAAGATTACAAGAGTTTTTTCACAATCTTGTTGAAAGAGTTTCATCAACCATTCTTCTTCGCATAGATCTTTTATATATAGAATTAAGAAGCAAATAGTTATCGTAAATCCCTTTAGAGTTTTTATGAGGTTTGCAAACCTTTCATCTTTTTTGTCTTGCATGTGACCACGTTCAAGCATATAAATGCATTAAATGCTCCAAATACAACATTACATATGTGTGGCTTCTTTATGCAACTCCTCTTATACACAACATGACCTAACACAACTTGCTGACTCTGCAAGACTAACATTTTGTCTTTTTAGAAAAGTTGTTTGTGTGGGGCAACTTTAAGCATATTTTTAAGAGATTTTGATATGGATACTAATGCAAGATCCTCTTGAAAGAAACAAAGGGATGAACATTCCCTGCACATAAAACAAATATTTATAAGTCTTCGACGTATATTATGAATGCTTAGATAACATATCAATTTTGTTTGTCCAATCAAAAGCTTATTAGATGAAGTGTACAAGCAAAGTGTCCTGTCAAATGAAGCAAACCCACTTATGTTTGTTTGATCAAATGAAGCACATAAAAAAAACTCTTGTGTTTGTTTGCATATAAGTTTGCTTTTGTAGAGACCTGATGTTAATAAAAATATTTTCACACTTTATTGTTTAAGCATATAATCAAAATCAAGATAAAGGATTTATTGAACTTTGATAAAACATTGTTCCTCTATACCTTTTCTCTATTTTTTACTCGTCTTTTCTTAAAGTGTTTAGAATAATCTAAAATATTACAAATTTAGTTGTCTTGTAATTTATTCTTTAAGATCTTTTGAAGTCCCCCTTGTACTTATCTTTATTATTCGTCATTGAAAATACATCACCTTATTTACTAGCTCCTTAATTGTCACATTAATTGTTATATTCATGTTAAGTTACACCATTTTTTACATTAAAAACATTAAAATAGGTCACACTTATATAATTATTGTCTAAACATAGAAAGGGCAACAATTTTACAAGTGTGGTTTAAGGATTACCAATGACCATGTTCGTAAAATCGTTGCTTATTTATACCACATTTTTAAAAGTATTTTCTTTAGAATGTGTTCCTGCCGGTTGACCTGAAACGCCTTCGTACGCCTACGTCACTCTCACGTCCAGAATCCCTGCATTTGCACGTGCCTTTTCTGTGATGAATGCCTGAAAACACAAAGACAAAGGGCGCCCTAGAGGCCGTTTGCACTCCGACGCTCAAGTCAGTCTTAGGGCTAGGAAACACCGAAACTGTATAACTGTCATTGTGTGTGTGTGTTAAGCGGCACAAATGAATAGTGTACCTTGCTAAGTTTGTTGCTTTCCTTTTTATAGACTGAAACTAGGGTTTCCTCTTTACCCAAAATGGGCTTTCTGATGGGATGGGCCCAGCATTGTTGTTACTCTACTCTTAGGATAACCTAGCCCGTGGGTTCCCTAACTGGAGTGCAACCTCTGACGGGGTGACCACCTGGGTGCCTCCTCGTTCACCTGATCTCTGAGGTCACCCGCCTTTGGGAGTGCCCTAGCTGTTCACGTGCCATGCATGCAGCTCATCCCTACAATGTGACCCTCACAGGTTATATCTTTCCAATGGCTCTATACTTGTGTGTACGCCTAAACGCGTCATCCACTCTACACGCATGGACTCTCGTGACCTAGGCTTCTCCCTTACTGATAACTGGTGTGTGGTCTGGGATCCACCTCTCGTGGCCCAGCTCTGTTGTTCGGGTCCTGACGTCCAACCTCTCCACATTGTAGTGGCACGTCGGTACGTCTTGATGAACGATGATTGACCACTCTTTGGTTCCTTGGCGCACGTGCCTCGCAGGATATTGGCCCACACCGCTCATGGGACCCTCATTCCGTGGCACCAATATTACCAGTGGTCAACGACGCCCGAGGACTGGTCGGTACAGAATGTGTGGACTTAAAAATAAAATTGTGGCCTAAAAGTTGAAAATGTAGCACTTTTACAAATGTGACTTATAAATCACTATACACCACATCTTTTAGGTCATGGATGTTTGATGACTTTTTATGGTAAGTGCATCGTGTTGTCATTAGTAATAGTTTGTCCATAAGGATGAATATTGAAACCACAAGGAATAGTTGAATAATCAAGTAAAAGATTCACTAAATAGAAAACAAAATAATAAAGTTTGTTGGAATTTGTTATGATTGCAATGATTTATAAGAAAATAAGTCAAAGAGTTTGTTGTTTTAATTAGGAAAATAGGGATTGAGGTTCATCTTTCTCACTCTTTTGTATTTTGATTAGCATGACAATATTGTGACCTTTGATTGATTTGATGTCCATATAAAAATCATTTATATTGATTCCTTGCATATAAAATTATTAAGATGTTTCCTAAATATCGATTCCTCACGTATTTATAAAAAAAAAATATTAATAAGATCAGACGTTGGTAACAATTAACATTTCAAATCTATTTATAACATTCAAATATGTTAAGCATTATCATTTGGGTCAGAAACTTATAAGTACTTTCCAGTCAAATCTAAATTTCGAGATCAAGGCGAACAAGCATTACTAACAAAATGATAACATCAATCATCAATCAAGAACAAAATATTATGTTAAAATATCACCTCAATACATAAGAATTTGAACAAATTACTCATAATCTCAAAGGGTGGAATTAGCCGCACATGTTGGCTGTTACAAACAGGGAGAGCAAGAAAAGAAGATTCAGGATGTTTCTCCTTGATAGTCTCCTCCTTTAGGGTTTCTAAAACCTCTTATTCTCCCAATTGGATCCAATTCATTCAATGGTGTTTTTCTCTCAATCTTGTGTGTCTAGGGTTGTGCCTCCAACCTCTTATTTAACCTAATTGTCTTAGTCTAAGTGACTTCTCGCTTGGGCGTTATTGGACTCGTATGGGCGAGATTCATAAAAAAATGTCCAACGTCACTGGAGCAATCTCGCTTGGGCGAGATCCTCTAGGGGTGTCTGGCTTAGGCGAGTTTAGACGAGCTTTGGTGAGTTCTTGGTGTGTTCTAGCTTTCCCTTTTTAGCTTTGTATATTCTCTTTTTGCCCAATCATCTCCATTCTTCCCTAGTTATGAAATTAACACAAATTCAAAAATAAATTGTTCTTATTCAAATTAAAATCACAAAATATGTAAAAAGGTATAAATTCATAAATTAGGGGTTATTTTATCAAATATTCATAAGTGCATGCATTTTAATATGAAATATTACTGAAATTTGACACTTATCAATGTTTTAGCCACAATTTTGTGGCCTAAACTTAAAAAAAAAAAGAATAAATCACATTGAAAAAGTGTGACCTAAAATAATAAAAACGTGACATTTAATTGTGGGTTTTTAAACCATATTTAATTAAATTTGTCTTTAATATAGGGAACTATGATCAAAACATGGTTATTTTAGCGAACTTTTTTGAAATTATGGATATTTTAAATCACATTTAATTAATCTATTGATAAAATAAAAAATAAAAAAAGTATGCTTTCGAATTTCAAATATATAATAATACCTTTTGTTTTGATTTCCATTATCCAATACTCTTCTTAATCTAAATAGTTTCCATTGGTTTATAAATCAAAATTCAAAACAAACTTTAGTTCTAAAATCCAAATCCAAATTATTAATATATACTTATTAATATTGTTAATAATAAAAATTAATAATAACAATATTAATATTGTTATTAATCATAATAATAAATTTAATAATAAGAAAAATAATTTTATTATCAATAATAACAATAATAATAATAATGATAATAATAATAATCATAATATGACAAAAAAATTGACTGGTATAATGGTGATAAGTTTTATGTTTACTCATGGAACGTGAATTTGATTTCCTCTATCAAACAAATTGTTAATTATAATAGTAATAATGATAATAAGAAATGCAATTGTCACCGTTAGGCAAATGTGACTTAAACGTAAATGCAACAGTTAAGAAATTGTTACCTAAAGAAAATGCAATAGTTAAAATGCGTGTTGTCTAAAGTTACGATATAAAGTGTCAGTAAAACAAATGTAGCTTAAACGTAAATACAACAGTTAAAAATTTGTGTCTAAAGAAAATGTGACAGTTAAAATTCGTGTTGCCTAAAATTACGATAAAAAGTGTTGCTTAAAGGTTGGCAAAAAAGTGTTGAGTATTCTACTAGTCTAAGGCAATGATTTTAAAAGAAAACATGAGCATGGGAAAAAATTGTTGTCTTTGAGTTAAGTTCAAGGTAGAATACTCCACAGTTGGAAAACCATGGTCAAACCGTTGACTAAAGTTTAGAGCATGATTTTATGTTGTTGCCTGTGAAGTGATATTTGTTGTAAAGATTGTAGAGAGTGTGAAACTTGTATAGTATAGACTAGAGAGACTTTGTGTGCTTTGTTTGGAGAGAGTACTCAATCCTAAACTCAAGGGAATTTATAGTTGACAACCTGAAAAGGATTTATGTACTTTTCTTGAAGAGGTCTTGTAGAGTCAAATAGTTAAAATAATAACTTTATGTACTCTTTTGTAAGTTAGAAGTAGTGGTAATAATACTTGTAAATTTATCTTGAATAGTGAAACTCATTATTGTTTAGCTTCCAAGAATAAGGAGTATAGCATAGTTTGGGTAAACCAATATAAATTTTGTATTATTGTTTTGCTTCTATTACTCGAGTATTATATGTTGATTATCCCCTTATAAAAGGTTTGTGAAAAAGTTTAATAAAACTTTTATAAGTTCTGATAGACATTTGTGAAAAGTTTTCCAAACATAGTTTAAAGTAAGTCATCTTTAATCCTTCCCTTTTTTAAAAGACTAACTTGTACATAGAGACATTTATTTCTATTTCAGTTTAGGAATTGATAGAGAATTCCTACCACAACTCATATATAATATATATATATATATATATATATATATATATATATATATATTTATT
>Ga0123341_1004777_pt1 | contig 11960 bp, 8 predicted proteins | sample Turbeapinknodule_FD_89959 | JGI IMG/M metagenome (GOLD analysis project Ga0123341, IMG submission 89959) | Root nodule microbial communities of legume samples collected from Mexico - Turtle bean Mexico pink nodule | ecosystem: Host-associated > Plants > Roots > Nodule | place: Mexico: Nepantla... | reverse complement strand
TATCTATTCTGATTAATGTTATTGGAATAACTTCCATAATTTTTATTTTTAATTTTATTTTTTATTATCTGTATCTATTCTATTTTTTTTATTACTGGTAATAGTAATATGATTTCCTGTACGATAATTGTGTTTGTACTAAAAAATTATTTTGTCACTCTCATATATCACTTTCTCTCTCTATATATATATTTATTTTTATAAATAAGTGTTTAAAACATAAAGATAATAATAAGTGTTTAATAATTAGAATAAAGAGTATAAAATAAGATATATCTTTAAAAAGTAAGTATATAGATAATATTTAAATTGTTGTATGATTATTTCATAAATAGTCATTCGTCAATAAATATTTATTGAATAAATCGTTTTATTCATAATAATTGTTATTTATGAAGAAAAAAAAGTTCAGTTAAAGAATATATGCGGTGATTTAAATTCTTTGAGATTCTCAATCTTATAGCAAGTAGCTACAATATATTACGATATATCTAATTCTTACCTTTATTATAATAATCATTCTTGTTTTTAGGAAAGATTGTAAAAATAAAAATAAAATCCGAGTTCTGAGAAAAATGTGAATGTGTGGAAGACGAAACGTTTTCGTTTGAAATGGGGTAGAATAAAAGATTAGTTCCATTGCCGAAGCCATAAAAAAGCATCACCCTTCCACGTCCTAAAACTTTATTCCCCCCAACCCAACGCAGACACGTGGACTCCAACCCACACGCAACCCAATCACAAAAGTGGGTTATCGAGATCATCACCGGGTTGCCCCGACCCGAAGACCAATTCGATACTTGACTGTAACGGACTGTGCTTTCTTTAAGTTTCTTTATCCCACCCACCATCCTACCTCACCGCACCATCTTCTTCTTTTTCATCTAACTCCGTCTTCGCGCCAGACAAAGGTAAAGCCCGAAGACGCCGTCAACTTACTAACACCGTCAGTAGGAATTCTAGAGATTAGGGTATCGAAGAGATCGGCGTCATGGGCGGAGATGGAGCGACGGCGAACGCGGAGGCGCAGTACGCCACGGCGAAGATATCGGTGTGGTGGGACATCGAAAACTGCCATGTGCCCAAGGGTTCGGATCCGCACGCGATCGCGCAGAACATCAGCTCAGCGCTGGTCCGCATGAACTACTGTGGCCCCGTCTCCATCTCCGCCTACGGAGACACCACCACGCGCATCCCAGCCTCTGTACAGCACGCGCTCTCCAGCACCGGAATTGCCCTCAACCACGTCCCTGCCGGTCGGTAACTATCCTCCCTCTTCGAATTTCGCCTTTATCTGTTTTTAGTCTCTGCGATTAGGTTTTTGATGCTTGATGTCTAGTTATTTATGATACACACTCGATCTAGTGAAAACACAGCGCGTGAACTCTCTAACTGTATAACTATGTATTGGCTGTTGGATTGAGGTTGAGCTATTGTTATTAGTATTGTCAAGGCCTTTTGAATCAAATCTTAACAGTTGGAAATTTGCTCTGAGTAGTAGCTCCGATGTTCTTTCTCCTCACTGTGATGCATGCGAAGGGTCTGGTGCAGATGGTTATTTGACTACCACAAGACATTGTGACGAATTGTTAGCATTCTATCCTGAACCCCGTCGTAGTTCCGGTTTTGTAGTATTTCCTGATGTTGCCAGAAATTGCAGTTCGTTGTGACTCATGCAATGGCCACAATTGCTGCATTAAGGTGGTCATGTCCAAATCTAGATTGTCAATAAGGTGTTCATGTCCAAATATAGATTTGGATTGGATTTTAAATCCAAATCCATATTTTTATAAATTTATATAATATTAAAAAATTATTAGTATAATGTAATTTAAAATTTATCTTTTTACCTTTTTTGTGTGATAAAGGTTAATTATTAACTTTTAATGTTAAGCTTATCTTTTTAATTAGTCATTAATTTCAATATTTTATAGTAGTTTAACATTTTAATGTTTATGCATTTTTAAAAATCTGTTTAAATAAAATGGAAGTCTCATCTAGAAAAGTTATAAAATATGATGAAAACTAGATTTAAATAATTGGATTTTGAATGAAATCAGAGCAGTTCAAAATAGAGCGTTTAGCTCAGTTAGATTTTTTACCCACCTTAAACATCGTGCAAAACTTTATGTTGCGGTTTTGATCCATTTCTTGATATTGCCGGATGTTGCAAATAAATGCGGCTGATGCTGCTATAATCACAGTTGCAGACACCTTCCAGTATCTTGATGTTGTGGTTTTCAGAATTCGTAAATGCGGCTGATGCAGCGATAGTTGCAGTTGCAGATATCATCAAAACCCTTATTTTGTGGCAAAAATTGCAGTCACGACGATTGTGAATTTTATTTGCTTTTGTATGTGCAGAAACTTTGGTCACCAGTTTTCTTTTTCTTTATCAAGTCTATTATGAATCTCTGTATGTGCTGTGACGCTTGAAACTTCTTTCTTTTTCTTTTCCTTTTCCTTTTTGGATTTTGACGTTGTAATATTTGATTATAGGCGTGAAAGACGCAAGTGACAAGAAGATTCTTGTTGATATGCTATTCTGGGCAGTGGACAATCCCGCACCCGCCAATTATTTATTAATTTCGGGTGACCGAGACTTCTCAAATGCTCTCCATCAACTTCGGATGAGGAGATATAATATTCTTCTTGCGCAACCTCATAAGGCATCAGCACCCTTGGTCGCTGCTGCCAAGAGTGTATGGCTTTGGACTAGCCTCTTAGCTGGAGGACCTCCTCTGTCTAATGGTGAATCACAACAACTTGGTAATGGTAGCATTAGCCATGTATCATCTTCTGACTCCTCACTAATTCCAGCTACAAGTGCTGCTCAGATGCAGCAATCCTATTCAGAAGTTCATGTAGGAAATTCAAAATTTCCAAATGGAGGCAGGGGATTCGACACTAGGTTTCAGGGTAAACCTAATTGGAGAAACTCGAGTCAATCAAATGCACCCAGAGCAATGAATCCACCACCACCACCACCTGGACTTCAAGATAATCGTAATCGTAATAATATAAACTCTTATCGACCTGGAAACTTTAATCCAAATGTTCCGCTGAGTGGATCTGCTACAAATTATGTTCATGGCAATACTGATCAGTTATGGAGCAATAACAGTAATCTACAGGGCAATCATCAAGTTCCTTATTCCCAGCCATTAAGACCAAACAACTTCCCATTGCAACCTCCTTTTGCACCTAGTAATTCATATACTCCAACTTCTCGTACTTTTGCAAGTCCAATGATCCCACCTAGTAGGACTGGTGGTCCCAATTTCAACTCTGGGCCACATACCAACGTGCCAGATATTGGTAATCTGAACATTTCGGGATATCCTGATAGTGTTCATAACCCACCTACTATTCAACAACGGAATGGAGATTTGAAACATAATCCTAATAGTAGTGCTCCACTTTTAAGATCAATTGATGAAAAAAATGGACATGTGGTACATAACAGTGGCACACAACAATTACACCAAGGTTATCAACATGGTCCAGATTATCAACCAACGCCGTTGGCAGCAATGGGTAATAATAATCCTCCTGGTAGTGGTATGTGGGGTTCTCCAGGATGTCCTAAGCCTTCTGAATATGTACAAGGCTTAATAGGGGTTGTTTTACTTGCCTTGAACTCGCTAAAAAACGCAAAGATGATGCCAACTGAGGCAAATATAACTGATTGCATCCGATTTGGAGATTCCAAGCACCGCAACACTGATGTTAAGAAGGCTCTTGAAAGTGCTATTGAGCAGAATATGGTCGTGAAACAGAATTTAGGTGCTTTGCCATTGTATGTTGGTAAGAATGATAAACTTTGGAAGTGCGTCAATCCATTAGGTGGTAATCCTAAGCAGCACTCAAAAGAAACATGGGATCAAATTGAAAAGTTTTTAACAACTCCTGCTGGAAGAACAGCAATAATGGCTACACTGTGCAAGTAAGCATATTGTGATTTCTTCAAAACTTATAGGTTTATTATTATCTTTTCAAACTTGTCTTAGTCATATTATGTCTTTTGTTTTCTTTTCTAGGTATGAAGCAGGTATTGTGATTAAGAATATGTGCTTCAAAGATCTTGCTTTGGGTGATGTCCTTCAGATTCTAAACATGTTAATTACCCATAAAAAATGGATTGCGCATCATCCGTCTGGTTGGCAACCACTTAACATTGCTCTTCCTGAGACAAACCCCGGTTCAGGGGTTGTAGCTGAAGTATAACTGCATTCTGAGTATGGTAATGGAAAGGCACCCAGAGAAAACTCAATGAATATAGTACGAGCCAGTGTACTAGGAATTTTGATCGCATAATCCTCTCTTTCCCCTCTGAATCAAAAAGGTAGGTAGTAGTGGTGAACTGTAATACAAAAAAGCATCTTGAGTGTTTATGGTTATTGTCAAAGCCTTTTTAGCTGGTCTTTACGGAGAAATGAAAGCAACTGTTGGGCGATAGTTGAAATATACCAAACACTTAAGTTTGGTGTGGTTGCTGAGATTTCTAGGATGGCTTGCTATGCATCGCAATGGATCTGTCTTGGAATTAGTGTGACATCTTTTGTCATGAGCTTCTACGCAATTTTTATCTTCCTACAGATTTATTATATTTTGCCTGGAGGTTGCCTTATTAGGCTGAACTTCGGATCCATTTATTGATATATTTTAAGTAGTTTCTTGGATACTGACTAAGTATCTGTTTTGCACTTCTGCTGGATATTGATGGACCTTTAATCTAGTTAGGTAAACCATCCTCAATGCTGTCTGTTTCACTTGGAAAGTGATCTATCTACTCAATCAAATTCTTCAGGGTGAACTGTGGAATACAAGTCCTGAAGCTGTTGTATTGCCTTTTTGTTTTGTTCGTTGGTGGTCGCCTGTCTTAGAAATGCTACAGAAAGTTAAACCACTGGACAGAGAACACTTCATTTGCACAAAATTCAAGGAGATTGTACTCTTCAAATACCGCACGAAGCTCTTGATTTGCTATCTCAACGTAAATACTCGGTATGTTTATGATCTGAGAATTTGTCTATGAAAATCACGTTACGGAGTACGCAAAATGATTCAAAGATGGTGAAACTAAATGGTAGGGCTTCCTACTGCATCTCTTGCTTATGGTTCTTACAGTGATATTTATTTATATACATCTGGAATTAGCTTCTGGATACCTGGCTCAGTGCACTGAATTTGGTAATTTAGTAGGGGAATTAATCTGGTCTTGCCGCTTCCTATTGCCTTGTAATGTTATACCAATTTAAATTTCCATTGTATCATATTGTTTAAGTATATGCCTTCAGCTTTTTGAGTTATATTTTCACGTCTGTTGGTTGGAGATGTCCCTATGACTGGAACAGGGTTCAATCTGTGTTTAATCTTATTATACTTTCTCAATCTTTGGAATAGTGTGACTGATTGATGCCCACTGGTGTTGGCTCAGAGCGCTTCACAGGTGTACATAAACTCATTTCGATTTGGTGCCACCAGCAAGTTATGTACCGTTTTATTTTCTTTTAATGGTTCAGCATCAACTAAATTGTCGAATTACATTCTTGGCTTTAGATTTCATGTGTGTGGATCATTCTGAGAAATTGAATGGATTCGTTAACTGCGCTCTGTCAAAATACCATAAATCCTCTCTATTTAGAGATGCCCAACCTCAAGCTTGATTTGGTTTGGTTCAATTAATCTTATAAATTTGAAGGGCATTTGTGAATTTAAGATTTTTTTTAAAATTTTGGAGAGCCAAAAGAAAATTATCCCATCCTACCCTAAAATTTTTGTTGGATTTCTAGATTAATACGTGTTTGTCCGGCTCACAAATATTTTTATATCTTTTACAAACAAATATTTAGTTTTAGATGTTCCTTAAGTGCAATATGGTCGTTAAGTAAACTTTTAGTTTTACAATAAAAAGATTAGGTATAATTTAAATCCATGTTATTATAATTTTTTTACCATACTATAACCATTTTACTTATATTTTTATCTTATTTTATTTTCATAAATTATTTTAGTTTATTATTTAGAATCTTTGCATAGTGGCAAATTCTTATGTAGAGTTGTGCAAAGCTATACCTTGATGATGTGAACAGCCTAAGTACTGTAATTTCGTACCAACACACTTGTTATGATGAATTAATGCGAACAAGTAACCGTGAGATATTGGGGTATTTCTTGAAAGTGTCATTCTTCTTACAAGGATAACCTTAGCCATTGTTAACAATTTCTGAGAGGCCTTATAGCAGATAAATAGGATATCGAAGGTGATGTTAAAAATGGCTGTCAGATGTGATGTAAGTGGTAATTTCTTCAACCATTGCTAACTTACTCAATGCATGTCCAAATAAAAACAAGTGTGCATGTATATAAGGTAAATATGAGTAGAGGGTGGTGATTCCGAAGAATCTAAGCCTATGCCAATTGTTCATGTATGGTGATGGGCCTGAGAAGCCATTGTCATTGGTATCAACACAGATTTACTCAAGACTGTCACAACCTCCTTTCGAGCAACTCCTCAGCATTAATAATGTCTTCTAATAAGCAATTTTGGGAGCGAGTAAACTAGGGATGAATTCATTACACCTTAGAATAAAATATCTACATATTTAAATTTTAGCCTATTCTTTAGTCTTCCATTCTAAGTTCTCCACTGTAATGTCAAACCTTGTGTTTGACCTTTATGAAGGAACATGCAAAGTATCCATGGATATATGGATACTCGAATATATAAAAAAAAGTCCACTGATATTTTTCAAACAGATATAGATAGATCCAATTTAAGTTTAAATAATTAACCATATCAGAATCTCATTAAATACTAATAACACAAGTAAATCCATCTCACAAAATCCTATCTGAGTCCCTTTCTCTCCCAACAAAAAACAAAAAACAGAAGATATCTAAATGAAACTCACAGTCATTATTTTTCTTTGTACTAAATACCATTTCTTAGCAGAAAAAATATTGATTTTCCCCTTCCATCGTCATTTCTCCATGTACTTTCTGCTATACCAACAGTAAAGTGTTTTTCGTCCTTATAAAATTCAAATATTTACTTTTCGTCCATCTAAAAATTTTCATGCAGGTCACTCACAAATAAAAATGTGTTAGCGAAAAAAAATTCGGGGGAACATTTGGTTAAATTCAACAATCATTATCAGACATAACGTGCATGTCTAATTACCCTTTGATAATGCTAGTATTACCAAGTTTTAGTCTAACAAAGAACTAGTACAATCATCAATTGTGATGTGTAACCAAACACACGTCCCATGTTCTTCTACATAGTGTGAGCCCGAAAATCATTATCACCTTTTAAAATCATCTACTGTTGCAGTCTTCGAATCCGTCCTTTATAAACCATGAAATACAAGAAATCACCCCTACCTCTAACTACAGGTGCCACACTCTAAATCATCGTAAATAAAATAACCTAAGCAGTCAGAATGAACCAACTTCTATAAGAGGTTTAGTTCACGAAGAAGCCAATCAAATCTCCATCATCCAAACAGAATCCACCCCTACAGCTCATCGAAACTTTAAACAACCATGTTCCCCCATATATGCTTTGCAACACACAACAGAATCCACAGAAACAGAACACAGTACAATCACCAAACCAAATCTCTCTTTAAAATAAACCACAACTGTTTTAGCTGCAGGGTATTGATGACTAAAAGGGTGGGATTGATGACTGCTAATAGGGCTTCTTGTTGGAACAGGGAGCACGGAGTGTTAGACATGTGTACGAGATTTTGACATGGGAAACCTACACAAATGTAGTAGGAAGTGTTATGGTTATGCAACTTTGGTACTCGGGACACGATTGTAATGGGAATACTTTTGACATGAAAATGTCACAATGATATTCAATGGGTTGATATTGATAAGAAATCCACCAACTAAGATCCTTTTTGGGAACTAAACATCCTTAAAAGATACTTGAAAATTAAATTAGTAAGAACAATTAAAAAGTTACAAAATATTGACGTACTAGGGGTAACTATCGTACTCTGTTGATGAAAAGATTTGCATTAAAAAGGTGTGTGTAATAATTATCTCACTTCATTTCTTGCACATTTCTTTGGAAACAAAAAACTAAGTAAAAGCAGCTCAAGATTAATCCTAAAATATCAAACTTAAAGATTATGGAAAGAAATTTACATAAAAACTAAAGAAGTTTACTTCAATTGACACAATTTTAAGGCATTAAATTGTCACAGGATCATGATTATGTACAAGGATATTTCCATCGATCTCGACATTGAAGCTTTTTCTAAGAGTTTTTTCGCAGCAAAGCTAATATGAGCAATTACTGTAGCTTCTTAGCAAAACCTGCAGTCTATGGTACCGAAACCATCACAACTAGTCAAGCTTGCAAGCAGCTTTTATTCATCAGAAAGACAACAGTGACACCTCTCAACTGCAAATAAAAGAATATCACTCTAATAAGAGTAATACCAAATATAACACAACTAGAAGACGGCAAACAAAATTAAAACAACTCACTAAATTTCTTTGGTTAAACATAAAATGGACACTAGTTTCAAAAGAATGTTTTACCTCTATAACTTTAATAATGTTCTAAAACCAAAACATACTTTTTACTTGCTAATGGTACCAACGAAAATGGGCACTTGCTGTTTGCCGAGGTTAAAATTACATACTACATTGTACAACAGAGTAGCAACTTTTTTTCAGTAATGCTTTATGATTTATTAAGGAAATATTAATTTACCCTTTGTTGAATCTTCTTGTTCCAGTGAGAAGTATTTTACAAAAGTATTGGTTTCAATGGACAAGTACAGAACAAAAGATTCTTATGGAAAAATCACAGAAGAGAATAACACCAGATGTACATGATCACAATATATATAATTATCAATATCAAACAACATTAAACTAAGGTATCCCGTGCCTAATACTCTTTGCTATGTGACGCTAGGTATAAGATCAAGGTTAAATTATGAAATATGATAAATAAAAAATTTGAGATTTTAAAACATTTTTTTAAGTATTTAAATTTCATAATGGATGAAGTTCAACTTTTAATATGTTAAAAATTTCCAAATATTTATGTAAAGCAATGTGAATCAATGATGTTTTCAATCCAGTTATACCAGCACCATTACTCCTCCAACAAATAAACCTACAAAGGAACAAACCGCACTGATGCTGCAATTCTGTGGAAACAAAACTTTTAGACTAGTGGAATAACATCTGCAGTGGATTTCAGTGTCTGCCAGTGTTAACTTCTTGTATTTATATTTACATTTTCAATGGAACTGGCACCACATTAGACCACAACCACCAGCTTTACTGCAGTCACATCCAATTGCAAAGTCGACATTCACAGACATTTATTGTTAAAAATGAAGTACCATTCAAAGAAGGTTAGACCAAACCTCTTCAACCCGAAAGACCAGCAGCACAAGTAAACCCATTTTGCACAAGTTGGTTAACCGCATCCCTGAACTTGTAATAGTCATCAACTTTGTTATACACTTGATGAGAAATTCTCGCATACCCAGTAATCACCCCAACTTCCCCCTCTCTTGGGGGCCGATAATATAACGGAACTTCAACCCCAAAAGCATCCCTCAATTGTGTTCTCAACTCGAGAGCATCAGAATCACTTCCAATCCCCAAACAAGCAGGCAAACCAACCATAACCATGCTAGCACACATATGCGCCGGACTCCCGAGCCGAGTACCCCATGCCTTCGCCAACATCTCACCCATCTCCACAACAGCCTCATGATTCCTCTTCTTGATCCCCTCAATACCCCCTTCAAACCGGTTAACAAACTCCACCGCAGCAGGAACAACCAACTGTGCACTATAATCCCTGGTCCCAATCCAAGCACTCTCCACAGCCAAGCCATTGCCATACTCATGAGACACCACAGGGTGATGCAAATCAGAACCAGAACCCTTAGGGTTCCGACGAGTATACAAAAACGCAATTGAAGGTGGACAAAAGAACCACTTATGCAAATTACTAGTGTAAAAATCAGCACCAATTTCCTTCATGTCAACATCAGTGCACCCAATGGAATGTGCAGCGTCAACAAAAACCTGGTCCACCCCTTCCTCCCTGCAAATCTGAATCAACTCCTTAACAGGAATAACCACACACGGCATGGAAGTCACGTGATCAATCACCGCCAACCTAACCCTATTCCCGTTACTATTTCCTCTCTCCAAGGCCTTCCTAAACTCGGAAACGATCTCGTCGTTGGAGTTAACAGGGAAAGGGAGGGGAACCTCGACAACATTACCCCCGGCGCGAGTGACGTACGCTTCCATGGATTTCTTGACAGCGCCGTAAGCGTAGTGGAGCATGAGGACGACGTCACCTTTCTGGAATCTTCCTTCGCGGAAGTTCCATGCGGCGTGCTGGAGGACGATGGCGGCAGCGGTGGTGGCGTTGTCGACAATAGAGATCTCATCGACGTGGTCCGCGTTGACGAGGTCCTTGATTAGGGTTCGCGATTGGAGGATGCCGGTTTGGAGGTCATTGAAGTAGAAGTGGTCGGGCTGGCGGAGGTACCGGAGCTGCCAGCGGTGCTGCGCGGCGATGATGGAGGCGGGGCAGCAGCCGAAGCTGCCGTTGTTGATGCGCGCGACGGAGGCGTCGTGGTGGCCGAATTCGGATTCGATTTCCGACGCAGTTATAAAGGAGGAGAGTTTGGGCTTTTTGGCTACGCGAGAACCGTTGTGATGATTGTTTTGGTGGATATGGTTATCGGTGGTGGAAGACATTGGGGTTTTGAATTAGGAGAATCGATAAATTAAAAGAATAGGAACGAGAATTTCACCATAAGAGAACAGAGGTGGGAGAGTGAGAGAGAGAGAAAGAATAGTACATTATAGATTAGGGGAACAAGGACAAGTGGCTAACCCTGTTTACCTCTTCTCTGCTTCCATTTAACACATTAATTAATTCACCATTCAATAATAACAACAAAACCAGATCAAACAGTATTCAATGTACCATTGCTGCTACAGATTTGGATTCTCCATTTATCACTCACTTCACCTGTTCACAACTTTTACAAATTATATCAGAAATTCTGTTTCTGAACGTCATCCATTACCGACAACTTGCAAACAGGTTCATTAAAATGAACGGCGGAGGAAGTTTGAATACGGCAAGAAACACTCGGTTTTTCATTTGCTTCACCTTCTTTATATGATTTGGGTTAGACTAAGTTTTCAAATTGGGATTTCTTCCTTCATATCCTCACTTTCAAAAATATCGAAATTATCATTTTTATTTATTTTACAATTTAGAATATAAATATTAAAACACAAAATTTATATTTTACTTTATACAATCTGAAATACATTATCTTCGAGGTTGCTCCAAAATTTGATTATGCAATCCATAATCCAAATTTTATTGTTGATTACTAAAAAAATAATATAGTTTTGTGGAAGATGAAAGTATTGTTATATATAAATTGACCTGGGAATATTTTGATAATTTCACAACCCCATAGGAGTTCATATTTAAATCACGGAGTGCAGAAATGGAAAGCCCTGTTTTGGGTCAAGGCTATATTAGCCTGCATGCTAATAGTCTGACCCGTTTATTTTAAAGTATACTGAGATATTCTTGTTAAATATATTATTAAATAAAATTTAAATATATTATTTTATATTTTTTCATTTATTTTTGTAAGTATAAGAAAGTTTAGAATATAAATAAAATGTTGAATTTTGATTTTAGACAAATTAAGAAAAACATTGCAACCAATGTTTATAGTATGTATATACTGTGGTGTTTTAATTCAGGTGGTTAATTTCATAGTGATATTAACTCTTCTTCTTAACTTTTATACATCTTTACTTATTTTAATCACACATATTATAAATGTAGGAGATATTAATATGATTATTTCAATTGATATTTAAAACAAATGACATAATATTGTTAATACATCTTGTTATTT
>Ga0123341_1004776_pt1 | contig 11961 bp, 8 predicted proteins | sample Turbeapinknodule_FD_89959 | JGI IMG/M metagenome (GOLD analysis project Ga0123341, IMG submission 89959) | Root nodule microbial communities of legume samples collected from Mexico - Turtle bean Mexico pink nodule | ecosystem: Host-associated > Plants > Roots > Nodule | place: Mexico: Nepantla... | reverse complement strand
GTTCCTTGAGAGTTCTTGAGTGTTACTCTTAGTATTTGGTGGTTCAGTCACTGACTTGGGCGTTGGAGTGCGATCGGCCGCAGCGGCGCCGTTATGTTCTTTTGCAGGTTCTTGAGGTGGATCGCGGTGAAGGACGGAGGTTGACGCGGTGCACACGTCGATCCAAGTTTGACGAGGCAAAGCTCCAGCGTTTTGGTCAACAGGCAGGATCAGTTGTTAACTCCTAAAGGGAGGATCTACGAGTACTATAAAAGAGCCTCAAGATCTTGAACAAAGGTAAGTGCAAATCTATTCACTACACCCATAGTTCATAATATATGATCTTACTGACTTGATCGTCGAAGTGTAATCAACAGGTGGAGCTTCCCTCACTGTGAGTTATTAGCATCCTAAAGCAGCAACAGCACAAAAAAAAATTCAAGCTCGGAATCCAGCACCAAGGTCCGATCTAAGTCAGTTGGCGAGAACAATAGCTAAACCCATAAATGATATGTTGAAGAAGAACAATTTTATATGTTGAGAAGCTTAAAAATTTGCTGAGTAACACTCCTGTTTTAGGGCTTCCACATTTTTTCAAAGTGTTTGTGGTGAAATTTAATGCTTCAAGTAAGGGAACTAGAAAAACATTCATGCAAGATCACCATCTTATTGCTCATATTAGTAGGAACTTGGATCTACAACAACAGACTCTGTCTACTTATAAGAAGGAGTTGTTTGTTGTGGTTTTTGTTGTGCAAAGGTGGAAGCATTACCCTTTAAACTGAAATTATATGTAAAAAACATATCATGATAGCTTCAAATACATTTTGGATCACAGATTGGCTACAAATTTCCAGCAGGATATCATATTCATTATTATTGTCTTGGTATCTATATAATATGATGAGTGACCATCTTAATAAATCTTATAAGGACTTTTGATACTATTTTATAAAGTAATTTTATTATAAGGTGAATTTATAATAAATTTACTTTTTTTAAGATGATATAGAATCTATTTTAACAAATATTATTGAAAATCATCAACAAATATCCAATTTTATATTTGAAATATCTAGTCCTAAGTATAAGGATATATTAAAAATGTTATATCGATTAAAAAATATAATTAAATTATTATATGTAAATAAGAACAATCCCCATATTACAAGTAAAATTAAATTAAGTTTAATCTCGCATTTTAAGAATGGGAAAGGCATATTACATCACTCTAACACCATGTTATGGTGTTGAAATTGTAAGTATTTTTTTTAGGTAAAAATGCGAGAGAGAGAGAGAGAGAGAGAGAAACCTCATGGGCAATTTGTAGTAAATATGACATGCATAAATGAAAATACTAACACCTATTTTCATATTAATTCTAATATTAATAATGCATCAATAGGGAAGAAAATCAGGAAATATAAAGAGATATATAAACCACTTAAAATAAGATAACATTTAAAATACTCTTAATATAAAAAGATATATTTGAAACGTTTTAACCGGGCTGCTATTGAGTTGTAACAAGTAACAGCGTGCTCAAATTCATATAAGCAATCAAGATATTCATGTTGTCTACCAAAACTACAAAGAAATTTAAAAATTAAGGAATGCTCGAGCAACTGAAGTTACAAAACACCGAACTTAAGCACTACAAATGACCTTAATATCTTGCTGTCTATTGAATAACACCATGCTGACTTACAGTATCTATACAGTTTATTTTAATTTAATAGGAAAAAGAAGTGTTCAGATATCCGGGTTCTGTTTTTTCACTTTAAATGAGTGTGGTGATTGGGAAGAAATACAGGAGTGTCATCTGAACCAGCATTGTCTTATGATTTTTCTTGCTCTGCAACAAGCATAAGCATCTCTAGTCGCTTGTCAAATTGCAAAGCACTCTCATCTCTCTTATCCAGCTCAGCCGCTTCAATTTCAAGCCATTTCTCACGTAAATCATCAAGAAGATTTCCTTGATCAGTATTAAGAGAAGATCCAGGAATGCTCGGGACAGTGGTACGAAGGCACGAGTCTCCAGATGGTGGAGGCAAAGTCAGCAACATTGCCCGAAACTCTTTATTATCAGCAAAAGTTTCAAAATTGCAAGCAATGGTGTCCAGACAATACTCCCGAATCTTGACAACGCCATACCTGGACAAGAACAAATATTCAATAGACACAACTAATTATATATATGAACAAATATTCACCATATAGTATAGAATAATGAGAACAAAGATAACTTATCCAGTGGGAAAATAAGGAACATATGTAATTCACAATAGCAGGACTTGCAATACTTCGCAGTTAGGACCTGGGAATCATTTAACAAAAATATGATTTTCATTACACAATCTCAAATCCAATTAGTGCAGGGAAGATAGACGAGAGTAAACAAAAAAAATGTCTTTTCCATTCCTTCATGTAGAATATTCTTCCCAAAATTTGTGCATTAATAACTTCCAAAAGATAAACGATCTTTAGTTAATTCACTTTTCGTCCTCCCTTTCAAATATCATCCTCCTCATGATGCAATGTGATTTCTGAAATCTACATTTTAAACTACCTACCCGTTCGCAGTTGAATAACCTATTTGGATAAGTAGCTTGAATAACTCTGCATTTTCAATTACCTACCAGTCCACTTGCACTGTTTTCTTTTAAATATATTTTTCAGGTATGCAACAAACGGTTGATGTCGATTAGGATGTCAACCTAATTGGGATAGTAATGAATATAGTGATGCTTTTGCATACCTATTTTCATCAGAAAAAAAAAGTATTTAGTCATGTAGAACTTATCTTAATAAGCTGTACTAACACAGCTAGAGTCTAAAATAAACTGAAACACTAGTAAAGCATGAGATTTGAAAAGTATTGAAACAATCATATAGATAACTTGTAAAAGATTAAACTGAATGAGAAAAGATTTTTATTGAATTGAATTTTTAAAACAGTAAATCAGCCTCTCTATATATATAAAGAAGTCTAACCCTAAAGTAATGATTACAAAAAGATCTCTAAAATCTTCTAACAGTTTCTAACCACACACTTGTAAATAACTAGGATATCTTATTATAGGTTATCAACTATATTTTCTCCTGAATCAACAAAATATATATAAACAAAACATAAAAGTCAAGGAAGAATTTCATCCCATGAAGCACAAAAACTTCTCCTATTTGAAGTGTCAATGCCCGACACATTTTCAACACTAAGACCTGTCAGGGAAATCTAAGAGCTAAACACTTCTCAAAGTGTCCAATAAAAAGATTATCTTTTGTCAGCTTGAATACTTAAGTAAACACCTCTACAAAACTCAATCCATAGGAATGGGCAGCAAAAAATGCCTTATCCCGACAAGCCACACTGATGTCAAATACATGGATCACATGAAACCATTCATTTCAACCATGTTACCGTCGAAAGAAATGACTAATATCATCAAAGACCTTGAGTGCACACATGGTAAGTCTTGTCCTCTCAAAATTTAACTCTAAAAGGCCAAACATTTAGACATATTATTTGTCATAAGGTCTCCCTTTTCTATTTCCTCCAATCATGGTAGTTGAATCGAGATACAAGTAGTGTATCGGAGAGCTTATATTCCTCCAATGTCTTTCTTGGTTTGACTCACATTTTATGGGGGCTAAAAACAAAGCAAGATGTTGTCCTCACTGGTGCACACACTAATATTATTGAAAATATATTTATTTTTATCTTCTACAAAAGTCAGGTTAAAATATATAAAATATAAAAAACAATGACCTCTTTTGTAGTTATCATACAAAAGACTTAGAAAGTCGGTTTGAGAAGGAAATATACCATTTGACCCTTTATTTTGTATTTTTTGTAAAGTACTGTGTTGTTTCATTGTAATGTCGCGTAATATAGTTTACTGAGGCTCAATATTATAAGTAAAAGGTGAACATACATAAATACACAAATATTGATTATCAATTTAGATATTTTGTTGTTAAACATTTCATTTCAGTTATGTGAATGTGCACAGTGTAATAGTGCCTCATAATTTATATGTTAATTGTGCAAGAGTGTTTGTGTCTATGTTGGAGTTCATGTTTCATAGATCCCATCCGTCCTTCCATGCAAATATCAATGAAACAATTATACTTGTATGCAATATTGTAAAATGGAGGGATATTGGCAGAAAGGTAAATACATGTCAGCTAGCATTAACCAATGGCAATGTTCATCAAGTGACACCATTTCCAAGTGTGGCAACAAGACATCAGCCACTGCACGCTTGAGAGGAAACAATAAATATCTAGAAGCAACATCAAACATTTCCTCAGCCTGTTCAAAACATATTAATATTAGACAACAGAAGGACAAACCACTATAACAGAAGTTATATCGGTGTATATAAACCTGATATGGATTTATATCTTGCAAACGATCAGTGTACCTGATCCAACAAAGGACAATAAAATTTATGAAAATATTTTTTGAACGGACAATTGACGTTATATATACAACTACAGTATTAAAGAACTTCATCATTTTAAAGGCACTGCAGACACTAAAAAGGGCAACAAAAGCATAAAACAATACAATACATAAATGACCTAGCACCAAAAGAAATCATTCATAAAACTAAAGCAATATAAATAGGTTTTACTAATTAATCTCAAACTAATTGGACTCATAACCAGGACACTACTTAAGAAACTTCCAATTTGAATCAAATTTTACAGCCATACAACAATTATTTTTTTTGTTTATCTAGTTATAATTTCGACTTCCAATTTGTTTTGATACGCCAAAAGTCACATTGCTTTAGAATAGAAGCTAAAGGTAGTTTATAAATACCCTCCTCTCTAAGTCCACTAAGATGTCTTTTAAGGACAAAACTGTGATAAAAAACATTGAGTTTCAATGCAAACAATACATCGAATATGGTGATTGACCCTGACAATGTTATCTTAACAAACTTCAAGTTGGAACACAACTATATAAAAAAAGGGTGAATCTCTAGACATAAGCATGCAATATCCTCATTGTAAAGCATATAAATTATATATAAATCAGGCAAACCAGACGCTAGAATATCCTCAGATTACCATGGCAATAGTGCCACATTAAATCCCTCCAATGTTTTCAATTGTCAATTTCCAAATTTTTTATTCAAGGGAAGAAACTTACATATATTCAATCATTTTCTCAAAAGCTTCCCTGCTTAAGTCATGTTCTTCCAGACAAGGAAGAGTGTCAACAGATATCTCATATTTCCCCTCATGGAAGTCCTTCATATGTGATAATCTTGCTTTGAAATATTCTGACCTGGATGCCAGAATAACTTGGTGACAGCGGAAAATATTACTATCAACTTTTACACAAACATCAGCAAGATCATCCACAGATTTGGCCATCTGCATGGCATCCATCATTGAAACCAATTGATCTTCTTGACCACTTTCATGGGTTGAATTCAAAAGGGCAGTCAGAAGGATTCGATGCAAGGAAGCAGGAAGCCTGTCTTCTTCAGGAAGGGATAGACCTTGTAAAATATACCGCTTCTGAGATTTATCTACATCTCCCAGTGCTTTATAATCTGCATATTTTTGATGAATTACTTCTTTCTCGAGAACTTTATGCAGTGATTCACATCTGCATACTTTGCAGATTCTCACAAGATCCTCCATGTCATCGATGGCAATCTCTAATCTGTCTGAATAAAAGAAGTGTATAAGGCTATAAAGTGCAGGATATGACAACCTTTCCCTTGAGAATCTAACTTCAGTGCGATCCTTCCAATCAGTAGTAAACTTTTTCTTGAAAAATGGTGACCTCGCACTTAATATGACTCTGTGAGTTTGAATACGTTTTCCTTGTACAATGAATACTACATCTGGAGGGAAGTGGCAGCCAATGGACCCCTGAGTGGATGAAATACCTATTCAATTATGATAATATTGAGTCCCAGCCTATGTACACAGACAAAATTATTCTTCGGGGAAAAAATAAAACAATTGCCACAACCAATGTCATCATGATAGAGATCCAATGCCTATCAATTAATACTTAGTAATAATAGGGAACCTTTATTTATCCTCTGAAATAGATGGATGAGAAGTAAAAGAGAAAGAACTTCCAATGGAGTTCCTTCGTAAACAAGGACAATTCTACTTCCTGATTATGCATGGAAAACTAGAATGTCCAACCTCCTCTCTCACATCTGTCAACCTCCTATATACAGTGGTTTACTTCCCCCTCTTTTCATAAGGATAGAGATAAAGATAGATGACTGTAGAAAGCTACTAACTTATTCCTATTTTCTAGATAAAAAAAAATAAAAAAGATAACTTACTTATTCCTATTTTTCTAGATAACAATAAATACAACAATAATTAACTTATTCTTATCTTCAAAGCTTCCCACGAAAGTAAACCTGAGTTATGGGGAGATGTTTCCTGACACAACTTCTTTATCAGTTAATTAAGAGTTTTAGTAGTTCAGTTCTAAATCTGTATCATCCAAATCTACCTCTAGCATGCCTAGCAAAGAATAAAGTCAGAGAACCTACTTTTTTCAAAAGCTCTTTCAAAAAGTTGACAAAAATAAACAATTATTTCTCCAGAAAAAGCTCTACCAATCACATGATAGGTATTTTACCAACTCAGGAATCATTTTTATCCTTCCATGTATTGGATAAGTTAATTATACCTAGAAAAGAATTTTACAGATATGAGTTGATTACGTTAGATATATGATTTAACTACATTAAATAGGGAGATATAATATGCTTTCATACGAAAATATCTTACCAAATATTTTCCATTAATAGATATTGATTTTGTTCCTTATTATTGTATCTCTTCTGCATTATAAATAAGAATATTCATGTGCATATTAGAGTCAATTTCAACCTAGTGACCGAAAAGTACATCTAGTTCAGAAACATGGGTAGTTCAGACAACATGGGTAATCAACAATATACAAGGAGAAAGACCCACAGACCTATTGCCTTAAGATTTTAGGTTGAGAGTGGTGTCATGTTCTATTATGTAGTTGGCTCATGACTCATTTATTGAATATCTTCTCGTTTGTTGATCCCCTTTATTAGAACCTATCTTGCCACTGACTATCGTACCATGCTCGAGATGTTTAGTCCTTGGCGTGAGCAGAATGTTGAAGACCTCACATTGATTAGAAATATGGTTAAATTATAGCATATAAGTAGGTGAAAACCTCACCGTGTAAGCTAGTTTTGTGAAGTTGAGTTAGGCCTAAAAATCACACTTTTTAGAATTAGTATAAAAGTCAAGTCAGTGTCATTAACTAAACCACACACAGTTTAGGTAGTTCAACATAAATAGTGTCTAAAATAATAGATTCAGGAATTCAGAATAGGAACTGAGTAAATTTTAGTGAAGTAAATTGACGAATGCAGATTATATCATCAGTTGTTCCTTCTCTACTTAGCATTACAATTTTCTTATCATATTCCTATTTGAAGTGGAGGACTCCTCTCATATAAACCCTTGTATCTCACAAATCCGAGTGAACCTAAGATCAAAATTGTCATGAGATATAATTTTATTACATTAGTAGAGATATATCTTACCAAATATTTTCCATTATTAGATACTGATTGTTCCTTATTATTGTATCTTTACTTGATTATCAATAAGAATACTCATGTATGTATACAACACACAATTCATTATACTAGAGAGGTATTATCCTCCGTGACTTGTTCTGTCACAATCCTTTTAACAAAAAACTTCTTCAATAGATCACATGAACTTCAAAGTTGCACAAGAACTCAATTTGGAGAATTAATGGATGGTTTGTTCGGGAAGTTTGTGTAATCAGTGAAATATGCCAAAATCTGTGACCAATCTAGCTAACATTTAAGTTGTGGAGCAACTCACTTTTCTGAAAAAGAAAACAGAAGACAAAGTGTACCTGAAGAGAGGATATCCCATTTGCTCTCTCTCTATGTGACCTAATTTTCCATTGAACCTCACTCTCACCTCAAACCCTAGTGCAACATTTGTTCAACTGCATTTGGTGTTGCTTGGTAGCCTGGGTTTAACTGGATGATCTCAGTTGTGGCTGAACTCTTCTCACCTACAATCTGGGTGAGTCTAACTGGTTTGTTTTCTCTTCAGTGTTTGGTGTTTCTACATTATCTCCTTGCTGATTTGGTCATGTAACTGTGCCCTTGTTTAAGTGATTTGATACAGTTTAGGTTTAACTGTAATTAAACTCTAGTATGAAAATGTCAGCTTGGGGCTGGTGGTAGGTGAAATCGTCCTATGGTTGTGATTTTGTGGCTATTTTTCCTATTTATGTTACCTTACATGCTAGCATATTGGTTTGTACTTTGAATATGATTTTGTATTTAGGTAGGATATTACATCTAGGTTGAATATGGTTTACACGTCTTCCTTCCTTTAGTATGCACAAACCCAGTAATTTTCCATTTCTCCATCAAACCAATAAATAAATAAATAATTCCTACGCTGCGTCAAACCTCTCTATCTGAGCTGTATCACTATCATTGTACAACAAATTACTCAATACAGCGCATTCCAAAGTCTTGCATGCATTAAGGTACTTAAACCCAGTGATTAATTTTTCACAAGAAAAATTCTTCACTGCTAAGCAGGCTGAACCATCTGGAAGCGTGGAAAAAAGATTTACACCCTAAACCTGGAGTCTATACAAGAATGAAATGAAATTGGGCAGTAGAGTAGCATACAGGCGAGGAAGGTGTCCCGCAAAGCAGCCTGCAAGGGGTCCAAGGGCGGAGGCCGGGCCTCGAATGCCTTGAGGAGTTTGCGGACCTTGAGATTGAGGGCCGCGTAGTGGCAGCGATCGCCGTCAAAGGTGTGCTCGGAGCAGATGGCGCCGTTTTCGAGGAGCATTCGAGCAGCGTCGAGGTGGCCGGTCAGGCAGGCGTAGTAGAGGGCCACCGAGTCCCACTGATCCCGCGCGTTCACGTTCACGCCTGTCTCCAGCAGGTACCGGAGCCGGTCCACGTCGCCAGCGCGGGAGGCCTCGAATACGTCACCGTACGGCACCTTCTTCACTGGCACCGACGCCTCTATCTCCACCTCCACCTCCACCTCGTCAACCAATGTCATCATATTTTTGTGACTCAACTCAACTCAACTGTTGGATGGATGCTGCTTTGACCCTCCTTTCGCTCAAGTTCCACCCAAACCAAAGAAAAAATAAAAAAGGCTTTTATAGTTGTTTTCTTTAAGTTTAACAAAATTACACTCTCACCCACCTATTATCCTATTCACACATGCATCTCTCTTGGCATATGGTTCCAACCTCCACGGAATGCCTTATGTGAGATGATTAAAATGTCCTCAATATGTTTCAAATAAATCCTAGAGTTGGTAGTCCCTTTACATGAGTGTGAAACTACTCTATCAGTCTAGACGATGATTTAGTGTGATTTGTTTTTGTTCTCACCGATTGACTTGGTTGCTGGTTGACTCGAACAGCAACCTCAGGCCCGCCTGCCTCCTCTTGAGAATCGAACTTCCTTGGATAGAAAAATGCTTCACCTATAAAGACAAAGGGGCGTCCTTACGGCCGTTTGCACTCCAACGCTTAAATCAGTAAGGGCTAAAGAAACAGTAATGTGTGTAAAGCAGTTTCAGTCTTAGAAACGGCGTACCTTGCTAGGAATCTTAACACCCTATTTATAGGTTGTATCTAGGGTTCCTCTGCGATGCTCCACGTCTCTTAGTGGGCTTAGGGTTCCTGGGAGAATGTCCTTGCGCCGCTATTACACAATGTTAGCGTAATCTGGCGCATAGGACTTCCCTTTTCTGGAGTGCATAGACCTAACCGTGTAGCTGCCAAGGTACCTATCCATGTACTAGCGTTGCGGCATCATCTGTTCTGTTGGTGCCCTAAGTATTCACGTGCCCTGCATGCAGTCTTTCCCTAGAAACCCTAACCCTAACGGGCCTTAGTGCCTCCAGGGAACACTTGCTTGTGTCGTATCCGAATGCACCATACACACCCCATGCATGATCCTCTTGAGACTTAGGTCCTTTTTTATATCTGGGTGTTAACTCATGTTAACTTATACTGTTTGTGGGGCCCAACTTACGTGGCCCACCATTACTATTATTCCACCGATGTTCAATGTCTTTCTCTGGCGCCGATGATCGAGGTCATGGCCAATACAGTTTTTGTTTTCAATGATTGGACAAAATCGTTAGTGATTTGTAGGAAGTGTTTTTTTATGTGGGTTGTGGTGCTTTTTTGGAGTGGTTTGTTTGAAGTGTTATGTTGTGGTTGTTGGTGTTTGTTGGTGTTTGTTTGATGTTTTCAAACACGACTCGTTGGAGAAGAAAGGTGAGGGTTTTTTGTTTTCTTGCCTTACAGATTTTGAATTCCTTAATAGAAAAATGTTGTTGTATTCTAAATTTGAGATTTAGAAAGGGTGTTTTTTTTTTAAAGGAATTGTTATTATGTTTGTTAGAATTGATGACTTAAACAAGAGGGGGTGAATTGTTTTATCAAAGTTTTTCGCAAATACTTGCTTCAGAATGAATCCTTAACAAACAACACAGATAAGCACATAAGGAAGGCAATCAAACAATCCAACAAAACAGTTATCAGAATTTAAATCGGTTAAAGTTACAATTTAATCGGTTGTTTATAGCATCGAAATATCAAACAATTAGAGTTTGAGGGAAAGAGAGATTTACACACAGAGATTATACTGGTTCACTTAATCCCTAAGCTACATCCAGTTCTCAGTCAAACCACTGAGTTCCACTAGCAATCAATCACAAATTACAAGTACACATCACACAAAGAGGTGACTTTGAATCCCACAAAGCCTACTCACCCTCTTTGCACACACAACACCTCAAGACAGAACACCCTCTGTCTTTATAGGATTTCAAACACAAAAAGTATGTAAAAGATGTACAATTACAAGATACTAAACAGGATAGAAAGCATCTGGATTTACAGAAGCAGAGATCCTATGATTAGCACTTGTTATCACACAACAAAGCTTGATAAGAATCTTGCTCTTTTGAAAAACTCTTTCAAAACCAAATCTCTTTCTCAAATCTGAATAAGTACTCATTGAATTTTTCGTGTATTTTGATTTGAAAATGAAGTTGTATTTATAACCTTTGAAAAGCTACCGTTTACGGCAGATTTGAACAACTGAATTAGTTAAAACAGGATTTCAAAAAACTGTTATGAAAGCACACATTTAAAATGAAGTTGTATCTATAACCTTTGAAAAGCTACCGTTTACGGCAGATTTGAACAACTGAATTAGTTAAAACAGGATTTCAAAAAATTGTTATGAAAACACACATTTAACCGGTTGAAACCACAATTCAATCGGTTGAATGAGTCAAACAGTTACACAACTGATTCAAAAAGCAGTTTCACAACTTCTAGCCAGCTAAGTAACAAACAACCGGTTCTTTCGATAAATCAATCGGTTGTTTTCCCTTTGCATGGAAAAACACTTAGTTTCTTAAAAACAATTTTAAACAAGCTTTGTGTAGGCTTCAAGAACTAATCTTACAAAGATTCTAAACACCCTACTCTAAAACCCAAACCTGGAAAGCAGCAGAACTTCAGGCTTCATATGGATTTGATACATCAAAGCTCCAATCTTCAACAATCTCCCCCTATTTAATGGAGACAAATCCTTGAGATGATTTTAGGAATGTTCTTTGTTTAGAACCTGTTGAATCCATCATTCATTGAACAAACAAAAGGTAATTGTTCCGTCCGGTTGACCTGGGACGTCTTTGTGCGCGACCTCAACCGTCAGCTAGGGACTCCTTCCCACTGGTTACCTGTGGATTCCTGCAAAAGACGACAAAAGAGCGCCCTAGCGGCCGTTTGCACTCCGACGCTCAAGTCAGCCAGCCAGAAACACCAAAAACTATGCACCTCCGTATCGGAGCACCGTGAAGGGTACTCTGAAGGTGGTTAAATGAACTGTGTCT
>Ga0123341_1004775_pt1 | contig 11961 bp, 5 predicted proteins | sample Turbeapinknodule_FD_89959 | JGI IMG/M metagenome (GOLD analysis project Ga0123341, IMG submission 89959) | Root nodule microbial communities of legume samples collected from Mexico - Turtle bean Mexico pink nodule | ecosystem: Host-associated > Plants > Roots > Nodule | place: Mexico: Nepantla... | reverse complement strand
GTTGCCAAGGAGTGTTGTGTGCTCTTGAGGTTGTCAAGATCAACATTCTTGGTGTGTGTTGTGCCAAAGGAAGTGTGTTTCTTGAAGGGTTCAAGGTCACTTCTTTGGTGGTTTGTGTGTAATTTGTTTTGATTGCTTAGTGGATTGTCAGTGGCTTCTGGGGACTGGATGTAGCTCTTGGTTTAAGAGTGAACCAGTATAAATTGTTTGTGTATCTCTTTCTTCCCTTAAACTCATTTAAATTAAGTGGTTATTGCTTTGCTGGTATAAACAACCGATTGTTTCAAAGAAACAACCAATTGTTTTTCTGGTGCTTTGCTGTTTTGTGCTTTATATTTTGGCTAACTGAATTTCTGATTGAGTTTCATACAAAGGATTTTGTTGTAGCTGAAAAAGTTTTCAAAAACCCCTCTTAAACAATTCACCCCCTCTCGTTTAAGACCATATATTCTAACAAAAGGATCACCTTGTCTCACACCTCTACTACAAAGAAAAAATCTCAACAAATTTTCATTTATTCTGATTGAATGCACAGCTGAACGAAGAATAGTACTAATCCAACAGACAAATGAGGGGTAAAAACCAAAGCGTGACAAAACTAATAGTAAAAACTTTTAACTCAGAATGTCGAAAGCTTTATTTTAATCTCTCTTTAATGTTTAGAAAATTAAGTTTTTTCCACCTCAAAAAACGCCTACAAAGAATTCACATTTTCTATGTTAACTTAAAGTGCCATATAGGTACCACCTAAACGACATTAATAAAACAAACCAAATTTAGTCATTTAAAAAACAATAGAAACCACATTGAATAAAAAAAAAGTGAGAGACAAAATGGCATTTTTATAATGGAATCAAAAGTACAATTAAACACAAATATTATTATTATCTCTTCAAACTTTAATTAATTAAGAAACAATAAAGTTTAGAGAATATGATAATTAATTAAAAACATTAAGGATATTTTTTGAAGATCAACACAAATTGTTGATAAATTAATTAGCTTTCTTAATGAATGTAGATTTTTTGAAAAAATCTGACTAGAAAGTGTTGAATAGTACGGTCGAACCTAAAGGATTCACGCTCAGCATTGGACTTCTATATTTGTTCTATTTAGTTACTATTTTAGTTTGATAGAACTTAACGTGGTACTATTTTTATAGTTCAAATAACGAATTATTAAAAAGACAACCTTTAAAAAAAGGCATAAAGGTGCAGTGATGTTAGGAAGAAAAGAACAAGAACATAGGAGGCAAAGATGAGATTGGTTAGAATTAAATATTGAAATTCCCCCACATAGCAGAGCATCAGAGGATTACAAGTTGCAGCTAAAACTGAGTTTATCACAACCTAATCATATGCTGCCAATCGCAAGATCCAACATGTCTCAAACACTAAGTTGCATAATACAACACCCAATGGACTCACCTTCGATGAAGTCATTGCCCCACAACCCAAAGAACTCCAATTCTTCCACACTCATTAAGTGTTTTGCCAAGAATTCTGGGCCTTCTGCCAAGATGATGGCTTCTGCTACACCTACAGCAGCCCCCATCACCTTTGGATTCAGGAGTTTGTTGGAAACATTCACTGTTGATGTGCATAGAGCAGAGAATAGACAACTGAACGTGCCCTTAATTGCTCCTTTTACCATTGCTACCTCTAGATTGGACAAGGTGGAGAACGTGGCCATAAGAGTTGAGTTGAGCAATGGTGCGGTGGGGTGGGGAGAGGCACCGATTTTGCCTTTTGTTACTGCAGAGGACCAAACCACCGCCATGGCCAAGGCTTCTGAGGCATGCGCCTTCTTGAGGAGATGCCCTGCACTAACTTTGGGTTCCATGCTGGGGGAGATTGGAAGTATTCTTCCCGGGCATCAATTTGCTTCAGTGAGTGAGAATAATCTGTATTCATGTTTCTCTACTGCTTCTGTTGTTGTTAATCATTCTAATCCTCTATTGGTTTTATCACCTGCTGTATAACTTTTTCTGCTTTTGAAATGGTGTCTTTGAACCTTTTCTTAAGCAAATTCCTTGAATTTTGAATAACAGTTTTAGTTTTCTATTTGATCACTGAGGACTTGAAAGGAGGGTAGCATATCTTGGGAAAATCTGAATATTTGTATTTTGTAATCTTTACTTGCCTGGCTTTTCCCTTGTGTGACATTTATTTTGGACCACTGGTCTATTTCTTTTCTCTCCTTGATTTTAAGAAAGTTCTTATTTTGTAAACATCTTTCTTTGCTTAAAAGTTGCTAGCTTTTTTTCTTTTGTGGTTATATTAAGATTATTCAAGAGAAAGAAGGGACAAGAGTCTTTTTCTTAGTCCCCTCTTTGTATGGATCATACTCTCTTTTCAGATTAATACATTTTCTTTTTATTTTTACCATGAAAGAAAGATAAAGCATAATCTTGGCGTGAAGAGAGGAGAGTGGGAGAAGAATAGAGTCCAGATGTTAGATCTTTCTATTACTGAGAATCTTTTAGGGCATGCTTGATTTGAGAAGGGTGTGACTATTAGCGTGGTTACACTCAACCAGTATATGCATACATGTTTTGAGGTAAAGGAGAGATGTCATGGGACTAAGAGAGAGCATTAAAGTGTATCACGGGTTGTTTGGCAGGATCGCTAATGACAGTCATAAATAAGTGAGGTCTTGTGTACGTAGACTTCCATTATATGCATGGATTCTTGTACATCAGATTATCATTAAGATCTTTTGCATTCACAATTATCTCCTTCACGCATTTTCCTTCAAATTTTACAAGACTACTAATTTAATTAACATCAGTAACTATTCCATTTTTTCCTATATATATAGGACTTAACCTCTTTTCCCCATCCTTATTTTATTCTATTTTAAGAAATTAGTAGTTTACATTTTCATGGAAAAGCAACCAGGGATTTTATAGTGGATATTGGCTTCTGAAGTTTAAAACGTTTCTGAAGGAATTCATGTTTATGATTTTATTGCTCTTGAAGGAATAACTGGTTAATATAGCTCACTTTCTTAGTAAATGTGTTACTAAAACCTTTTACATTCTTATGGGGGTCCCTCTGTGATTGAAGGTTAGGGCTGGTGTGGAGATGGCAATAATTGATGCTGCTGCAAATAGTATTCGTGTACCATTGTGGAGGCTTTTTGGTGGGGCTTCTAATACCATAACCACTGACATAACAGTTAAGTTCTTCTTCAATCTCAAACAAAATGATTATGATGAAAATAATTTTTCAAAAATATAAGAAAAGAACTATGTGCTAAAAGGAAATCTAATCCAGCTTATATTTGCAGATCCCAATTGTTTCTCCAGCTGAGGCATCTGAATTGGCTTCAAAGTACTATAAAGAAGGGTTCAAGACTTTAAAGCTGAAAGTGGGCAAGAATCTCAATGCAGATATAGAAGTGCTCCAAGCTATACGTGTTGCACACCCCGAGTGTCAGTTTATTCTTGATGCTAATGAAGGGTATAACTCTGAGGAAGCAGTGGAAGTTCTTGAGAAATTACACGGTTAAAAACTACTACATAGTTAAAGTTTTTTCTCCTTCCAAATAATTGTCAGTCTTGCGAGAAAATGCTAGCACACGTGCACTAATATACTCATGAAACTTTATTGCAATATTTTAGGCACTTTGGCATTGAACTTAGATTTATTTTCTACTGCAGATATGGGGTTGACTCCTATTCTATTTGAGCAACCAGTTCACAGAGATGATTGGGATGGTCTTCGGTATGTGAGTAGTATAGCAAGAGAGAGATATGGTGTATCTGTTGCAGCTGATGAGAGTTGCAGAAGTATACTTGATATTTACAAAATTGTGGAAGGGAATGTTTTAGACGTCATTAACATAAAGCTTGCCAAAGTTGGCGTTATGGGTGCCCTTGAAATTATTGAAAAGGCCAAAGCAGCAGGATTAGATTTGATGATTGGTGGTATGGTTGAGACTAGACTTGCCATGGGTTTTGCTGGCCAACTTGCTGCTGGCCTTGGGTGTTTTAAGTATGTATAAGCCATTTTTTCATTCATAAACTTCTATATAAATTTTGTATACTTCAACTTTTAGAGAAATATAAGGTGAAAAAATTCTATAAAAGTTAAATCATACTTGTATAAGTTGATTTTTCACTTGTGAGAGAATCTTAATTCATTTCATCTTTTTCTTTTTCTTCTCTTAAAAGTCTTTTAGAGAAGTTTATCCGAACATAGGTTCATATTATTTTCCTTCTGTTTTATCCACCTACTATTTTAATAATGCATTTGAATATTCTAAACTCTTGTAGGTTCATTGACTTAGACACACCACTTCTGCTGTCAGATGATCCAGTTCTTGAAGGCTATGAAGGTACACTCTACCTAATTTTCATATAATTTTTTTTGTAAATATTGGTTTGAATGATATCTTTGCAATCTGATCACACGTAGTATTTCTCTTGAACAGTTTCAGGTGCCACTTATAAGTTCTCAAACGCTAGGGGACATGGTGGATTCCTTCACTGGGACAACATTGCATTGTAAGTTGTGATTTTCTGGCACAATATGACTCTAGATAATCCAGCATAGTTCCTAATATATGTTAGGTGATCTTGGTGTAAGTATCATAGGATAAGAATACTTTAAGGATGTATGCGTTAATGGTCTAGAGTTTGATCTTAGTCACATTCTTCAAATTCAATTGAATTTGTATAGTGGGACTGTGCTAGTCCACCTTACAAGCACAAAAGTGTTCTTGCATGACAGGGCATGCTAGAGACATAAAACCAACTTGTGTCTGCCCAATCTTTTAGAATTTTAAAGCCAAAAAGTTCACCTTTAATATCAATTCTTCTGGCCAGAATGAAGAAACTGATGTTTTTTCGATATTATTTATTTATTTTGGACATTCTTATAAAAAGTTGTGTATATTCCGATGAATCAAATTTGTTCTTTTGAACGTGGAGGATGGAGTCTTAATCGTGCTTATGTGACATGCAATGACTTTTTGTATATGCTACCTTCTTTATTAACATCTTTATTAAATTATGCGCAGATGATAGATATGCTTATGCCAACACAAGAATCTGGAAAAGCATAAATGTTGACAAGAAAAGAAGAATAACCAGTGATGTGCTTGTGCATGAAAAATAAGACGTGCAACTATGACAACTGTGAACGTTAAATATTACAAAAACAACCATTGATGAAAGATTTCTTGTGCGGAATGAGTAGCTACTACCTATCCACAACTATGTGTAATAGATTCCTCACCTTATTCTGGAAAAGAAACTACCCTTAGATATCTTGCACCCAATAAGAGCTAGGAATCGCACATTATGATTATATAATATGGACATGGAAATACAGCAAACTTAAGATATTAGACTTCAACTTTGCACTGTTGATTTCAATAATTTAAACTGACTAATATTGATACTTCGATTTTTTTTTTTTGTTTCACATAGTTAAGTTATTCCATCTCCCAAATTAAGAAAATCAGTGGGAGATAAAATTTGCAAAATTCTAAAAGTAGACTTGGATTCGCTCGAGTTATTTCACTCCTTCGTTGTTTATCATTCCATTTTATTCAAAGTTGACAAAATCAAGTATTAAAATTTCATTGCATGCCACTTCAATCCATCATTTTTCACTAATTTAAACACAGCCTTTAACACATAATAATATGTATTTATGTTCTTTCAGTTATAAAAAAACAGGTTACATTTTGCTTTTGTGACTAACGATTTTCTACCGGTTTACATACTACTGCAAACAAAATATGCATACCTTATGTGTATATGTGTAAGTCTGAAGTGGAATATCATTAGCAAACATTAATGCTGTCTATCAATAAGAGCCATTATTTCACTTATCTAAAAACTATAAAGATCAAAAAAGGCAAATTGTATGATATTAAAAACATATTTAACCGTAAAAGAATGTATTTTCCTTTTAGTTACTCAATTTGTAGGCATGTAGAAAGACAACAAAGATTCACAGGGCATCATCTGAGCATGCCATAAGGTTATGAATGTAAAGGAACCCCCTTCTGGCCCCACTAAGGATGTATCAATGGTTCGGATCCCGGAATGTATAATGTGCAGTATTTAGTATAGTAAATAGTCTCTGATAAGTTCGGTTTCAAGTTTTAAAGTCCGTAACTACAATTTGAGCAAAAGTTAATCTGTATTTGTATAGTCCAAAACCATGATTAGAAAAACTAAAACATAATACTCTTTGGTTTACCTAGTTACATTACCTCACTGACTTCGGCTTCCCTGAAGCTGTACTTTTATGCACCTTGTACAATTCTACAACATAGAAACAAATTCGGTATTTCAAGAGGCATGCTATGTAACTGTGTGTGGCCAATGAATCATTTATTATATCAAATACTCCGCACTTTTAAAGCAAGGAACTCGAAAAATATTTTTCATACTGTTTCTCAATACAACTAGTTCAGATTCACCAGAGTGAAAACTGATAACTACATTAGTATCATACGTTCTCTACCGAGTATTCCTCCAATATCGAGCTAACTATGAACATCTTTAAGTCTACAAGAACAAGTTTACCCCAGTAGCTGGGGTAAGCCAACCGTTAAACATCGCAAGTCTAAAACTTATTTTGAAACAGTATTGTACACTTACAGTACCATCTCTCCCATCACCAGAATAACATCACGATCATCAGATATTGTACCAAATTGGGCCACGCAACACAGCCAAATCTTAGCATTTCATCCATTTTCTTCCAAATCGCAACATCTGTAAATATTTTATCTCTAGAATTAAAGGGATCTCAACCACTAACCGAAAGGCTTGTACAGTTTGGCTTAATCCCACATATCCTTCCAGTGAAGGAGTTTGCCATATTCTAGTTTCTCTCATTTCATTAGGACCGTCAACTTATCTGATAGTTTCTCCTTCGTATAAAACATCTTTTCTTTTTTCTTTTTCACTTAAGCAATCTCTCTAAGTTTATTGCTTGATCTTTTGTACTGCTTAGGCATATCACAAGAATCCTCAATTAGGCAGTCATCACGCCATCACAACCTCTACAGATGGATAGACTTTTATCAAGTTTGCACTAAAGCAATGAACAGAAATTAATGTTCAATTTCAGCCAAAAGCAGGAATGGCATGTCGTCTTATCCAGTTCATCTATGATAGATACCATGTGATTTAAAGAACTGAAAATCCGGGTGATTAACCTGAACAAGCCTTAACCATTTATAGGCAGCCTGCAAGAAGGAACTCACTTGTTGAGTCTCACCAACTCCTTTTTTCATCCAAATAGACCCCTTTAACTTATAGGAAGCCATTGCAAAAGTAGGTATAGAAATCTTTGGTGCAGCATCTATCTCACTGGGATAAACAAGTGTTGGACCATCAGTACGACCACTTCCTGCAAAGTGAAATAAATTAGTCAGTGTTTCATCAAAGTGATCAAGCAACAACTATGTCATGTTTCTGGCAGAAAGAACTGTTTTTGCTATAAGCTGATATAACATGAACCAGCAAAGTATTACTGCACAATAAGATTAAGAATTAACTTCTGCTTTTCCATATTTGTCAATTTCAAATTGAGGATAAATGACCATAAAGTAAGAGATAAGACAACAAACGATTGGTTTATGCTGGGAGGGACTATGGAAGCATAATAGTTGCCACAATGATCGATGGTAAAATAAATAAAAATAACTTTCATGTGGTTATTTATTAATTTAGAAAAACCATACAACAGAAAATAGGTTTTGGAAGGCCTTCGAGAATAAAGAGTTCATATTGTCTATATTTAAGTAATCAGGGATATGTACTAGGGGTAAAACATAAGTGAGAAGTGAAAACACAGGGTAGGGTCAGAGCAAATTTCCTGCAACAATATATTTGCATCTGCTCAACTTGTTACAACCTCCTGAGTCTTGGATTTGCTTACTGAGCATGTCCAAGAATTAACAGTCTCTTTTATAAATAATATAGTCCAAATTGGTATTATGGGTGGGCAAAAAATCCATAAAATTAGATATGTTCTATTACTGAACTAATCCAATACATTATAGATCAAATTTTTTTTAATTAGAATTAGAATTAATTCCAAATTCATATTTTTTAAGAACTAGTTTAGACTTTTATAAATCCAAACCCATATTTTTCTAAAAGAACATAATTTGGGTGGTTATAAATCGGTTTGATTTGATACTATTAAGAAGTGAACTTTAAGCCTAACTCAACCTTATAAAACCAGCTTATAAGGTGAGGTTTAAACCCACTTATATATTATGGGTGATCCGATACCAGCCCGGTAGCGGGTAGCCTGATAAGGCCAACAAACTCGAGTTGGCCTAATAAAACCAACAAACTCTCGCTAGAATAGACTCTAAATGATTCTAATACCATATTAAGAAGTGATTTTTAAGCCTAACCTAACTTTAGAAAACCGGCTTAAGATGAGGTTTGTACGGAGAATGGACTGTAAGTTTAGGAAAAATTGGAGGCCATTATCACAAATTGCACAAGTATCTTGCGCTCATCATAGAAAAATGACAAAGAAATAGATGGTGATCTAATTCATAGGATTGAAGCAGGCTGGATGAAATAAAGCATCTCTAGTGTTATGTATGGCTAAGAGGAAGCCCTCAAGCTACCATGCAACTATAAGTCCCGTGATATAGTATGGAGATTGAGTGTTGGGCAATAAAAAAACAGATGAAAGAATAAACTCCACGTGACAGAGATGAGAATGATGCATCGGGTGAGTGGACATACTAGAAAAATAAGAATGGGAATGAATGGAATAGAGAGGAGTTGAGTAATAACTATTGTATGGAAAAACCCAGTAGTTAACCTTAAGAGTTTTGGCATGTCTGGAGAAGATTTGTAGTAGACCCACTAAGTGTAAAACAGATGGAAGGTAGCCCTATTGCTAGACCATGTAAAAAAAACTATAGCTGAAACCATTGAAAAGGAAGTAGATAGAGGTAATATTTTATCAAAAGAAATTATTTACAATAAAGTAGTATGACATCAATTGATCCATGTAGCTGACTCCAGGAAAAATGTATGGTAGTGGTGGAGGCAATCAATTTCAAATGCAAAATGATATCCCCCAGTGTCATTTCTTGTCTAACAAATCATCCGTCATTAGAAGATAAAAATGTTTAGTTCCAAGTCAGCTGCAGATTTGCACTCATTTTGTTCTTAGTTGCACACTTGACAAATAGATGCAGTCAATTTTCACATGAATATACCTAGAATATCCCAAAATATGATATTCAAAGAAAGGGACATGCACTATGGTAATCTATATAAATAAGTACAAGCTATAAGCTAGCTTGAAATAGCTAAACAAGCAAGAAATTAGTCTAAGTAACAAATACCATGGTCAGATCACATTTTAGCTAAATATCAGCCATACTTAAATGCTAAGAAGAAAATTTAATGTGCTTAGCATCGAAGCCTATGAAAACAAGTCATTAGTCTAAGTGGTACTGGATATAGTCCCCTTAAACAAGGTCTCAAGTTCGAGATTATGAATGAAAAAAAAAAATTGTAGGGTTGACCTTGCTAAAGGTGGTCAACTAGGTTATTAGCTATAAACAAAAACTGGTGGATACTCCACCCAATGACATGGTATTAGAAAACCTTATGACATCGTGTTTTAAAATTGGTTTTGACATGATTTGACCAAAAAAGAGAGGACATCCACCTAACTTGTTAATAAGAAGAATTATGATTAATAAACAATCTCTTTCTCTACTACCCCACCCAGCCCATACTTTGTTTGTCAAAGTAACCAATAACATGTCATCCGTCTTAAATTTAGAGTGTCTATTTTCTTTCAAAAATACACATACTGTAAGGGCAAAAAGGAAGAGCAAAAGTAGTTAGGGATTGTTGAGGAGAAAGATTCATTCACACAATTAGAAAGTTTCTAAGGAAAGAGGACTTGTAGGAGGATCTGTTTTTCTATTCTTGGATATTTAATGTGTTTGGTAGCTCATCAGCAAAAATGGATGCCTATCATTTCAGTGCATATAATACTAGCTTTTGCATCACTCATACATTTGGACATGAAAATGGGATAGTACATGCATTTTTTTGCACCAATCCAGACATGCACTTAACTGTTCAAGTCCTCGGTTAGTTTTTGGAAAATTTTCATTTCTCTTTAATGAGCTTGTAACACATGGGAAAATAAAGCAGAATAAGATATTGCATTTACAGTTATGACGTGTGCTGACTGCGGAGCAAGTAATGGTTAGGAAGGTGAAAAAAAACATGCAGTTCATTGAATACATATGCTAGTGGAGCAGATGCCCATCTTTCACATTAGTTGGCAAAAATAAAATTATTTGTTTTTGTAAATATTCTGTAAAGTATCATCGGACTGATCCTTCGTTTGAGACAGAAATGAGAGTAATGAAGTCCTGATTTAGGAGATAACATTTTGCACCATTTTGAGAGACTAAATCAATGACATTTTGCTTTGTTAAGGAACTTAAACATGACACAGAATGACACAGTCTCGACAAAAATGGGGATTTTAACTCAAAATGCACAGATACATTTAATCTAGCAATAACCAAAATGAGTGATGTATAAGCAACACTGAGTGATCAAAATAGGCTTAAAGTTCCATGATTACCTGTCAAGGGTGTATGGAGTTTATGGTATGTTAGAAAGCACGCATCTAAATCTTTTAAAGTTGGACCTGTGGGTATTCGATATATAGGATACCTAGAACATGACATTAAAATATGTTAATGGACAAAAAAACAGTATTACGACATTAGATGAAGTTAATCTTAATGGGAAAAAAGTGATGACACATTAGATTACCATGCCACAGACATCCAACTGTCTGGTAATAAGTCACAGCTTCTCAATGTCTTGAGGGCAGGATAATAGCATGCAAGATCTTGTATCTGTCAAAATATTATAAAGTATAAGATCCATGGATCAGATTCTGGGTAAATAAGCCACACATTGACTACAGATCAGTAATTGCCTTATCAGCCAACGGTTCCCGGCTATAAGGAGGATCTTGTTCCAAATACTCAAAAAGCAAATCTTGAGGATTCCCAGTTTCACTATCATCACTAGAAAATCCTTCTTGCACTGCCCCGTGTTTGTCGTTTATGGATTGTTTGTTCATTTGCAGTGAGATACCACCTGTTAGATATTGACTACTTTGTGTTGTAAACTCAGTCCTTTTTCCATATTCATAATCACTACTTCCATCGCTACATGAATCTCTGTAGTAATCACCATCACTATCTTCACTGGTGTACCTAATGACATAAGAAATTAAGAAATTCATATCTGATTAGTTACAAGCTAAATAACAATAGCTTACACTCCCATACCACTTGCAAGTTATAATTACACAACAAATTAAGAAAATAGCAAAAGTAAATTAAAATTTATTATTACGTTGACTGCATAAAAGAAGCAGCAGCCAAGAGGTGAGAGAGTATAAATAAAAAATTAAAAACATACATTGAGATCCATAATGATTCATTAATTCATCAAAAGTCAAAATCAATGGATAGTGGACTTATTTAGACAAGTTTCTCCAGAAACACTTCTAAAAGAGAAAAATAAAGAGAGAGAAAATGAGCTTCTCCATAAACTAAAAATAGCTTATGCACAAGTTAAAAATAAGAATTTAGAGAAGCTATAAGAGAGTTTCTAACAATTAGCTTATGCCTAAGCTAGTTTTAGCTTATGAAGAAATTAATTTCATTTTTTCTTCTTAATTTTCTCTCTTAAAAGGGTTTATGGAAAAGCTTCTCCTCCAAACAGATCCTATACAAACAGCAAAATTGAAAAAAATATTAAATTTCAACTGCGTTAGGCTGTTATCAAACTTCCTCAGATCAGCTGGTCCAAACGGTCAGACCAAAACCACTGTTGTTGTTGTTGTTACCAGGTGGAACTAGTTAGGAAATTAGATGTAACTAGAATTAAACCAGTGTGAACTGACT
>Ga0123341_1004774_pt1 | contig 11962 bp, 11 predicted proteins | sample Turbeapinknodule_FD_89959 | JGI IMG/M metagenome (GOLD analysis project Ga0123341, IMG submission 89959) | Root nodule microbial communities of legume samples collected from Mexico - Turtle bean Mexico pink nodule | ecosystem: Host-associated > Plants > Roots > Nodule | place: Mexico: Nepantla... | reverse complement strand
TTGGTGAGTTCTTGATTATAGAACATTGATCCATTTCTATCTTAAAGTGCCTATCTCATATCCAACTCAAGATGATTCCTAAGAATGTCAAGAATCATTCATATTGTGCTAGTGGAATCATATCACTCATGGTCCACCAATTTGACCCAAGAGCCGAGCTGACCTGCCTATGGCTAGTACTAAGGACCGACCATTGAGCGTTGAGCTTTGAGCGTGCTGGTCCAGTACAATTATGATCATTATAATTATAAACAAAAGCAAGCATATATGGTAAGCTAACATAATTGATTAAATAATATAAAACTATACAAAATTATTTAGCAAGTTTTATTAATTGCCTAAAAAAAAACTCAAACTTTTATTACTAGATGATTTTTTGAAAAATAGTATTAACTTTGAATGTACGAGATTAATACTTATTTTATCCATTGTGTTATATTGTGTCATCAAATTATTGAACGATTCTAATAACAACTAGAAACCTACTTAATGAAAATTTGAGCCTGGTGATTAGTTGAAAAATATAGATTTAACAAAATATATTTTCATAAACATTTCTCAACAAGTTTCTTTTGATGAAATACAAAGGTCGTATCATCAACATCTTATAACAAAATAGTCAAATAGACATATTTGAAAACTCAATTTAAAGTGCTTAATGAATAAAATTACGAAATTGTAGATGATAAGAATTTAAACGCAAAATTGAAATTGTTTGAAGGTAAATGCAAGAATTTAAATGTGCTAGAATTTAAAAGGTCGAAATCAACTCAAAGAAAATAAGCACAAAATAATCATGCTCTGAATACCATATTATGTGAATTAATTTTAGAATTGCACATTTTTAATTGGTTGCCCTTCACTAGTGCAGAAAGACAAAACAAGTTGGGCTATTTTACTTTTATAAGGGCGGCTATATACCCGCACTTGATCAGCACACATTCTTAAATTGAAGATTTACAAGTGCGGCTATTTAGCCGCATTCGTAAATGCAATTTATAAATGCGGCTATGGTAAATAGCCGCATTCTTATTTATTTTATTTTAAAAAAATTAAAACCCTAAACCTTAAGGCAGCAATAGCGGTGGCAGCAGCAACAACAAAGCAAATACTGCATAGCAAAAACCCAGACAGCAGGCAATGAAGCAGTGGTGGCCTTCGTCAATGCAAGAAAACAAATAGATAAGAGAAATGAAAAAATATATATAAACCAATGGTGCAGAAGAAAGAGAACTAGAAACGAACTTACAATGGCACAAAGAAGACAATGAAGGCTCGTAGAAAATGAGAGGAAACACGAGAGCAGAAACAAAAGAGAAAATGAAGTGTCAAAGAAGCCTTCATCAATGCAAGAAAACAAACAAATAAGTGAAACGAAAAAAATTTATAAACCATTGGTGAAGAAGAAAGAGAGCGAATCGAAACGAACTTACAATGGTACGAGAACACAATGAAACTCGCAGAAGAAGAAAGGAACACTAGAGCAGAAGCAAAGAGAAAACGCGAAGCGCCAAAAAGAAAGAAAGTATGAAAGCGTAAGTGGCGCGCTTCAAAATTAGGGTAAAAAATGATTTAAGAATTCGGCTATTAGTAATAGCCGTATTCTTAAATCATGTGCTTTGATTTACGAATGCGGCTATTATAAATAGCTGCATTCGTAAATGATGCGCTTTGATTTAAGAATGTGGCTATTACAAATAGCCGAATTCGTAAATGAAATTAATTTAAAAAATGTCACTGCGTTTTAAATGACAGCAGCTAAACTTAAAACCGCATTAAATAAATAGTCATTCTTTATACATTTTGTGTTAGTGCTTGTTTATGATTTTGAGATTAGCAATCTAAGGTGAGAACCCTAAGAAGATTTCCATTGGACACGAACTTAACTAAGTGGTTAAGTAAGTGTGAAGGTTCACTTCATATGGGCAAAGAGAAAAGACAATTATAAGGTGACAAATGATGCAGCAAAATTAAAGATAAGGAACAATTAAAGAAGAAGAACAAAGTAAAGAAAAAAATTAAAGATTAGAAGAAGACATGTATGGAATGGAAGGAGGTTGTAAATAAAAGATAAAAGAGGAAGGGATGAAGAGATCTTATGGGAAGAAAGGAAGTCACACCACTTGGAGCAGAGGGACTTTAAGATGAGTGATGCAGGAGCAGCCACTCGAAATATTACCCACCCGAGATAAGACCCATATAACTTGAGCCGCCACTTAAAATATTACCCACCCAAGATAAGACCCAACATGAGAGCTCAAAAGTCTCACAAAATCACTCTTGCGGAGTTTCTTTACTGTTCAAAATCAAGTTGTGAATACATGAGGCAAGGCACCCTATTTATAGGAATGAGTGTCTTGATGGGCAAGATGGGAAAAGGTAAAATGGACAAAGGGAGAGGGGTTGCCTAAGGTGTTAACCGTGGTCAAAATCACACCTTTAGGCACATATTCTAGAAGGTAGGTTAAAAACCCTAATTCTAGGTGCCTTGTCTTGAAAAAGTGGGTTTGGTACAAGCCCATTTTGCTAAGTACACTCCTTTTTATGCTATGTGAACCTACTCTAGCCTATTTTGCTATTTGGACCCCTAAAGTAAGCCCAATTTATTTACAAACATGTTTTTCTCTTTTAAAAAGACCAGAAGAAAGAACATTTGGTGTTCTGGTCTATGCCTAGTTCTTCTTCTAGTGAGATTCGTCTGATCTTTGGTGGGATCTTAACTTGATTGTTGAGATGACTGCTCACAGTGTAAATTGTCTCTTGTGTCCTTGGTCATCTTCTTGACTACTTGGATTGTATCAATCCTCAACTCTCTTAGTCAGGCCAGTTACATCAGGCACAAATTTCACGACTCAATTAAATCATATATATTTGTGTTTACCTTACCAAGTGATCATATCCTAGTTCTTGCATTTAATCAACAAATATTGATCCAAGGTAGAAACTTAGTTCTAAAATTGTTTGATAAAATATTATAGTATGTATTTACATACTAGCTCTCTCAAAACTCTTAGATTTTCAATATTTCTTTAAAATAATTGCATGTCCTTCAGGTTTCTTTGTTCTTATTTTATGTTTTTAGATTATATTTGTATTTTCTCCAAAACAATAGAGTTTTTTAAAAAAAAGTCTTAAAATGACTTCTTGTAGCTTTTATTTTGCTTGAATTGTCTAATTTAATGTTTTGACCTTTTGAATTGCTAATTTGGAGTTACGATTGACCTAAGAATCATTGAAGAAGTTGTTGAAGAAGGGAGACATGGAAAGTGGGTGCTAAATTGATGAAAAAATGCAGAAATGGGCTTTATAAGGTTAACCCTTCGCCGAAAACAAACAGTGGACAGTCAACAATACCAATAACTAGTTCTAGACGATCAATGGTGCTTGAAAATAGAAACTTGTATAAGTTAGTTAGGATGCAATCTGGAATTGGGGGCATTAACTGCTAAAGCTTAAATTGATTCCAATGTAGAAACTCTATAAATAGAATTGATTACATAGAGAAAGAAAAAAAATATTAGAGATAGATAGGGAGTTCGACAGTGAAGTATATTAGTTTAGTTTTCTATTGTTCGTTTTCTGTTTTTGACATTTCTATTTCTAATAAAAGTTCTTTGTCTTCTACGTTTTTCCCATCGTTTCTTCTTCTCTTTATGTTCTAGGTTTTGTTATCATTGTTCAAAATTGAATTTAGTTTTGGAAATGGGTAACAGTGACATGAAAATCATGTTAGACAATGCTCTATATTGGTGTTTTCTTCTTCAAAATCTTTTTGAGAACTCTTTTTTCGATTGAAAGTAGTTTTTTAAGATTTCAGATTTGGGTCTCTTGTGAATTGAAGACAAAGATTACTAACCATGGTTTTTGTTCCCTTTTTTTTATTCCAAACCTGAATTTCGCTTTTCCCATTTTCAATTCATCTTAATTATTGTATGTTTGATTTTTGTACTTTACATTTCTAGTTTACAAGTTTTTCTCAATTCAATCACATTTTAATTCATTCTCATTTACATTTTCTATGATGTCCTGTTTTACGTTTATGCAATTTACCTTTCCAATAATTTACTTTCTCAACACTTTATATTTTTGCAATTTACCGTTTTGTAATTTACTTTCTTTGCACTTTTTTTTCCAACACTTTAATTTTCTGCACTTTACCTTTCAAGCAACTTATGTTTCTTGTCATTTACGTTTTTCTGCAATTTATGTTACTATTCATCTTCACTTTCCCATTAGACAATTTGTTAATTAATTGTTCTCAGATTGTTTAATAGTTAAGCGAAGGTCATATAGCATAGGTAATGTTAGACGGTTTAGTTCGTGATTACATGCTATATTTTCCAACATGATTATTTACAAATTTTCTGCATAATTCATTGGGCATAAACTTCATTAGACGTTCTTATTCGCGACCGCATGTTAGATATTCTATTGTAGTTACAATTTGCATGTTTATAATTTTCTGTCTAGACTTCACTGCTACTCTTCTTTTTTTACATTTTTATTTCAATTCCAATTTCCCCCTTGTTAATTTGTGAAGAAAATAATATTAAACAATGGATCCAATTAACATGTTTAGGAGGTTGACCATATATTAAATTAGGAGGAAACTTAGTATTTTATTTGAAAAATTGAACGCGACTAAGCAATTATCACTCTCTTTCTTGAATTAGTACAAATGATAATAACATGTAATAAAATTCAATGTTTTAAGTGTCTTGGTAGAGGTCATGTAGCATCTCAATGTCCCAATAGAATAATTATGATCTTAAGGGGAAAAGATGAATATAGTAGCCAAGATGAAGAAACTAGTGACAATGTAGCTTCAAATAAAGAGAAGAGTGGGGGAGCATATCCTTGTGAGGGATAATTATTGATGATCTGTAGAACCCTCAACAATCAACCTAATGTGAAACAGGAGTCACAAAGAGAAAACATTTTCCATACAAGATGTAAAGTTTTAGAAAACGCTTATTCTCTCATTGTTAATAGTGGTTCTTGCTGCAACTGTTGTAGCATTAGGCTGGTTAAAAAACTTAACCTTCCAGTTATTTCCCACCCTAAGCCTTCTAAATTATAGTGGTTAAATGAAAAGGGGGATTTAACTTTCAATAAAAAGGTAAAATCCAATCTTTTGTGGGTAACTATAATGATAATATTCTATATGACATAGTAGCCATGGAAGATTGTCATATCTTATTGGGAAGGCCTTGGAAAATTGACAAGAAAACTACTCACAATGGCCTTACCAACGAGATTACTTTTACCCATCATAATAAAAAGTTTGTACTATTTCCTCTAACACATTCACAAGTAGTAGAGGACCAAGTACAAATGAAAAAAAAAAGATAGTGAAAAAAAAAGGTTCTCGAAAACCAAAGGGTAGTCCTTAGGGACAATGCTGAGGCGTGGGAGAAGAGTGCTCCTTCCCACGAGTTTATTCAGATAGAAACAAATTTAATAAAAATAATAGATTAAAAAAATTCTTCTATCTAAACAACTTCCAAGCCTCCTTCTTTGTAAAGTGGCACTTACATGCACTGCCACACTTTTAGAACCCAGTGTTTTACCTCTTGGAGTTAAAAAAACTTTTAAGAGAATTTGATGGTGTATTCTCTAAGGAAAGACTAATTGGAGTTCCACCTTCCAGGGGTATATTACATCAAATAGATTTAGTGCTTGAAGCTAGTCTACCAAATATACCAGCATACATAACTAATCCAGAACACACCAAGAACATAGAATCTCAGGTTCAGGAATTACTGGAGAAGGGTTGGGTACAAAAAATCATAAGTCCTTGTGTTGTACCTGTTTTGTTAGTGCCTGGGAAAGATGGCAAATGGAGAATGTGTTGTGATTGTAGAGCCATCAATAATATCATCATCAAATACAGGCATCCAATTCCTAGACTTGATGATATGCTTGATGAATTGCATAGGTCCATTGTGTTTTCTAAAATTGATATAAAAAGTGATTATCACCAAATTAGAATCAAAGAGGATGAGTGGGAAACTGTTTTTAAGACCAAATTTGGACTATATGAGTGGTTAGTAATGCCTTTGGTCTTATTAATGCACCTAGCACATTCATGAGGCTTGTGAATCATGTCCTTAAGGATTGTATAGGTAAATATGTACTTGCATATTTTGATGATATTCTAGTTTATAGTCTTAGTCTAGAATCACATTTATTTCATCTTAAGGAATTTTTATTAGTTCTTATGAATAATCATTTGTTTGCTAATGTAGAAAAATGTACTTTTTCTGTTGATGGTGTAATCTTTCTAGGTTCCATAGTTAATAAAAATGGGGTACATATTGACCCTCAGAAATCAAAGTCATCCAAGAGTGGCCAACACCACAGAATGAAGAAGATGTGATACAAACCAAGTTCACAAGGAGATAACCAAGGATGCACAGTACCATTCATACTATGAGAAGTCATATCAACAATCAAGTGAAAACCTCACCAAGGATCTAGCAGACCTCACCAGAAGGAGGAATTGACACAAATCAGAGCATCTTCTGTTCTTCCTACTAGTCTTCTTAAGAATAAAACAATTTGTAGATAGTTTTGGGCTTTCTTTAGGGGTCCAAATAGCAACATAAGTTACATTAGGTGCCTTTAGCATTTATAGGAGCGCTCATAGCGAAATGGGCTTGTCTCAAGCCCACTTTTTCATGACAAGGCATCTAGGTTTAGGATCTTCTAGAAGTGTAGGTTTATAGTGCGGTATTGACTTTCGTCAATGCTAGGGACGCACCTTTCATGAGCTTTTCCCATCCTACCCTTCATGCTTGTTTTCCAAGGCTCCTTCACCTATAAATAGAACACCTACCTCATTGTATTTCACATGTTAATTTTGAATAGAAAAGTTACTCTGCACAAATTGTGTGAGAAGTTTGTGAGGTTTGAATCCTCTTGGCTAGGTCTTATCTTGAGGAGTGTGAGACTCTCAAGTGGCGGCCCTTCACTCATCTTGGTGGCTACCACACCCCAAGTGGCGTGAACCACTCTCACAACTTCATAAGCTTCTCTTCCTCCACTCTTTTCAATTCATTTCTATTTCATATATGTCATTGTCTTGAATTCTTGCTCTTGGTTTTGCTTCTGTTATATGCTTATGGTTCATCATTTGGTACGACCATGACCACCATTGATGCTTACCTACTTGCCATTTCCATTCCACATTGCATCCCATCTATCACTTTATATTGATTTTTCATCTTTGCCTTTGTGAAGTGCACCTTCACACTTACTTAACCATTTGGTTAAGTTCGTGTCCAGCGGGAACCTTCCTTAAGTTTCACCATAAATTGCTAAAATCCCAACTCTAAGTAAAGTGTCACCATAAAATGGAACCATCTAAAAATCAACTCACATCTTGTGGTTATCAGAGCTTAGGTTCTTGAGATTATTTTTCTTTGAGTTGATTTGGCACTTTACTTTTCAAGCAAATTAATATTCAGCCCTTTACTTTCTTGCTTTTCAATTCAACATTTATTTTGTCGTTAGCTTTGTTTTCACTTTTGGATGATAATTTGTGTCTACTTTTGTTCTTGCCCCTTTTGCTTTGAGTCATATGTTCTTTAGTGTTTTTAGGAGTCCTTATATTTTCTTCTACTTACTTTGCTTTTAATTGTGAAAGTTTAAAAGTAATTAGAAACTTGTTTTAGTAGAAGTATATTTAAGTTCAAAACAAAAAGATTTCCCAAACTTTTTGTGATAATTAGAGGTCTATAAAAATATGCATGATCAAAACTATGGACATCTCATTTCAATAATCCAAAAACAAGTATAAAAAAAGTAAGAGAAGTTGCGCAAGCCTTTGGTTCCAACCTTTTCAAATAGCAACATTTCAAAATAGTGGGTTCATTTTTATTGGCAAATTGATTTCAACATTGTGGAATTTTTATCCTTTTGTTGGATCAATTTCTAAAGAAAGGAAAATTTCATTGTTAAAAGATTTAGTAAGTATCTTAGAGTCTTTTTGTGTGCCTTTTTCTTGCTTATCTTTCTTTAAAAGTTTTGTCATACATCTTTTCTCAAACTTGGTTTAGCTTTCTTGTTTTGTGTTTTTCTTGTTTGTCCTTTAAATTTTCCTTAAGTTTTGTTGTGGTCCTATTGAGATCAAGCGATAAGGGCTTTGTCCTTTTTTCATTTGAGAGATTTCAACACCAAGATAGACCTTTGTTGAGAGGAAAATTTCTTGTTGAGTGCTTTGTGTCCTCTCTTCTTTGTTTTACACAAGAGTGACGCAAGATTGAGGGAGAGTGATCTAACTTTTCTTTCACTAAGTTTTTGTTCACTCTTTGTATTCTATGGCTCATCTTTCTTTAGGGTAATCATCAAAACCTGAATCTCCCCAAAAGGCTTTCCTTATGGTTGAGTTGGCGACGGCAAAAAAGTCCCTAGCCCAAAAGGAGGAAGAAATGAGGCAAATGGAGGAGAGACTCCAAAGTCTTGAAACCGCACAAGTAAGACAACCAAGGAGGTGGGAGCATAGGAGAGCTTCAAGGAGTTTTACTCAATACAACAGCCATGAGGAAGAAGAAGATTGAAGAATGAATCAATATGATGAAAGGCGCCAACATCAATACCATCCTTCTAAAATTTCTTTTCCCTATGTAAAATTGCCTAGTTTTAGTGGGGAAAGTGACCCCAATATTTACTTAGGATGGGAGGATAAGGTAAAGCAAATTTTTAATGTACATGAGCTCCAAGTGGACCAAAAGGTAAAATTAGCCTCCTTAGAATTCTTAGACTATGTCATGCAGTGGTGGCATAAGACTGTAATGGACATTGGGCTAAACAAGAGGTCAGTCGTGGTCTCTTGGTATGATTTGAAAGAATGCATACAAGAATAGCATAAGGAAATGTGTAACCAACTAACCTCTTTGATTTCAGCATATGTTCCATTATGATGCATACCCAGTTAACTTTTATCATATTCATAATGCAATAAAGGAGGATTAGATATTCCTTATGCATAACAGCATGGTTAGTGCCTTTGGGAATAAGTTGCCTTGCAATAATATAGGTAATTAATCTTAAGAGTTAAATTCAGATTACCTACATGGAACCTGTTAACACTTTGAGTTGGATTCCTCACACAGCTCCTGTAGTATTGGATTTTATTAAACTCCTGAATTTCATTTGTGTTTCCTTTTCCAACCTTCCATCCAGAGTACTTGATTCCAAACACTGAGTTCCACACATCATTTGAGATTTTCAACTTAATACCTTTCACATATGACACAAGGTTCTTTCCATCCAATTTCAAGTTGGTGTAGAAGACCTTCAGGAGGTCTGGATACACATTCCCAGTCATCTCTAGAAACTGCTTCAGATTTTTATGCTTCAGTGCATATCAGTTTTTCAATTTTTAGCCATGTGAACTCCAAGACCATGGGTATGTTGATCTTTTTTCTACTCATCTCATGTATGTAGGCAATTATGGCCTCTTCATCTCCAGCAAACCAATTTTCCAGAATCCCTTGAGAGTTGTTGTGCTTCTCCTGGTTCTTCTTTTTCTTACGTGAGGAGGATGCCATTGTTGAAACAATCTTAAGTCTGCACATTAATAAGCTTGAAGACAGATTAGTGTGGAATGAAAAATATACAGCAACAAACAAACAAAGAACACGATTACCTTACCAGGTTCAAGTCAAGAAGTGAATGGTAAGAATTAACAATGCTGGAAACAGATTTATAGAGAAAAACAATACTATTTTGATCAAGCAATTAAGAGTAGAGATATGTGAATATTTGATTCCCTGTGCATGTGCAAAATATCTTTGAAAAGGAGCATAAAATATTTTGAAGCACGATTCACACATCAAACTCCCAATTGTGTAATCAATGCATCAAATCAGTTACAATATCAAGACAGAAACCGTCAAAGATCTGTTGGTTAATACCCACAATGTCAGTCAAAAGTCAAGGAACAGATATTAATGTTTCTCTTTCCTAGTCATCAATGCACACCAGTATCGAAAAAAAAAAATATGTTTAATTGATAGACAACAGATTTATTTTTCACTGCAGTGGACAATTAACATTTATAATACTCAATTCATTTAGCAGAAAATTAAACTTATCTTTGGCCAAAGGTTTAGTAAACAAGTCAGCAAGATGCAAATCAGTACCAATGAATTTAATTTCACATGTTCCATTTGATACATGTTCTCTTAGAAAGTGATGTCTTATTTCAATATGCTTAGTTCTTGAATGCATAATGGGATTTTTTTATTAAATTGATGGCACTAGTATTATCACACAAAATATGTATTTTATTTAACAAGATACCAAAATCATTTGGATGTTGTCTTAACCATAGAGTTTGAGCACAGCTACTCTCTGTTGCAATATACTCTGCTTCAGCAGTAGAGAGAGAAACACATGCTTGCTTTTTGCATTGCTAAGAGATCAAGCTTGATTCAAGCAAGTGACATGTGTCACTGGTGCTCTTTATATCAATCTTGCAACCTGCAAAGTCTAAATCAGAGTAACCAGTTAGACATAGTGAAACATTACCTGGATACCACAAGCCAACATCTTTTGTTCCTTGTAGATATTTCAGAATCCTTTTGGCTGCATTGAAATGTGATTCTTTTGGAGCAGATTGAAAACGAGCACACATGCATACATCAAACATTATGTCAGGTCTGTTGGCAGTAAGATACAATAAAGACCCAATAAGTCCTTTGTACTTAGTCTCATCAACTGGATTTCCAGCCACATCATGATAAAGATGGCAGCTGGTTGAGAATGGTGTTCTGATTGATTTGCACTTAACCATTCCAAATTTTCTTAACAAGTCCTTGCAATACTTAGCCTGATTTAAGAATATGTCATCCTTGAGTTGTTTGACCTGCAAACCTAAAAAGTAATTCAGTTCACCCATCATGGACATTTCGAACTCACTTTTCATAATTTCCACAAAGGTCTCATACAATTCTTCATTGGTTGATCCGAATATGATATCATCCACATAAACTTGAACCAGAATTATGTCTTCCTCTTTTCTCTTAATGAACAATGTTTTATCAGATGTGCCTCTATCATACCTTTGTAAAGTCTGAAAAACACTCAGTCTTTCATACCATTGTCTAGGGGCTTGCTTAAGTCCGTATAGTGCTTTCTTGAGTTTGAATACATGTTCTGGATGTTGATGGTCTTCAAATCCTGGGGGCTATGAAACAAATACTTCTTCATTGATATATCCATTCAAGAAGGCGCTTTTCACATCCATTTGGAATAGTTTGAAACCTTTTATACATGAGAAAGCAAGGAGAAGTCTAACAGTTTCTAGTCTAGCCACTGGTGCATAAGTTTCATCCTAATCTATTCCTTCTTCTTAGTTATATCCTTTAGCCACAAGTCTAGTTTTATTCCTGGTGATCACTCCATGCTCATCCATCTTATTCCTGTATATCCACTTTGTTCCAATGATGTTCATTTCATATGTTCTTGAAACATGTGACCATACCTCATTCAAGGAAAATTGATTCAGTTCTTCCAGCATAGCCAGAATCCAGTTGTTGTCTCTTAAAGCTTCATCCAGATTCTTAGGCTCCACTTGAGAAACAAAAGCCATTGTCTCACATAAATTATTTAGAGACTTCCTAATTGAAACACCTTTTTCAATATCTCCAATGACATTGTCAAGTGTGAGATCTCTTGGGTGTTAGAAAAGATGGCTTTAAACTAGAGCGAGGGTGAATTGTTTAAAGGGGTTTTCGCAATCTTTTCAAAACTAGAATGAACTTATTTCAGAAACCAATTGATTCAGCAATTCAGTTAGCCAAAACAGCAAGCAAAAACTTTAGTACCAGAAAAACAATCGGTTGTTTCATAGAAACAATCGGTTGTTTATACCAGCAAACAACAAATAAACTGAATTTAAAGAGTTAGAGATAGAGAGATTGTACACAGTTGTTTATACTGGTTCACTCCAAAC
>Ga0123341_1004772_pt1 | contig 11966 bp, 4 predicted proteins | sample Turbeapinknodule_FD_89959 | JGI IMG/M metagenome (GOLD analysis project Ga0123341, IMG submission 89959) | Root nodule microbial communities of legume samples collected from Mexico - Turtle bean Mexico pink nodule | ecosystem: Host-associated > Plants > Roots > Nodule | place: Mexico: Nepantla... | reverse complement strand
TCAACACCATGATCTTTATCTACTCTCCTGAAAGTATTGTGATATTGTCTATCATAGGGAGGGAACCCATTGGCTACTGCATGCAAATTCAGGTCTGGAGGCTTAGGTGGTGGTGGGAATGAGAGGGGGTATTGTATAAAAGTCTCTGCACCCAGTAAATTGAAATTCCAAGATTCTGATGTCATTGATGTTCTAGCCACCTGCATTATCAAATCTTGATCCCACAATGATTTCTTATGCATATGAAGTAAATCTGAATTTGGGAAAAGATGATGCTTGGTTGCATCTCCACCTTCAACTTTCTTACTAGTTAGCTCTATAATTGGCCTATCAAGAAAAAGATCATTACAGCACATAGTCTTCACTTTTTTTATTAATGCATCCCTTCTGCCCTTATCATTTCAGTTTCTCTTGCAAATCTCACTTCATTGTTGGTTTTTTGTAGAGGGTGTGATTCTTCATATCTGAACCTTCTCCCACATCTTGGGTATTCTTCTCTTCATCATTAACAAATTTCTCTCCTCTTTCTGACATTCTGTCCCTTTTCTTAATGTTCCGCAACAATTCTTTAATTTCTTTCAAGTCCAGAAGGCTTGGTGTTCGTTCTAACAGATTTCTCTCCTCCCTCAGACATTTTGTCCCCTTTCTTGATGTCCAACAACATTTCTTTTATCTCTTTGAGGTCCAGCATGCCTTCCTTCAACCCCAGAATTTCCGCTCTCATTTCCGAATTCCATCTCCCCTGTTCGTTGATAAACTTCTATACTGCCACTATTCTCTGTTCCATCTTTTCTTACTCACTCTCTGTTTTTCAGATCCGGCAGGTCGGACCAATTTGTTAGGAACCAAGAATTATAAAGAGAAGAAAAGAAAGGTTTTTCTTGAATAGACAGAAAAGAACAAGAAAAAGGAGGGCACTCTCTCCTTCAAGGGCTTCCCCTTCACAGAACTAAAGCTCAATCTACACAAATATTACACACTCCCCTCTCCTTCTTTCTTATTTATATCTAACTAGCAAATCAAATAGCAAACTCATGACTATTCTAATTCTAACTAACTCCCCCTCTATGTGTAACCTAACAGTAGGCGTGTTGCCCTCCTACTCGTCTCGCTTGCCATCGCTCGCTTTCGCCTCGTCGCGCTCGCCACTACTCACGTTCGCAAGTGCTTGCGGTTGTTGCCGCTCGCGCTCGTTTCCAACCGTGTTTGCCACTGCTCGTCGCCGCTCCCACTCGCTATCACCGTTGTTGTTTTTGTCTTAATATTTTCTCTGTTCTGCCCCCTTTTTTTTTCTCTTATGTACATTGCTTTTTCTTTATTTTCTTTGATCTACTTTACTCTTTCTTTATTTTCTTTGATTTACTTTGCTCTTCCTTTATTTTCTTTGATCTACTTTGCTCTTCCTTTATTTTCTTTGATCTACTTTACTCTTCCTTTATTTTCTTTGATCTACTTTACTCTTCCTTTATTTTCTTTAATCTACTTTGCTCTTTCTTTATTTTCTTTGATTTACTTTGCTCTTCCTTTATTTTCTTTGATCTACTTTACTCTTCCTTTATTTTCTTTGATCTACTTTGCTCCTTCTTTATTCTCTCTTATCTATTTTGTTCCTTCTTTATTTTCTATTTTTTTTGCTCTTGTTGCCTTGTTTTATAACGGCATCACCACTATTTACTAATACAAAGGCTTTTTGTGGAAGGTTTATTTGTATTAAATTTTTATGAATTTATTAATTATTTTATGCATCAATCTTATGAATTATAATATATGTTTAGTTGTTTTATATATTGAATGTTATTTTTCATATATCACATTATTTTTCATATACCACTTACTCTTACGAGTTGAGCTATGATCAGAGTTGTCAAGATCGCCGATCTTCCGATCTTACGATCTTTTGAGAAGAAAACGAGTCGGATCGTGGGGTGGATCAGATTTTGTTCGGATCGGAGCGATCCGGCGATTCATGGGTTGGATCGGACGATCTAAAGGCCTCCACGATCCATGACTCGGCCAAAATAAAACTGAAACCCCAACCCAAATAAACCTAGAAACCCTAATTTGAAAACTTAGAACCCTAATTTCAAAACATGTGCAACTCGCGACTTCGCCGCCGCTCGTGCCTCTGTTCGCGTCGTTGCACCACTGTTCGCACACGTGTTTTGCCTCCATTCACTTGCGCCACTGCTCCACTCCTCCAATTGATGATAATGAAAATGAAGATCATTTGGAGAAGGAAGATGATTATCCTATGATTAATGTGAATGATTTTCTTGGATAGTTTATCTATGTTAAATATTATCTTGAATCTACTTTTAATTATGTTATGTATTTTGGATCATTTTATGAATTATGAATCTATGTTTAATTATGTTATGTATAGAGAAAACTCTTTTTATATTGATTCACCCTAACTCGGTCCTTTAAAATGGACTCTTTTAAGGGTTCCATTATAATCAAATTGATTACAACAATTATTTTGCTTGCACTTATGAGTAACATGAGTACATAATGTCACTCTTGACAAACCCTTTTAATATCCTCGTGAGATTAAGAACACTAAGTATTTTTTTACATTAAGCCACTTTGGCTTTCATGAGTATTCTTTAGCTACTACTCCTAGCCACAAACAAAGGCTTTTGAAGGATAACTATGGGAACAACTCTGGTAGAGACAATATACTATGAAACACTCCTGATAGAATTGTAACTTCACTGAGTAAAGGATGTTGCAATTGTTTCCCCACAAATGCTAGAACACAAGTATTCTTTGATACTAAGCCAATTCCAACTTTCACAAGTATTCTTTAGTTATCACTCTTTGCTACCAACAAAGGTATTTGAAGGATAACTATAGAATTATTCTTGTAGAAAGGATATACAACTTAGAGATTAGAGATTTAAACTTACTAGGTGGAGGATATTGCAATTGTTTTCTCTCAAATGCTAGAAGGTCTGACAAAAGGTCGCTTATGCTATTGTATGAGTGTTTGGATAATTCACGAAGACTCTTTTTTGCTTGAACAATCGTGTGTTATGGTTATTGTTGTTTGTCTTTTATAGGCTTTAGACAAGTATTTGTTGTAGAGACATTCTTTTATCTTTGAAACAGATCTAGTTATCTTCATATCTTAGAGGGTGTAGTATTATTGCAAATAGCTTTGATCCTTGCCCAATATTCAGTTTATTTTAGTACTGGTCTCAGATGAAATTTAAAATATTTTCAATAACAGAGCGTTGGATGCTAGATAAGACTGTTGATGAAAGATTTTTATAGATTGTATAGACACTAGATGGTCTGTTCTTGTCTATAGAAAATCATATTACCTTAAGTTGTTTTAATTCCAATATATATTTTATTACTTGATGATTTCTTATTTAACCATTTATTACTTCAAAATTTAATCTTATCTGTTATCATCAAAACACAGTAAAAGTTGGCCAGTATACTTATACTGTCTAAGATTAGACCGTGTGGATCTTCACATATTTGAGTTCTGAATTTTGATGTACAAAGACTTAAGTGTCCATAACTTTCAATTTTTGTCAAGTTGAAAAATGTGAAAAATCCTAGTCAGGGAATTCTTATGAGATGTGACGAAAAAGGAATATTGCATTCTTGAGAATGCTAAACTCTCAGCATGAATCTTTAGATTCCCCATATCAACATGGCGGCAGTAGTTAGATATGGTGATACCTTAATGAGAACGGAGTATGTTTTTGGTTGTTGGAATAGCGAATGAATTTGAAGGAGAAAAAAAGAAAGAGAAGAGATAGCGGTGTGTTTGATAAAACAATATTTAGAGAGCAGAACTAGGAGAAGATGTGTAACTATAAGAAAGAGCGAGTGATACAAAATTGAAAGTAGAAAATCAAGGCAAGTTAGAGATGTTCTGATACTTTGGTTTTAAAAATTAAAGATATATTAATTTTGAAAACAATTTTCCAAAACTACTCTTATATCAAACAAGTATCGCATTAACCTATGTTGTTTTCTTAGAACTGGTTTTTGCAATAGAAATTTAACTCAGATCGTTAATTATAATACTTAAGTTTCCTCCCCAACATGTATTTGAATTAAAAAAATTCAATAGTCATAATTTTCTAAATAAAGTTTACTGAGACTGGTCACTATGATTTAATGAGATTTATAACTGTAGGAAAATTGATAGTGGTTAATAATATGCCATTTACAATTGTGGGAGTTATTGTACTATTAGAAAAATTAGAGTCAGGAAACAGTTTCATACTTCCGTATGTTCTTGTAAATGTATTTATTCTTCCGTGAGTAAAATGTTCTCACTCATTAAATTTATGTCTAATTTTTGGAGTTTATTTTAAAGTTTCTTTCTGTATTTCTACTTAATGCTATCCAGCCTTTTGTTTAATAAAGTTAAATACAGAAAAGCTCTTTAAGGTAGCATGGATTTCTTCACGTGTTGGTTTGGTGAACCAGTTGGTCTTTTATTTCTGGAAGCCTGAAAATGATATCCTTCACAGTAATTGCTGGCAAAATATCCAACAAATCCACGCTAACCCCACTTAACAGTTAGGATTTAATGATTTATTTCTGTAATGTAGTTGCTTTCAGTGTTGGAAGTGCTAGTAGTTTATTTGGTTTCATATACGTGTGGTAGTGGTTGCAAGAAAATTTGAAGGCAGGGCAATTTATAGAACATTTCCTATACCACTCACTATTAATAGGTTGCATTTTTCCTTAGTTTTTGTTAGCATCAATTTTTCTATCGGTAGTATACATTACTCCCTGCTGGGTTATATTCTGTTGCAGAGGTTTTGATGATGAAATGAGAACTGTAGTTGCAAGAAATCTTGAAGGCAGGGGAATTAATTTACACCCCAGGACCAATTTGACACAGGTATTTCCCTTTTGGAGTTTGCAACTAACATTTGTACAACTTTTTCATTTTTTTTTAGCTTTGGGCTTAGCTAATTTAACAAATTTCGTTTTTTTAGTTGATCAGAACAGAAAATGGCATTAAAGTTATTACAGATCATGGCGAGGAGCTGATTGCCGATGTTGTACTATTTGCCACTGGTAAGGATACTACAGAGAAGAAATATCTTAATGTTGTGTCTTAGACGCACACATATGAATGCTATTTATAATGGAGTTAAATAAGTTTTTGTTCTAAAATTGGCTTATATTGAAATTTGCATCTCCAAAACTTTAACATTTAATAAATATGTTAATTTGGTTCTGGTAGTAACTTTATTTTTCTTGAATTAAGAGTGTTGAAATGTAATCAATCCTAGGCAGATAATTTGCATGTATGCTAGCATGTGACACTGATGCTATCAAAATTAGCATATTTATTAAATTTTGAGTATCAAAAACATTGAAAAAAAATTGGAGGTACCAATTTTTAAAGGTATTCGAAACTTATTTAACCCTTTTATATATGTAATTAGGGAGCATATATAGCATATATTCCAAGCTGGAAAGTCGTCTTATTTGTGACCTCTTTGGGGATTGCTTTACTTGGAACCACAACACCTAAAATTCAACATATAAATTAATAATAATATGCTGAAAACTCAAGTACAAGGTCATGAAGATAACTATGTTAGTACTTCTCTGAAGCTACAACTCAAGCACAGACTTCTAAAATGATTAGTGTTTTAAGAGGATGATAGTTAACATATCCACTGCTACATTATATATTAGAATACACAATTTAAGAGTGAGTCTCTTAAACAGACGTCTCAATATTTTCTCTTCTCTCCCTTGGATATATATTTGATACATTATTCCCACAACTAGCTAAATTTGTTTTCTTCAACCATCTCAAACTACCCTTTATCTTTATTATTATACTTGCTCTTCTTTTCTTAACTGTTTCTCTTTTTGAATCTACCCTCTTTTATCTCTGTCTAAATTAAATGTCTGATTGTCTTAAAAGTTGTCAATTTAACCTTGTATCATAATTTAAATTATTCATATTAATCGTAAATTTTATATATTTAAAAAATAAATTCATCATGAATTTTAATTATAACATAATATTCAGAGAGTATTTATTTTTTTGAATTTTAACATAATATTAAAAACAGTGCACAGACAAATATTAGAACACATCTCTTGGAATATTTGCTTGAAAATATATTCTTCTCGACTATTTTTTTGTTGCTGCAGGGAGGGCTCCTAATTCTAAGAGGTTGAATCTAGAAGCTGTAGGTGTTGAGCTTGACAAAGCTGGAGCAATAAAGGTTGACATAGCTCTCCTTTAATCACTTGATTCCTTGAAGTCTTAAAAAAACAAGTCGTTCTCATTTCAGGATCTGTATTAAGTTGGATCCACTGTGATTCTATAATAGTAAATATTGGGCTCGGGTTATCTAGATACAAACATAAGACTTTTTCTACTTGAATACCAATCTGCAAATGCCATAATTTAGTTAAATCTGGCTGGTGTGCCGAGTCATTAGAGAGCTCCGATTATAAAGGAATTTGTATAACTATTCCCTTCCAAGTATAAGTTAAAGCAGTAGTATGTTTACATGCCTTTGAATAGGTGAAGGAAGTACTATTTTACAGGAAAAATCTTTGTTTAATAAAGCATTCTCTTATTAATTACTACTTGAGTAGGAACATAGATGTCTGAGAAATAATTGATATTTAAGGTTATATAATCTTAAATGCTTTTGTTGATGACTGGATATTGAATTGAACAATTGTTTTAAGAGCTAGAGAATGATTATGACTCTCATAGTTCTAAATGTTCTGCATTCCTTTGTGGTTTAGGTGGATGAGTATTCACGCACAAGCATACCTACTATATGGGCTGTGGGTGATGTCACAAACAGAATGAATCTTACACCTGTGGCCCTGATGGAAGCATCATGCTTTGCTGTAAGTATTCAGATAGTTTGTGGATAAGCATACATATTTATCATGTGGACTGAGTTGGTCCAGTCAGCTGTTGATTGGTCAAATGGTGCTCTTATTTGTTGTTGTTTAACACAAATGTCTTTTGCAGAAAACAGTATTTAATGGGCAAACAAGCAAGCCAGACTACAGTAATATTGCATGTGCAGTGTTTAGGTGTTGTTTCTTTTGCATTTTAAAATTGAGTGGTTAACTTATGATGCTATATTCCCTTCCCAATTTTATCTCTAACCATTTTGTTTCTTTCTTTCGATGGTTTTGCAGCATTCCACCACTTTCTGTAGTTGGTCTCAGTGAGGAGGAGGCAATAGAGCAAACCAAAGGTGATCTGTTGATTTTTACATCAAGCTTCAATCCTATGAAAAATACCATCTCTGGGTAAGTGTGACTTGAATTTTCACCCACTTTACCTTTATTTCACTTAAGATAAATAAAAAAGACAATATATATCAAAGAGCTTAACCACATTTCTCTTATGTTCTCATATTTATATTGATAGAATTATGATACAATGAGTAAAGGAAAGAGCAAAGATCAAAACCCAGAACTGGAGTCCTAGGTATAGAGATAGTTTTTTTTTTCGATTGGCAGGAATAGAGATAGGTACAACTCATAGGTACAACATATAACAGTTTTCCAATACAAGTACTTACTCATAGGCATACATATTTGATAAGTGAGAATGTCCTTAAAGATCCTGTAAAAGTTTAGAAGATAGAGATGCAAAACAAGACACATGTGGACTAGTTCCAAAATAATATAAAAGTCTAGATTCATGTCCTCCAATTAGTCGCCTCGTACCACATTTGGTTAATTGAATTAAAGAAATAAGATTGAAAGGGAACAAAAAGAATAAATTTAAGGAAGGAGAAACGGAAACTTGACCCCCTTGGAGGAAACTTTAGAAGCATTGACTAAAGTTACTAAATGAGGATTTTTTTTGGAAAAGAAAGGGATGAGAACAAATAGGTATTACCGGAAATGTGATCATGAGCACCTGAGTCAATTATTCATGGTTTTAACTTTCCACGGAATGTGAGATGCATGATGTTGACAAACTGGTATTTGTAGATGATTGTGCCAAGTTATTAGATTTCATCCTCAAATATTCTTGGTAATAAGAGAATTTGGGCTCAGTAGCTTCAGTTTTGGATATATTGGTTGTCTTTGTCAGGAAGGTTGTGCAAAGAGAAGCAATTCTCTTGAATGTTACCCATTCTCTCACAATACTTGCATTGAGGACGTCCCCTACTACCATGTCCTCCTCTAGCATTGTGTCCTCCTCTTTCACGTGTGGAAACCATGATAGAAGATTTTGCAAGTTCTTGATCATTCTTGCTATGAAGTGTTGGAACCCAAAGGAGTCGTGTTGTTAAGCTTTCCATAGATGGGACTTCCTAACCTATTAAAAGTTGATATCTAACATTTTCAAAGTCTAGATGCATAGCTTGGAGGATCATCACCACATAGAATTTGTACAGCCTCTTCTTGATCTTGTCCTATGACTCAACCTCCAAGAACATCTTTAATTCTTCAACAGCAAATTGAGCTTCTTCCATAAAAGTTATCAAGTTGTGATTTTGTTTGTTCAAGAGAGGCAAGCCTATTGGCAATGTCATAAAGGCGTTGAATATCATTTGCAAAGACATTTTGAGCTTTTCCAGAAGGAGTTGCACATTTTAAACGATCTAAGAGTACCCAATAATTTGGGTTCCATAGATTACCACAGTAATGCACAGAGCTGAAAATCAGTTCTCTTCCTGTGTTTAGCTTGATCAGATGGCACATTACTTCCAGTTTGTTCAAGGTGATCGGGGAAACCTTGGCCAAGAAACCAAAGTTCAACTAAGGTAGACTAAGAGAGAACTTTTCCCATAGTTTTTCAAAAGTAATGGTAGGAGTTCTAGAAAAGCAGACAAGTCTAGTAGAAGACATTTTTGTCGGAAGAAACCAGCAGGAAAGAAATAGTCAATAAGAAACAAATAGAACCTAGGTTTGACCTTCAACCACACCAGAAATGAAGAACTAGCAGTCCAAACGAAGATAAGGAAGTCCGTGCCCTATGGAGGAAGAGCAATGTCATTCTGGTGAAAGGAAGGCGGCACAGGATGTCACACACCTAGTAGCAACAAACCAAGACTACACGGGTGGCTGCGCATAAAGCAGATTCTGCTTCAGGGACCAGCAGGGTTTGCGAATGCCTAGAGAGACGCTCTAGATCCGGTGTTACCAAAGAAAACTGTGATGGTAGACGGTGGATACTCCACTAGAGAAGATTGAGACTAACAGAGGGAGATCAACCCGCTTTGATACCAACTTGAAAGACAATATATCAGAGAGCTTAATCACACCTCTCTTATGTTCTCATATTTATATTGATAGAATTCTGATACAATGACTAGAGGGAAGAGCAAAGATAAAAAAACAAGAACTAGAGCCCTAGGTACAACATATAGCCGTTTTCCAATACAACTATTGACTACCTATTCTAACAATTTCAAACCAATGAGTTGCAAAATTCATGACAACTTGGATCAGAACAGTAGATTCTATAGAAAATATTATGCATATTTTAAATCCTTTCAGTATGTTTTATTTATTTACTCCATTGCAAATCTTTGTTTTTTTGGATTCTAAGAATCAAAATGTTACTGTTAATCTGGATCTATGTTAGCCTCCATTATAGCTACTAACTCTCAATTATAGTTGGACCCATTATTAGTTATGTATGTTGCGCCATAACTTTCTTATGTAGATTATTTGCTAAAAACATTTGTTAAACTCTAGGGAAGAGAAAACATTGAGCTGAGACAGCATGTTTTTTGCGACAGTATGAGTGTTTTATTTATATCGAAAAAGGGAATCAATATAATAAATAGAAGGTATTTAATATCCCCTAATAACAGATATGATATGGAAATAAAGAAAAATGTTTTATATACATCTTACATCTTTTTTATTACATAGGCGACAAGAAAAAACTGTTATGAAGCTTATTGTTGAAGCTGAGACAGATAAGGTTCTCGGAGCCTCGATGTGTGGACCTGATGCACCTGAAATTATACAGGTATCCTAATGGTTTCACCCTGGTAGCCAGATATAAAATGCAAGTTGGTGTATTTGTTTTCATATTGTCTATTGTTTAGAAAGAAACCTTTATACTTTCCTTTTAGTGCACAGTTGTTGCTGCAGTATCTGAAAAGTATTTCAGTTTAGAATATCTTAGATATCCTCTCAAGTGTGATATCAATTTTCCAATTTCATGATACATTTCCTTAATTAATTTGGTTTAGAAGTCTGGCAGTAGTATTAATTGTATAAGTGCATTCATTTTTGTAACACGACATCACACAACGTAAGTCTAAATTATTAAATTTTATTGTTTAGTTCTATTTTTCTCTTTTCCACATTCTCTAACCCTGAATAACTTTATATTACACCATGTATATATGATAAAAAATAAAGAAAAACGCTGAAAATTAAAAACACACCCATAATCAGTGATTAATACTGAGTTTCAAAACTAACCAAGCATGTCAAGTTGTCAATAAGATCAAAGGTATCAAAGTCAAACAAGTTTAAGCCTTTATGTTAGGAATCTCACGTGGTTGTACTCTCCTAATGGACTAGTCTTTTGGATGGGGTTTTGTTTTTGGCTCAACTCCCAACACAAGGCTTTTTATTCAGTGCTTTTACTGTTCTTAATTCTTTTTATCTATTCATTAGTGATATTAATATCGGTTATCAATAGGGTATTGCTATTGCATTGAAGTGTGGAGCTACCAAGGCACAGTTTGATAGCACGGTAAGTTCACAGCTTTTTTTATTGTGTTTTCTTCTCCTGCCTTCTGAGGGCAGTGGTGGGTTATTTTTACTGGAAGGGAAATTATTCAATCACCTGGCTTAAATATATGCTCAACAATGACAACATTTTGAGTGGTGTTGGAAAATGCAGTGTGGGTATAAAGATTATTTAGAAATTATAATGTTCGATAACTACAAATAGCTGTAGACAGTTTTGTAAGATGTTTTCTCCTTCTGCTGCTTATTCACTCCTTCGTATTTTGCTATTATGTTTTCTGATTGCTTCACCCGAATGTTTAATCTAGGTTGGCATACACCCATCGGCTTCAGAAGAATTTGTAACCATGAGGACGGTGACACGAACGGTAACTGGAAATGGCAAACCCAAGACCAATTTGTAAAATGTCTTCAATGAAAATAATTTCTGTTTGATGGTAGTCTAAACCTGCATATTACTTCCTTTAGTGACCTTCCCACAACTATTCATCTTTAAAACATATGTTTTTCCTCTCTCAATAAATTGGGCTTTTTATTTTTCAAATATCATTCTATTTGACATTCCATAGTGGAAACAGTTTGGTTCATTATGTATGTAAGAATGAGTTATAAAAAGTATTTTTGAGTTGAATATGTTCTTAATCCCTTGAATTTGAGTTCATTGTGTGTGATCTTTTAAGTTTAATATTGATCTGTTGAGTGCATGCAATATGAAATAAAGGTCTTGTTTTAGTCTCTTGATCCCAATGTCTTGTACATGAATGTTGCTAAAATAACTACTTCGAAACAAAAAAAATGTGATTATAACAAAGCAAAATTGAAGTAGGCTGTAATCTTTCACTGTATTTATAATAGAGATTAAAACATATTTTTTTCAGGTTATAAACACTAAGAAATAAAGAGATAAATTCAAAATATCAGAATCTAAAAAATATTCAATTATAAGTATATATTATTAGTATTTTTTTTTTAGATGATCATGGGACTGTACTACTTTATATATAGCGAAAACTCGATTTCTTGCTATTCTGTATAACATGAAATATTCTATTGTTTCAAGTACTGTGAAAATTCATATTTGACGAAACTAGATAGAAAACTAATTAGAAGTTTTAAATTATGTAATTTTTATTCAAGTATCAATCATTATAATTATATTTTACACTTAATTATTATATTTTCTGTACTGTGTATTCGACTGTTCGTCCTACATTATATCTTAAAGTATACTTTTTTTCTTAAAATATTTCGAAGTATAC
>Ga0123341_1004770_pt1 | contig 11970 bp, 6 predicted proteins | sample Turbeapinknodule_FD_89959 | JGI IMG/M metagenome (GOLD analysis project Ga0123341, IMG submission 89959) | Root nodule microbial communities of legume samples collected from Mexico - Turtle bean Mexico pink nodule | ecosystem: Host-associated > Plants > Roots > Nodule | place: Mexico: Nepantla... | reverse complement strand
TTATTAAATTATATAATCTGTGATTATATAATATATAGATATGTGTTTGTGTATATAGTTTGGCTTCATAATACTCTATTATTTAAATATAAATGAGTTTCTTAAATAAAGTTTTTGAATTGTTTTATTTGAACCAATAGAGTGAAGAAAGAGAAAGGAAATGAAAAGGTGATATGAATAAAGAATAACAAACATGCTTTCTCAAACCAAACCAAACCAAATCAAGTGCTTCTTCTTTTATCATATTTTTCACAGATCACACTCTCACTTTAAGAACAAACTACACAATTTCTTTGCTTAAATCAACACTTCTTGACATGTTTTTTCTCTCTTCATACTTCTCAAATTTTCAATCAGAAAGGGATATTTTGATGGTAGGAATGATTCGTTCAACACTCCTTTCACAACTTCATCATAATTTTTTAGATTTTTGGGTTAAGAAACCAATGCAAAAATGAAGACACTTATAAAAAATTATCAAAATAATGTTTGGTCAAATGTTTGGGTTAAAAACTTATATAAGTCCTAAGAGAAAACATTTGTCCATGTTAGAGGTATTCAAAAACTTGAATTAATGAAGAAAAAAAAGTGTTTGTAAGCATGCATGAGTGAGTTGTAATGCATATAATATGCATGAATAAATGTTTCTTGATTCTTAATTAATCTATCTATGGATATGACATAATAATAATCACACACTTATTCTCCCAAATCAAAATATCTTACATAAAACAAACTTGTCTTTCACTTTTTTCTACACACACAATCACTATGAAGCTTTTATGTGGTTGAAAGACTACATTTTTTAATTCTAAATTAAAAAAAAAATATTACTAGGCTCACTAAATAGTTTTTAATGTTATTTATTTAATTTTTATATAATTGCATGTCTATGTTTCAAACAGAACATTTTCTTCACCTTAGGCATTTTATATATAAAAGAAGTGCAATTATCTGATGTTATGTTGGTACATTGTATTTGAAATGTGGACCGTACAACAGTGTAGTTTGATAAAAGGAGAATACGATGAGTGGTTAGGATTTATCCTGCACAAGATCTGTTTACACACTCATGTGATGCGATCACTGTCACAGTTGTGAAAGTAGCGCCACGTGTATGTTGCATATGTAATTGGAATAGAGTGTGTTATAAAAATGAGTCTTTTTTCAGATATTTAATACGATTGTTCATTAATTGATGAGATGAGAGGTGCATGCATCCATGCTCTCACTCTCCTCAATCATAAATATAATATTATATAATTAATAATGTATCCAATAATATATTTTTACCTAACTTTATTATTTTTATATTTTTATAGTAATATATCCAAAAATGAAAGAATGAAAAATGAAAAAAAGAGATTACAGTAGTAGAGAGAATGAAAGAGCTTACAGGTAGGTAGGCTATCAGCTCAAACACACGTATCAGACATTGATACTCGTACAATATTTATATGATTCGTATTAGTAAAATGTCAAATTCAAAAAAAATTTATTGAATTTCTAAACACTCAAATTTATTATTTAAATTTTTATTATGATTATAAAAATAAAAAAGAAATTTTTTTGAACCAGTCATAAAAAATCTTTTTCTGTTAAAAAACTGAAACATACTTGTACACATAAATCTTTATTATCAATTTATATAATTCATAATTATATAATATATAGATTTGTGTTCGTATATCCTATATTTTAGAAAATTATATGTATCTTCATGTTTGTGTGTTTGTCTGTATGTCGTATTAATGTCCGTGTAAGTGCTTGAGGATGAAGAAAAATGCAAAGAAGAAAGTAATGATTTTGTGGTGTGGGAATATGGCACACTTTAGGCACTGTGTTTCCATTTGCCGGCGGCATGCTTCATGTGCATTTGGCTAAATCTTGAAAAGGAGTTTAAAAAAGTGATTCACTTGATCATATTCACATACCTTCTCTTCCACTAGGATCAAAAGTGTAACATTCAAAACTGGTGTGGTCCCACTCAAACAACCACAAATCAACAAAGAAGTACTCAAGTTTTGGTCAAAGTCTAAAAATTAGTCTTTAATTAGGTGACTCATTGGACAATTCAGCAGAAACAGAGAGTTGTGTTGTTATATGAGAAAGATGTGAAAAGTATGAATGTGATGAAGAGGAAAAGAATCCGTGGTCTACATGCATGTGCGCGCATGAATACCTAAACGAAGGACCCTTCACCCTTTACTAAATACTAACTACATTGCTTTCAAAGTTACAAAGTCCCTCAGACTACTACTAGTATAGGATGGGAATAGGGATGGACCATGTCTACCTTTCACTGCCCAAACCTCCACCAACTCTCCACACTATCACTCACAATAACCATAAATTTAATTATTAGTGGCTCAGACACACCTCTGATGTTTCCATGTCAGACATATGTAACGAACACCGACACTTGTGAAACACTTATAGAACACACTGGTAAGACACGTATCGGTAAAATGTCAAATTCAAAAAATTATTTATTGTATTTCTAACAATTCTAGTATGGTGCTAACACAATTTTAAAAAAAACACATTATTTTTTAAAAAACTCAAATTTATTGTATAAATTTTTTATGATTATAAAAATAAAAAACGAATCATTTTTCGAGCAAGTTAATTTCAAATTCAAATTCTGGCCTCCTTATTTGAATCAAGTAAGAAAATTGCAATTGATAGGCACTTAAATACAATAAATCTCTGATTAGAAGGATTTAGGTGAAAAAGGCTAACCCTGTTTGAATTCAAAAGGATTAATAATCATCTCCCAATTTTGCTATCTCAAAAACACGAGAATGGTTTGACTAAAATCTGAGATAGAACATGGTCCAAATTATCAGCGAAACAGCTGAAAGGAGTACAACAGCTGGGTTGGCCGCAAACATTAACAGCGTAGCTAGGATTATAATTTAACACTTGCGCTGAAGGCAACAATTCACATAATTGACAATATAATCAAGAACCAGCAATGTCACAGCTAAGTTATGCTTAGAAATCAACACCATACTGTACAATGATATTTTAGATGTAAATCAATATCCACACACTAATAACTCCCTCAAGCCCCTTATTTATCCTTAGTAACACACCATCAATGGTATTTAGGTGTCTGAGCTCAACAAGAAACTTCATTGTCAACAAAGACAGAAAACACGAAGCTGAAACGTCATCCATGGAGTGTTGCTTCGAAGTAGTGAGCAAAGATGGTCCAAAAACTTTCCAGGATCATTTCAAGCGCCCAATTGTATTTGTGCGGACTTCTAATTGATATAGGAACTAAGGACAGGTACACATTACCTCGAATAGGGGTTTGTATTTATAGGAACTAAGGAAACAGATACACAACACCCTGGATTTATATTTACACTAAATCCACTCAGATTAACTGTGTATAAACCCAGACTATACTCATCTAGATCAACTTGCCAAGGTTGGCAAATCTATCCATAATTCTTCAAACAAGCAACTCGTAACTGGGACACCAGGCAATTGTTTTCGTCTCGCTTTTACTAGGAGCCATCTTCAATGAAGTTATGTCTGAATATTTTTAGCCAAATCAAATGCATTATGGTACTTTCCTCTCTTGTATTGTAAAAGAATTTTTTTAACCACACACTCATTTACTTGTACGAATCTGTCAACCAAAAAGAGACAGTCCAGCAGCTAGCAAATGGATGCTCCAAATCTGTGTATGTCAGCAAGCTTACCACTGCAAGGGAAAATCATCAACCTTGACACATACAAAAAAAATCTTCAACTAACATCAGCACTTGAACAAAACGAATACATGTTGGGTTAATAAACAACATATTCCAATCATTACACTAAGGGAGGTCCAAAAGCAAAGGGCCCACTAGAAAAAAAAAATAATATACCAAATCTTATGAAGCTACATCACGAAACCACTATTAAAGAAAGTCAAGCAAGAAATATACCACCTATATTTATATTAGAAGAACATAAAACCACTATTTGCAGAGCAAAAAGAAAATACAAAAAAGACATTAATGTGGATAACGAAAATTATCATATCCCTGTTCCTGAAGACTCTTGGATATGTGAAGGTACGGGGAAGGATAATTGTACATAGCCTTACCTCGTCCATATTATAAAGAGGCTGTTTTTTAATTCACAACCCATGTGTTTTTTAATTCAACCCATGACCAATTGGGGACCAAGACACAACTTAATCTTTGTGCCAAGGCTCACCCTCAGTGTAAACAACTACATATTGAAGAGAAAATTGTTTGTGATAGTAAACATCACAAAAACAATAATAACTAGCTCTACAATAATACGAATTCATAAATAGTATTCTATGAAGCCAGACCAAGAGAAATTTCAAAAAACACAGAATACAAACTAGGTGACTCCGAAGACTGGCTAATTAACAAGCATATGCTATATGAAACAACAGCCTTGATAAAGGGAATTTGTCTCACCAATAAAAAATACTCTAGGTACCAGAACTTGCTTTTTGAACCCAAACTTGTTTCTGCAATTCAGAAAAGAGATCTTAATTAACTATTGAACCAGAAAAGAGTAAGATTTGTATACTCGTGGAGAAATCAAATTTAGGTACCTCGTTGGAACCATAAGCAGTGGTACCAGATCTTCTAGGATGCTTCCCTTCACTTGAAACTGAATAGCCATCAACATCCTTTACCCCATGCGTTGGTCCACGGCGACCAAAATGCTTATTGAAGCCTTAATAGGAACAATAAGTAAATATTTAAGTAAAAACCACCCTGAATGAAAGCATAAAAATGTCTTAAGATTTTGTTTTCTAAAGCCAGAAACCAACCATTTTCTGATGAATGACTGGTACGGACACCTCCAAGAGATTTTACCTCCCCACTTCTTGTATTTGGCATGTCATGTTTCAAATCTGCATGACTCCCTGTATCATATACAAGTGAAAAATTCAACTTGTGAAGATCTAAGCAATTTGGTGACAAGTTATATACTGTGCATCATAGACCCCTCAAATAACTAGAGTCCATGAAAGAAGGAAAAGAGTGGCATCGCACAGGTTAAAAATCAGAGGAACAGGAGTCTCTGGGTGGGGGTGGGGGTGGGGGAGTAACTAACTGCTGAGATGAAAGGCATGGGTACTGGGAGGCTAGAGTAGCGATGTGGGTGTAAAGAGGTATCAAGGGAAGTGGAAAGCTGGAATTAGTTGGAAAATTGGGAGAGATAAGGCCTCCAGAATTGCCAAGAGACTTCACCCTTTGTGTTTCTGCATTTCCATATTTTCTGTTGTTATTATGATATCCAGGTCCTGATATCTTGAACAGGCCTGACCGCATTTCAGTTCAACAAAAAGCACTGTTCATTATCCATCAGTGCATCACTATGTCAACTGAGTGTATATCTAGTTGAAGTGTTTTTCAATTTCCCCCCTTTTACAACATAAAGGATAATTAGCAATGGCCAAAGACAAAAATCATAGTTATAGAATAAAACATGTACCTTCCAAAGGATCTACTTGCGAGAAAGCAGCAGATGGGAAAGACTCATCAGCTCCATTGGAACAACTTGTCCAAACACCACGATCTGGTCTATCTTTATGTCTAATATGTCTCTCCTGCCTCTCGCTAAAGACATGTGAATCAAGCACACCAATCTTATTATCTGGTGTACCATTCATGCCCTTCAGAATTAGTTGCACTTGTATGGGCCGTGGGGATTGTTTATCTTTTTCTAGATTAGATGTTTGGATTTGCTGCTCAGAGAGTGCCCTGGAAGATTGGCTTTGACGCAACTCCTTTTTTGAGAGTATACTTCTGATAATCCTTCCGCTACCTTCCTGCCTCTGATTCTGCTTCAAAACTGTTGCACCAACAATTTCTTTGGCTGAAGAGATTACATTGTGATGCTGTGACATGCTATCTAAATCAGATACCTGCAGAATAAAAACAAACAAAAAGAAATTAATCTTAGCAGAACAGTAGTTATAAACAAGATCCACCAGACAAATCCACCAATGATACTGGCAATAAACTGAAATACAATCCACACCCAAATTATAGCAAACTATTGATTTATCATGCAACAATAAGGCAGCATATTATAGAAAACAAATCCTGGGAATCAACCACATTAGCAAGTAGTATCATTATTCGAATTAAATCAATTGCATCATTATACCTTCACTTCCTTCCTAGAGGTTTTCTAAAGCACACTGGACATCACATTGATTCTGAGGATTGTAATGTCATATTGATAGCCAATAGCATATTAGATCTTGATCTCTCTGCTGGTCCCACCACTCACCAATAGGATGAATGAAGTATTACTCTCTCACCAGAAAAATTGCATTTTGATTAAGAACAAAAATTGCAACTCAAGTTCATATAAAGCGAAAATTTCACAAAATCATTGGTGGACAAGATGGCATCAACACCAAGTCAACTACATTGAAAACACCAGTATAAAAAAACAAAATGTTCGAGAAAAAGGGGCATAGGAGGAGTGAGGTAAGAAAGTGATAAATACATGATCAATCTAATAAGGACAATTAAAAACTATACAATCAGCTTAAGTCAGGGCCATGCATTGATACATGCCAACCATCAGAAATACAGCAACTTCTCACAACCATGTAAATAGTAAACTAAACAAAGAGATTCCATACAAATCTTTACCACATCATTACAACATACATAAATTGCAAAAAAAGTTTAATTGTGAAGATATAAATCATAAACTTACAGCAATTATTTCTCTTTCTTTCCCTTTAAGAAGCAGTATTTTTTTCTTCCCAGAATCACTATTTCCAGAAAATCCTGATAAAATGGACAAAAGAGTAAAGAAAATAAAGTAAACCAAAAATATAAATTTAAATGTTGCCTCCAATTCATAAAATAAAACCCAAGGAATAAAGAAAATAACACATGAAGTTTTGAACAAAAACATCAACCTTACCATTCTCATCTAGGGTTTGTTTTCCATCTGAAGAGGCCACGTTTGAAGATTTATTTGAAATATGCTGATCACCTTGGCTAGGAACCAAAGTATAAATTGATCTGTCTTTCATAGTAGAATTTTTTCCTGGGTGCCTGGCAACATACTGACCATAATGAAAGCAAGAGTTATGAATGTTAAAACACACGAGTAAGAGTCAAATAAGTATGAAATATATGCTGTTTTCGGGTATTACAAAAGACAGGACAGGTGTTACTAGTTCAAGACCCCTTTATTTATAACGTGGTTTTGAGGTTATTCCTAACTAGATACCAAACTGGCTCCATTTTAATAACAATGCTAATAATTAACCATATTTAACTTTCCTCTTCAAAAAATGCACAATACCATAGTAGCAGAAACCCTCTTCTTTCCGGAACCTCGTCTTGATGTGCCAGAACTAGGACTCCCATTTGATGAAGTGCCTCTTCTACTCACTTTTCCATTTGATAACGACCTCTGACACACATGATGCACATTAGATAAGCAAGATACCAGCAAAGTGCTAATAGATAAAACAGGATAAGGATATTTACAAGGGAGCTCACAACTTCACAGATGCATGAGTTGACAAATGCATGTTCCCAAAAAGGCAAACATAATGACAAGGACCAATCAAATAAGCTTTGAGATTTCAAAAGTTGATCGTAAACAAAATAAATACCCGAGGTCCCTTGGCAGCCCTTTTCTGGCGCACAAAGTCCATCAGTGGTGTAATTATAGGAGTATCTTTTGCAGCACCTGTTAAAGCATGTAAACCCAGTAAGAAACAAAAAGGGGGAAGTAGTATTTTGTGCCCATTTTGTGTATGCGTGGTTTTAAGTCTCAAAAGTTTCAAAATTAAAATTTACTGTGTATCTTCTGCATTAGTTGACTAACCAGATCGTTCTGCTTCTCTCTTCTCCAATTGTATCTCAGCGCTGGGAAGATTCTCAACAGGCTTGGCAAGTAGTTCAAGAAACTCCAGATACTCAGAATCTAGATGTTCATAATAGAAAGCTTATATTTATCAAAATGAAAAGACTGTAATTTATTGATATACATATTCATATTGAGATATTCCAGATGCATTCATGTAGTTTCAATTGAGATAAACATATCCACTATAATTTACTTAAAGCATTATCCAAGTGGTACCTTTATATATGGTCCCATCGCGACCATCCTTTTTAGACCACTGTCTTGGAACACGTTGGGAAGGAGCATATTCAACAATGACTTTGAACTGAGATCCTAAGAAGCAACAAAAAAGAAACAGAAACCAGATTCAGTAGCTATTATCCAATTTTCAATGTTTCTTGCACACGATATGTAAAAAGCATAAAATTATATTTCTGAAATACAGTCTTGATATTCCAAAGAGTCAAAACATAGATTGCTTGCTTGCCAAAAAACCACAAGGAAACAAATCGATTCCCTGATGTATTGAATATTGAACAACAGGGCTACAATAAACGCAACCAAGGCATTGCCCAAATTCGAATACTGATTGCAAGAACGACAAAGATAACAGCTTCAGCAAAATCTTAAGCATGCCTAATAAACACTTCACATGATTTCATTCATTACCCTTTTCATTCACAAAGACGTGTCCATTAAAGAACTCCGCAAACAGTATAACGTCATCTGGCCTCTTGAAGTCAATGTAGGCTCTAGAATATGATATATGCTTCTGGCTGAAAAATCCATTTAAAAAAATATAACATAAAGAAGTCAAAAGGAATGTCCTTAACATATTATAAAAACAGAGTATTTAAATTGTAAACATCGACGCCTAATTCGCATTACAGATGTTCAGTTATAATCACAATCATGATATTCCCAGTGGAAAAGGCAAAGTTAAAACATAATCTATGGTATTGTAACAATTATATAGAATATGGCAGGCAAAGGCAAAACCATACGTACCCTAGCCTAGCCAAGCCTAGGCACGGTGAATTGACTACTGTAATGAAAAGCAGCACGCAATGAAGTATATATGAAGAGAAAATGAAGCAGAGAGCGAATGGAGGGTTAGAAATTAACGTCACCTGACTTTGGCAGGACGGAAAGAGAGCCAGTTGTAGCGGTCAGCGAAGGCGGAATCGATTTGGGCCAAAAGGGCGGCCTCCGAAAGAGAGGGCGGCAAGTGACGCAGCACCACCTTTGTCCGATCCAACGAACCCTTCATGCCAAAAACCCTATCCTCACTACACACTCTTACAGTTACAGTTACCACTTATCTGTCAATCAATCAATCAACCAATCAACAACTACGCGAACGACAACCTCGGTGGGATTACATCTTCACTGTTTCTGATTCTGAGGATCAATCCAACGAAAGCGAATGCCCTAATTCCAAAGAAAACCCCCAAATTGCCATGCACTCAGAAAAAACAAAGAGAAATAGAAGAAGGGTTTGCGTTGCGTGCGTTTGGAAGGAAAATTGAGTTTTTGAGTTGCGTCCCGTGCGTGCGTTGCGTGCGTGTGAAATTAATTTTTAAAAGCATAAACGGTTGCGTTTTGCGTTTTGCGTTTTCTACTTCTGACTTCTGGTGCCCCTTCGAAGTTTAAAACAATAATTCCCTATATTTTTTAATAAAATATAATTTTAATATTAAATTAAAACATAATTTTTTTATACTCCTTTCATAAGCTTTTACTGCATGATAAATTATTTGTAATTATAATTATAATATTTACTAAGACAAGGTTAAAGGTATATTATCTTTTTTTTTATAATTATTAAGATAAATTCAATGACCATGTAAAAATAATACAAATACCTATTCGGATAATTTTATTTTTAATCAATGTGGATCTCTAATATACTTTGAAACATCTCGACTTAATATTTTTAGAGTAAACGTGTTATTATTGAAAGATGGTATGATTAATGTTTTTATGTGTGATGTGTTATGTATGTAATTTGATTAATATATGCATAATAATAATTGTTGTGTTGTATGGTAGATGGGTAGGGTAGTTAGTATAAATATTCAAAGAATTTTGAGATATTTATACTTTTATTAAGCTCCTCATAATTCTTTCACCCACGAGTCATCTAACTATATAACACTTTTCATATATAATGTCAATTGTTGGATTATTTCATAAAATATAAATGGGAGAGTCGATAACTAACCTGAAACTTGTGAACTTGATAATTTTGAATCATGAATCAACTCATATATAAGAGATTCAATGTCAACTCCAACTTAAAGCCTCGAGGCCTCAAGGCCTTAAGTTTGTGGGTTGTATTTATATTCTCACTGACTCACTACTCGAATTCGTCACAAATTTTGATTTCAGCTTTAGAAGTAAGTTAGAATTAAATAGTTTAAATTAACATAAAAATTATATATTTTTAGAAAACAATAAGAAAACTCCTTATCTTTTAAAACTTTTAACTATGAATTTGTGTCTTGATTCTCATGTCATTGTTATTATTACTCCACGTTCTTTTTCTCTCTTTTTGTTAACATCAACTTCAAGCTATTTTTATGTTCTTGAGATGTCGTTGAGTCTAGTACAAATGTGGAGTTTATTATCTCTATGAAGTTTTGCTCTTTGTTGAAAGATGTGAGTTTTATATGATTTTGAACTTTGATTTATTGAGAGATTAGGTTTTGAGATTTTGAGTTGTTAATTAATTTTTGGTGTTATTGTTTTATTATTATTATTTTCATTTCAATACCTAATTTTTTTAGTCTTTTAAGAGATTAAAGTCTAATGTTGTATGGGTTAGACGTGCTCGAGCCTGACCCGAGCACTTAAGCATGCTATTCTGACCCGATTAGTTTAAGAAGGTAAATACTTAACTAAACCCAAAACGATAATAAGCCCAATGATGTGTTAAGAAGTCGGTTCAATGATGTGTTAAGGAGTCGACCAAAACAATTGACAAAGTATATTAAAAATGCAGTAATGAATATAAACAACTAAAAGTATAATTGAATCAGTTAAACATATGTATTTATTCTAAATTAAAATAAACAGTGAAATATAATACTTTGCCTACACCTTTGAAATAAAAGAGATATATTAACAAATATATATTTATGTTGTTAACTCCCTTTATCTTTATGGTTGTTAACTCCTAAAGAGATGATATACGAGTACTATAAAAGAGCTTAAAGACACTGATCAAATGTAAGTGTCATTCCATACACTATACTCGTAGTTATATGATATTACTTTTGTCAACAAGTAGAGTTCACCTTACTCTGAATTTCAAGCATCTCAAAAGAGCAACGGAAAAGAAAAGTTGACTCATAATCCACCTTCGATACCCGATTCAAGTTAGTTGGCGAGAACAAAGGTAAACTAAAACTTTGCATATTCAATAAGTTTTTTTTTTTTTTTTTTACCTTAGATAAGAAACTTATCTTGCAGCTTGAAAAATTAACTATATTCCATGTACTGAAAGCTTAAATTGTGTAATTTGATGTTATTCACTTAATTTGATTAAATAGTTATTTGAAATCAATTATTAGTTGGAATAGTAATTTTAGCTTAAATTTTTAATTGATGTATTAAGTGATGATAGTTTGTATAACATTAAAAATATGTAATTGTATTGATTTGATTGACGAGAGATTATACAAATCTGAGTTGAGTAGATGAGATAAACATTGTCATTTCTTTACTCAATAAATAAAATATGAAATTGATGAAAAAAAGAGAAAAAAATAGCATATTTATATGTTGTTTTTAAGTGTCTTTAGTGTTTGGTGTTATGAACTGAGATTTTTTTTTTAATTTATATACATTTAAAAATGTGAAAGTCTTTAATTAGTGGAGTTTTTATCACACAGTGTGTTTTATTTTTTAATAAGACTGATGCTTTCAATCAAATTTCATTCTCCATAATTTTATTTTGATAAGAAGAATTATAAAAAGAATAAACTTTATTATTTGTATATACGGTTTAAATGACTTTAATTGTAAATTATTTTAATAATTATATGTATTTATTTTTAGTTGATTTTTCAACTATTGTTCAAATACACGTTT
>Ga0123341_1004769_pt1 | contig 11970 bp, 9 predicted proteins | sample Turbeapinknodule_FD_89959 | JGI IMG/M metagenome (GOLD analysis project Ga0123341, IMG submission 89959) | Root nodule microbial communities of legume samples collected from Mexico - Turtle bean Mexico pink nodule | ecosystem: Host-associated > Plants > Roots > Nodule | place: Mexico: Nepantla... | reverse complement strand
GATTGTGCTTACATTACTTTGGTGAATACTGAATTAGGGTTTAGGTTATTCAAATTGGGGATTTCGAATTTCTGATTTAGGGTTTCTGATACGAGGATTGCTCCCCTGGTTGGATTCTGTGGTGCGTTTCCCTGCTTCGATTCCATTCGGAGGTGTGCTCCCCTCATTCGATTCTGTGGTGCACACCTTCGAATGGAATCGAAGCAGGGAAGCGCACCACAGAATCCAACCAGGGGAGCAATCCTCGTATTAGAACCCTAAATCAGAAATTCGAAATCTTCAATTTGAATAATCTAAACCCTAATTCAGTATTCACTAAAGTAATGTATGTAAGCACCATCTACGTAACTTACACCCACATAAGCACCACTTAACGCCGTTTGGTGATATTTAACAGAAAGGACCATTTTGAATACATTTTAAAAAACTTAGGAACCAAATTGAATTTTTTAAAAACCACTGTACTAAATTGACTATTGACTATAAATATAGGGATGAAAAAGGTAATTAAACCTATTTAAAACGATTTTTTTAATGGGAAATTCAACATTCAATGAAATGAGAAAGGTTTAATAATAGCGATGATAAATAAATACTTTGCTACATTCAAATTCGAAAATGCTTAAGAAATAATTGTAAAGTTGATCTCATTATTTTTAACACATATTTCCTTATGCAAATAAAACAAGTTTTTTTTTTTTTATATTGTAAGTGAAATCGGGCCGTCCAGCTGCCCTTGAGAATGATCTCCGGGGAAGAAAATGATAAGTATACACGACATTGGTGAAACTACTTATTTGCAACTTGGTCTTACAATAATAAGAAAAAATAAGAACTAGAGTAATACTACAAACAAGAGAAGAAATTGAAGGACTTAGTTTATGGTTTTATGTTTTGTTCTTCATTTCTTTTTCATTTGTTATGTTTATGTAGATCCCTTTGGGTAGCATGTAACAATTCGGAACTAACAAACAAGTGCTGTTAAATATTGTAGATACAATATAACTTGGGGGAAATTATGGTGAGGGAATCCTATAGCTTAATATGGACCACATCAATTTACAAATGTTTTCATCCCTTAGATCTTCCTAGCCCCCTAATATTAAATTCAACATTTGCCTTGAATTTTCTCATTCCCAGCTTTTTTATCTGTAAAAGTTTGAGCTACTCTGGCAGTAGGTGCTGAAGTTTAAAGTTAAACATACCTCCTCCCCAGAGGGCATGACCCCCCAATAAATTATATATCTTCACTACTTACAGAATTTGACAAGAAAAATTCTTCGTAGTCACTTTTTACTTTCATATGTAATGTTATCCTCCTTAAAGCAACATGAATATCATTAATATTAGGGTGTGATGGATCCCCTCCAACGAAATAATGGACTTTGTTTCCAATCTGCAACCAACTATTAGCACTTTGTTTCTTAACTCCTTGCTCTTTCATCAGAACCCTGATTCTATGAACATCCTTCCACTTGCCAGAAGCAGCATATATATTAGACAGCATAACATAAGCACCAGAATTATTAGGATCCAAATTCAAAATTCTTGTAGCTGCCAGTTCCCCCAATTTCACATTTAAATGAACACTGCAGGCAGCTAGCACAGCACCCCAGATGCTGGAATCTGCCTTGAATGGCATCTCATGGATTATTTTGCAAGCTCTGAGCAACTGACCTGATCGACTCATCACATCAACTAAGCAAGCATAGTGTTCAGACCTTGGTGGAATACCATAATTATGAACCATCAAACTGAATAGATTCATGCTCTCATCGACTTTCCCAGCACGACAACACGCAGATAGTAAACTCAGAAAAGTTATGCCATCAGGTTGAACACTGACTGTCACCATCTGGTCAAAGTAGGAGCGTGCTTTGTCATAGAGACCATGTTGTGCAAAGGCAGCAATGATAGTGTTCCATGAAATGAGGTCTGGATGGGAAATTTGTCCAAAAACTAGCTCAGAATCAACAATGCCACCGCATTTGCTGTGCATAGTAATCAGATTATTACTCACCGACAAATAGGAATCAAAGCCATACTTAATTACAAGAACGTGCACCTGTCTTCCTTCTTCAAGTGATGCAAGACTTGCACAGGCAATGAAAACTGAAACAAAAGTCAAGTCATCTGGTCGCATACCAGTCCTGATCATTTGTGAAAACAAATTCAGTGCCTCTTCCCCTCTCCCATTTTGGGCATAACCTACAAACGGTGAATCAATTGTGAAAAGGTGGAATAATAAAAGAAACAAATATGCAATGACAGAGTAGAAGAAAACAACCTCCTCCTCCTCCTTGGACTACATATTATTATTTTATATTCAACAGTTTAATAAAAAATATGCTATAAATGGATAAGGTTTTTTTCAAATTGAGATTAATTTTAGAGCAAGCAAGGAACACTCCTCTTTGATTTAGTTTAAATATATATTGTAATCTAGGTGCGTTTACTGAAATTTTGGGGGGTCTACACATTTTTACATCAGAGACTTGGGTTCGTTTGTTTATACTTAAAATTTATTACGTGATCCAACATGTTTTAAGATTCTTTTCAGAAGCTACTATTTTTAGCTTAAGGATATATTTTGTGTTGATTCATCTTAAAATATGTATTTGAAGTTAATTCAATTATGAGAAACCCACTTTTAAGATAAGGATTGTCACACACTTAGTATTTTTTCAGGCTCTATCTCTAATCTAGGTAGGAAGGAGTATGGTTTTTACCCAATACCTATTAAAGAGTCAAATTGAGACTTAATCAAAGGCATGCTAGAATAGATGCTCTTGCTGGGTAAAGGTTTCCTTAAATCTTGTTCTAGAAAAAGAAATTATTTCGAAATAACTAGAATCCTATGAACCTAGCTTATTTCGTAGTGTCTCTATCTATTTACTTTTTTTTTTTCAAAAAACAAAAATTGAATTAAAAAAGAACACTTTTCTCAAAGAGCAAGACATCTATATATGTCTTAAAACTTTAGACCTAGATACTATATTCGAATGAGTATTTAATAATATATTTTTTTTGTAAATTGTATTATAATATTTATTACAATGAGTTTATGTAATCAGTTAGTCTAAAATTTGAACTAAAAAAACAAATGAAAAATACATTTAACCTTAATTTATAATATATTATTTTATTGTTTAACATTTGAGAAAAAGGAAAACTCAGCAAAAAATATTGAATTTTTTTTCAATAGATACTGGATGGGATAGATGTTTGTCTTTTAAAAGGTGTTTGACTGTATTTTTTCTTTCTAAAAGTAAAAATAAAAATCACAAACACTGTTCGGTATCAAGCAAAGAACTTGTGGGTACTACACATATTTTGAATATTAGAGATTCGCGTACCCGTTATGATTATATTCCAAGAAACGCGATCTCTGCATCGAATCTCTTCAAACAAAGCTCTGGCCTCTTCCATCTTCCCTTCTTTACAAAACCCAGTAATCATAGCGGTTCTCGCCACATCATTCTTCTGCGGCATTCTCACAAACACTTCCCGCGCTTCCTCATACAACCCATTCTCCAGCAAACCATTGATCATCACAGTCCACGACACCGCGTTCCTCCGAGGCATCGCTTCGAACAGCGCCCTCGCGCGCCCAATCCCGCCCTCCACTCTGGCGTAGGCATCGACCATGGCGGTATACGACACGACGTTCGGACGCGGCATCTCTTCGAAGAGCCTCTGCGCGTCCCCCACGCGCCCGCACCTCGCGAGACCCGAGATCACCACGTTGTACGAGGCGGGGTTCTTCTCCGGCGCCGCGGCGAAGTAGCGGAACGCGTCATCGAGGTCATCGTTTTGGACGCACGCGGCAATGATGGAGTTCCAGGAAACGACGTTTCGAAGCGGCATGGAGTGAAATAGTTTTTTGGAATGTTGGAGAAGGCCGTTTTGCGAGTAGGCGGAGAGCATGGAGTTCCACGTGACGACATCTTTCGTGGGCATTTCGTCGAACAGGTTGCGCGCGGCGTCGACTTTTCCAGCGCGTGAGAGGGCGGTGATGTTGAGATTGGCGTGGTAGACATCGCGAGTGGAGGAGAAGAGCTTGGCAAGCCGAAAGAGAAAGTGGCGTTGTCGTGCAAAGGTTGGGTTTGTCAGCGAAACTGAGACTATACCACTGAGCATGGAGTGTCTGCAACTGCAACTTTACTTCCCTTTCTTTTATATCTTATACCGTATATGTAATCGAAAATATGTATAATATATATTATATAATTATAAATTATATAAATTAATAATAAAAGTTTATGTATGTATGTCCAGATTTATTTTTGGAGTAAATTTTTTTTTCCATCTCTAAAACGAATTCTTAAACCGGCCATGCCGGACAAGTACTGGTTTAAGTTCCGCCATCCTCTCTCCCAGTTGCTATGAATCGAGAGAGCCCAGTCTCCTGCCTAAAGTCATTCAAAAACATTTATTTTTTATTTTTATAATTATAATTAAAATTTATACAATAGATTTAAATTTCTAATTTTCTTTTAAATTATGTTAGAACATTACTAGAATTATCAGAAATCCCAATAAATACTTTTTGAATTGTACACTTGACGGATACGTGTCATACAATTCTCATAGTGTCGACCCCGCTATTTAAAAAAAATGTTTGAACTTCTATCAAATATATCTTACAATAATTTTCCAAGGTCTCTTCATCAAATAATCAAAATATTTCCAAATTTCTTTGACATTTTAGTGATTTAGTAAAATAAAGCACATGGGTTTAAATTTTTTTAAAAATGGTAAGTTTTTCTAATTTGATTACAGAAAAAATTGCAATATCTACTCACAAAAAGGCCTTTAATATTACCAAAATTTTTCTCCTAATAAAATCAAGTAATGCTTGTGATAGACTAGATCTGGAAGACTGAGAAATTAAAATTAAGTGGTCTTAGAATTGTATAAGCTTTGTTTAGAGTATTAGGATATTATTAATAATGTTATTTATTTTACATTTTTAAATACCTAAACACTTGGCAACGATATTTGAATCATTATCATGGTATGGATATGCTATTTAATGCAGGATTCACGACAATATTAATTGGTGCAGAAAAATGAATCTTGTTAGGTAAGATAGAAAATAATAATAAAATTTATTTTTAATTAAATTTCACATTTTATTTTTCAATCTTACATTGAGTAGAAAAAATGAAAAAATGAAATTCGAAATTACTTCTCTCTCATCTTTCTTTATCATAAATTAATAAATAACTTTGTAATTAAACAATTACTTACTTTTAATTAATTTATTATTATCCAAATTGATAATTTTTCCTTTTTCATTACATACTCCGAAAATAAACAAACATATTTTTCACTCTATTTTATCTCCTTTTCTTTTTCTTTCGTTTTCCTACATTTTCTTTCTTCAAACCTTCTTTCCTTCATTTTTATTCCTTGCAATCCAACTCAGAGTTAATGGTAGTATTCCTAATATTTGCAATAAATAGCTATTTTGTCAACTATCAAACGATAGATAATTTTCCTTTACTTTTAAAATACTCTTATGCACCTGTTTGTTATCTTCAAAAGAAATAACTATTTCAATGCATTGTTGGCTCGTACGCACTTTGGTGCTTTCTTCAGACACTTCAGTTCTTATAAGAAAATATTTCCTAAGGCAGTAAAGATATACTGTGCATTTAAAAAAAGTTTAAGAGTGTTCGTTTATATATAGGATGGTGATAGATTGGCCAAAGGACTCCTGAGAGAACTTAATAATTTGATTTAGAATTACATTAGTATGTTACTTGGTTTTGATTCTCCAAATTTTCTGAACATCAGATAAACTTGTAAGATTATTATTTATTGTTATTTAATACTTCGAATGATCCTTTATGTAATAGTGTTTTAAACATTATTATTTGTTCCTTTTAAAAAATATTAGTAAAAGAGAATTTGCGACATGGATGAGTGAAAAATAAGTCTTTGTTTTTATATTTTTCTGAAGCCTCTTTATCTTCTGCTTAAATTTTAATAATAGACTTTATAGAATTTACATGAGATGGTTATTTGTCGTCTACCAAAATGTATTATCATAATAACGTTATCTTATTTCGTGACACATTTGTATATGTAAGTATGATGGAGCTCTGAAATTGAATATACAAGATAAGTAATCTACTTCCGAATTTTGACAGAATTCGTTCTTCCTAGAATACATCATCCTCAATCAATGCTGTTTAAATACCGTCCCATTCTGCTAAAAAAAGATAAATTAACAATGAGCTCCTGTTTTTTTCTTTTCCTTTTCAAAGCTATGAAGTATGAACAAAAACAACTAACTTTAAACTAACAACTATCTTGCCACGCTACAAAAACAAAATTATCTTGCCACGACCAAACAGATGAAAAGTCACCAGGCACCCATGATGGCCTAATCTTAACAGAGTAAAGAGCAAACCACCAAATACAATATATATAAATGAATGAAGCAGGTGGGGTCGAAGTAAGCAACACAACAAGCAGAAGCAACCATTACCAACAATTTCTTTTTTTACCAGACAGCCCAGGACCCACATAGATACTCTTGTCCTGTCGCCCCAAAGGTCAACTCATGTTTTTTATCAGAGAATCCTTTGCTTCCAATGCCTGCATGTAAGCTTAACATTTTACTCGTTACTTTTTAAGATCCAATCTTATGTATCAGTAAAGTGAAAGGAGTCAGCGACGTCAAAGTGCATGGCAAGTTGCACGATAGCAGAACGCACGGCTTGAGACGATGGTGCAACAGAAGTAGGTAGATGGGGTAAACAAATTGGCAGACACTGTTCACTTTCCTCAGGAGGGCAGAAAAAAGAGATCACGGATCGGCAGAATATGAATCTGTGTACATAAATGATAACCAAGATGTCACACAGCAAGTCCATTCAATAAATTTAATAGCGGTAGAAGTCGACATCCCCCGAGACCAATCAATAACCGATTATAAATTGAAAGAAAAACTACACAGGCTAAAAAGTATAGTGTAAACACCTTAGAATAAGCCGCCTTAAAAATGGATCACTTATAACCTGCGCCCATACTAAATCCATGGTAGTTGATGAGCAAAGAATTATTTCCCACTCAGTGAAAGCATTAGCTATTATGTTCTCTGCTTCGTTGTAGACATCCTACAAGTTAACAAAACACAAAATTAGACCAACGAGAATTAAAGTTGACTTGAGAAATGTTAGAGATTACTCGTGTATGCTTACTGTATCAGCCTCATTAGGGAAGACACCAATCATTTGGCAAAATGCTGACAAAGGAGAAGTCAAAAAAAAGGTAAATTGGCTTCCACTATTTGAATTTACATCAGATGGATTCTTGAAAACTGGTCTTAAGGGTGAAAGGAATAAAGCAGCCGTTTCACCCCTTTCAGCGCCATGTAAAACCTGCAATAGTTTATGATGTACACAATCAGTCACCGCGTGTCAAAGAAAATAACATGGGTCAATCAACTCTCAAGCCTAAAAAGGACAGCATCCAACTTCCTATCAATTCCAATACATATTTACTATGCTACAAGCCAACAAGAGAATATTCTACACCTAAAACGAACTATCACAAACTCATTATATAACCCAGAACGATGCTGTATGTGTCATTTTTTTGGTAAACACACATGAATGGTTGATAATGGTCCTATCTTTCCTTCCATTTAACTCTGTCCTAAAAGAAAGTTAAACATTGATATTCAAATTGTAGAAGAAAATCAACAATGTGGTTGGTGAGTTAAAATTCAATTTGAAGGATTTTGACAAACCCTTGGACTATACAGTAATAAACTAATTACAAGTGTTATCAGGCCATTAAAGAGTAAAAATTAGATTCAGGGAATATCCTGAACAGCTCCACCTAACAAAGTTCTCAGACAACTCATACACAAGTTCTGAGTTATGACAAACCTGCCTTGAATGCATGGCTGTTATCACTGTCGATAATCAAGAAAAGAGGTTTCCGAGTGAATGGGATAAGATCGCCAGGGTAGAGATTATTTGTACCTGATAATTCAAATAAGGCACATGTAAGTGCAGCAACAACAGAGATACCTTTCTAGCATATCGTTTCATTTAAACTAACCCAAAAATTAAGAGAAAATATCACATTCTTTTAACATTTCCTGGAACAATCTGAACAGAAATTAGATAGAGAATAGACTCAGAGCATGTACTTACCACTATTTCCCTTGGGACCAAACCACAGATAATTGTCATAATAGCCCCTTTCTCTCTTGCCATTATTTTGAGTTTCAGAAAGTCCAGAATTCTGTCCATGGGAAGTCTGAGAAGGGACTTTGTGTCTTGAAGATTTGGATGAACCTCCAGAATTTTCCACCTGAGAGACATTATTAAGACCAGCGTTCCCTGCATGAATGATCATTAAGGTAACTAACCTAGTATAACGGGCATGAGTGGAAGACTATTTATACTTGAAAAAGAAAGAGAAAATGTAAACCTGAGGCTGAAAGGTATACTAGCACAACACTGTCTGGTGGCAGCTCCTCACAAATTGTTGCCATAACCTGCATAACATGATGAAGCTTATATAAGAAACAACGAATTGTGTCTTCAAAGACCTGTGAAAGATTGCATATGAATAGGATGTGAACAGCCATTTATTTTCAATAAGTAAAAAATTTGGCATTGATCATAAATCAGATCATACAGCAAAGGGAAAAAAACCCACATGTATGTGTGCACAAATAGATAAGAAAGTATATTATAATAATCACTAAACCAATTAAGCACACCAGAGGCAAACAAAAATATCCAAGCCATGATAAGACATAAAATAGCCACGGGATATCATTTGATATTGACATAGTCTTTCCAATACACTTGAAAACTCACTGCTATCACATGCGTCACAGATGGACGGTACAGGGTAGCTTTTCTAGGATTAGGAGGAATAGTTGGATCACTCATATCTGCAGTGAGATTCATGTCTATTATCCCAGAAGCTCCTGAGTGATCAATTGTGTCACCGTTCTCCTTTGGTTTAAATGTATGCTTTTGGTAGAATGTTCCACTAGGCTCCCATTCTAAACATTGTATCATTCTATACATGTCCAATGTTAACTCAGCAAACTTGACCTGAAAGGGAGAATATAAGCTCCAGTCCCTTTTTAGCCACTAAAGTAAACTAACAATTCAAATTTAAGAATCATCACAGTAAAGTGAATCATTATTAACCTCATTTCGATGATAACTTGTCAACAGGGCATCATGAAATTTTAAAACCCTCTTTGCATGGAAACGAGCCACACAAGGAAGAGAAGCTCGATGAGTGTCAAATGTGGCACAATACCGCAGGGGTCTGAAACTAAAGCCCTTATCAACTTTTGTGAAACGGTTAATTTCTTGCACCACTTGCTTCCATTCCTTAAAGTTAGTTTCCTGAAAAGAAATTATTCACATTCATAAGTCAAACATGTAATATAGTACATATGGTTTTTTTCTCCAGATGAATAATGGAATACAAAGCATCAACAAATTCGGTTATAAGAAAATTAATGAGATCTATTTATAAAGAAAAAACAGAAGTTCAATATTAATATTGAACGATATGAATTAAAAAGTATATAACAATCAGATTGAGAAGTGGAGGCCTGACTTCCAACCCTAAAGAACAACAATCAAAGATGCAAATTAACAGGTAAATGATAACAGCTAAAGCAGAACAATGCAGTGATGATCATGGTATCAGGCCAGACATAAAAAGATAGAGTAATTTTACTAAGAAATACCAACTATAGTCTATAGGACTGTTGTCATCATCCAAATAATAAAATATCATTATTTTCTGCATAAACACTAATTATCTTGATCTTTTGATATACTTATCAAATCAACACATGAAATGCATTTGGGAACTTCAGAACCTTGTGCTTTGTTTTGAAAAACTGACAGAAATTTTATTAGTATGCTCTTGTTTGACGAACTAATTTTGACCACAAAATCATAAGTAGAAAATCAATATTAGATTTAAGTAAGACAATCTTGACTGTCCATGTTTAGTAGTATGGTCAAGATTAACTCCTACATATCATGCTCTCGTTAAATAACTCTATATATACGGTTTGAAAAGAAAATCATAACTGTACCAACAATGTTATTCAACAAAAATTGCCCCTGTAGTCAGTATAATATAATAAATTAATCAACATATGTAAATGTATTAAAGAACTTCAGAATCCTTAATTTTGTCTTGCCAGCTGACAGTAATTTCTTTCTTTGTTATTGAACTTCATATAAGATTGAAAAGAAAATCATCACTGCACCAACAATTTATTCTAGAAAAAACGGGCCCCCACATTTAAAATAGTAGTGTACAACTTGAAATCCAGTCGATCCAGAGCATTAATATGGTTCTATAATAGGAGGCCATTTCTTTAAAAAAATTACCACTTGCCTTTCTTTATTACTGTAAAACCGAGAACCTTCAATAACCTTTATATATTCCGGACCACCACTAGTGATCACTTTCATAGTTCATACAATAGTGAGGTCAGCTGTAACAGAAAAAAAAATGAATCTTGCGGCTAAGGCTACGAAAACAACCTACCCTAAAACAAAGGAAACAAAAATTGCTTAAATTAATATCCATTAGATACCCGTCAATTTTATCCTTTGGAATCAGATGTCAATGAAACAAAGATTACATTCTTATTTCAAAAATCTCCTACAGTGGGATTGCCATCAAACGATGAAAACTTACATAATTTACTGACACGGATTCTATCCCAAAATAACGTGAATTATACCATATTTCATGCAAAAACACACGAGGGTAGGTGGGGTCAGAACATTACACAGATCAAGCCAGCATATAAACGCTGTTCCGTTCTATCATATAGCCCATAACACGAGAAGCTAATCTAATCATCCTCAGGTTCTCACCTACGGACCCTAAATCAAGTATCATACAATGACCAGTAACCGATTGATCTACACAGCAGCTTCTTACTTAATCCCTAAGTTAAAGTATTTTCACTTTTCACTACAAAGGAAACACCAAGCATATTCACATCGCTTCACTCCTAACAACTTCATTTGCAGAAACAAAAAAATAAAATAACTAAACGCACATAAAAAAGAAGATGAATATTATCAGTTCACTTTCCTCTCCGAAAGCTGAAACAAGAAATTAAAGCAAATTGAGAAGTGAACGAGAAAATGCATAGATTACCCGAAAAGTACTCTTGCAATCCTCAACCAAAGCCCCAAAGCGTTCGACGAGGTGGTTAACCATCTCGGTCCGGTTGAGAATGACCGAAACAAGCAAAAAGCGCGCGTAGAACCGCAACTCCTTGGAGCGAACACCGAGATCTTTGGCGTTGGGTTCGGATCCTTGGAAGTACCTTCTGCTGAGTATGGCCTCGTAGAAGACGTAGGCCTCGACGAGGAACCTGCACTCGCTCGTTCTCGTGTACTGCCCGAAGTACAGCTGTCCGATTCGGCTAGCGATCTCGCCGATTTCCCACCGCCTGAGCCCGCACTCCACCAGCTTCGAGCGGTTCTCCTGCTGGTACTTCCACAGCCTTGTGTACGCCTTGAACACCTTCTGGAAAGCGTGCTGCTGCTGCTGCTGCCGGCTCGCGCCGCCGCCGTAGGCCTCCACGTCCCGAACGCGCCCGAACTTCCTGTCCGCGCTTTCCACCAGCGCGCGGAACGTCTGCAGCGCCCGCTCCGTATCCTCGGACATGCCTTCCGGAGAATCAGAGAGATAGAGCCTTCTTAGGTCTCCGTCCGGTGACGCTCCTCGCCGCCGTTCATCGGAGAATTCGAGAAAGCAGTGCTAACCGGAAAATAGGAACGAAATGTGCGTTTGTATGTGCGCGTCGGAGAAAGAGAGAAACGGTGAAGACTCAAGAGGGCGGTTACGCTTTTCGTTTGCCAAAGACAGTGTAAGAAAAGTATATAATATAATTTTAATATTTAATTTTATAAATAACGCTATGTGCATGTT
>Ga0123341_1004768_pt1 | contig 11971 bp, 9 predicted proteins | sample Turbeapinknodule_FD_89959 | JGI IMG/M metagenome (GOLD analysis project Ga0123341, IMG submission 89959) | Root nodule microbial communities of legume samples collected from Mexico - Turtle bean Mexico pink nodule | ecosystem: Host-associated > Plants > Roots > Nodule | place: Mexico: Nepantla... | reverse complement strand
CCTGCCGAAAAGCAGCGACAAGGAAGAACTGACCGCCGTCATCGCCGCCAATATGCTGATCGTCCCGAAGGTCAGCCGCATCCGTGATGATCTCGCCGTCGTGGTGCGGTTCTTCGACGGCGACGGCGAGGCGGCGCTCGATTATCTCAAACGCCAGGACCCGAACAATCCTTCGGCAAGAGCGCCGATCCCGGGCGTCTCGATCATGATCCGGAGGCCCGCCGATGCGCCGGTGACCGACGTGCTGATGAGCCGTTTCGACGACGTCGCCGCGACACTGCCGGCCTTTGCGGCGCCGGCCGATGCCGGCAAGCTGCCGCCGTCGCTGCGGCCGCCGGCCGGCGCCGAGGTGCTGAGCGATATCGGCGATCGCGACAAGGGCCACACCTCGCGCACGGTCGTATCGAAAGGCACGATGTCGGCCTTGCGCTGGTCGGATGCGCGCGCCGATCTCCTGGTCCGCGACGGCTTCACCATCGAAACGCCGCCGGCTGAGCGCAGCGGCGTCACCGCTCTTTACGGCCGGCGCGGCAGCGTCGAGGCCAACGTTCTCTACACCAGCAGCAAGACCGACGGCCGGACCGTCGAGGTCATTCAAATCAGGCAACCCTTCGTCGAAGGAACAACACCATGAACTGGAAGCTTATTGCCGCCGTCATCGTCGGGCTCATCACCGGCGTTCTGCTCTACTTCTGGACCGAGAGCGTCAAGAACGAGCAGGTGGCTTATGCCTTCATGCGGCTCCAGCCCGACAGGAAGGTGACGAGAGGACAGGCGATCACGCCCGACATGCTCGCCGAACCGGTGATGCTGCCTGAAAGTTTCGGGGCGCTTGCCAAGCTCGCGGTGCCGGCCGCGAGCGCCTACCAGGAATGGCTGAAGGACCGGACGGCTGCCGCCGACATTCCGGCCGGCTCCGTGCTGCTCTTCCAGTATTTCGACGACAATGACGGCGGACGCCTGACGACGATGATCGCGCCCGGCAAGCGGGCGCTGACCCTTCCCGTCAACGCTGCCGCGGCCGTCGGCCACTTCGTCGAGCCGGGCAGCTATGTCGATATCCTCGGCACGGTCGACGAGCCGGTCGAGCCAGTCGCACCCCCGGCTGCCACCCAGCCAGGAGCGCCTGCCGCTCCCGGTCAAGCACCTGTTGCAGCCGGACAGCCGCAGGCACCAGTCCAGCCGGCCTCACCGGTCGAGCAGATGCTAAAGAACTATCTCACCCAATATCCGGGTGCCGACGAGAATGACGTCAATGCCTACCGCAAACAGGCGCAGGATTATAAGCTCGGCATCAGTTCGCGCACCCGCGTTGTCACCCGCACCTTCCTGCAGAATGTCAAAGTGCTGGCCGTCGGCGCGGCGACGACGGCGGAAGGCGCCGTCACCAAGGCCAACAGCACTTACAACAACGTCACCGTCGAGGTGACGCCGGCGGAAGCCGAGATGCTGATCTTTGCGCTCGGCCAATCGAACGGCAGCCTCAATCTCGTGCTGCGCAATCCGGCCGACAATACCGTCGAGGAACTGCCGAGCATCAACTGGACGCGCATGTAAGCGTTGCGGGGGAGTGACCATGCTGTTGAAGATTTCCTATGAGGACGGCAGTGGGCGGGAGGTGATCCCGCTTTCTTCGAACGAGACCTATTTTGTCGGCGAGAGCAGCACGCTGACGCTGCCGGCCGGCGCCGGTGTCGTGCGGCTGCGCGGCAGCCATGTCTCCTCACCGCAATTCGTGCTGCGCAAATCCGGCCAGGGCTGGTCGGTGCAGCATCATGGCCGCAATCCGACGCGGGTCGACGACCAGCCGCTCAGGGCCGGGACGCCGGTGGCGGTCTCGGCGGGCATGTCGATCTGGGTGCCGAATGTCACCATTGAACTTGTTGAACCAGCGGCGGCTCAGGAAGCGGTGACGCAGTTTCCGGACCAAGAGCGGGTGCTGGCGTTGCAGATGGAGATTCATGAGCGACTGCTAAAAGACACGCAATATGACCGGCTGGTGAAGTCTTCGGATTTCGGCCGCGAGGACACGCGAAACCGCATTCGCGAGCGGCTCGACCTGTTCATCAAGGAGGCGCTCGACAGCGCACCCCAGGATCTGGTCATCCTCGTGATCAAGAACGCCGTCTACCGGTGGCTCGCAAAACGCATTGCGCGGACAGGGCGGCGCGACGCCTCTTCGAATGCCGCAAGTCTCTCACGCGAGGAGCAGGACAATCGCCGCCTCTTCGATGTCGGCAAGGCACTGATCTCGGCGCTGCAGCTCAAGCTCAATTTCGAATCCACCCGTTCCGACTTCGCCCAGCTCGACACCCGCTTCAGTGCCGCCTTCCAGTCCCGTCAGGCGCTCTTCAATGCCGGCGACCGCTATGAGATCGCCCATATGCACCTGCGCTCCAACATCGAGGAGCTGATGTACCGCTGGGGCACGATCTCGGAGCTGATGGATCTCGACGTGATCTCGGAAATCATGGTGACGCGCTATGACGAGATCTACGTCGAAAAATTCGGCCTGCTGGAACGTTATCCCTTCGCCTTCGCTAATGAGCGGCAGCTGATGAAGGTGATCGAGCGCATCGCCGTCGATTCCAACCGCTCGATCAACGAGAGCGAGGCGATGGCCGATTTCCGCATGCCGGACGGTTCGCGCGTCAACGCCGTCATTCCGCCGCTGGCGGTCAAGGGGGCGTGCCTCACCATCCGCAAGTTCGGCGGCAAGTCGCGGCTCGACATCAGCAAGCTGGTCACGGCAGGCGCGCTCAGCGAGCCGATGCGCGCCTTCCTCGAGGCGGCGGTGCGCGCCCGCAAGAATATCGTCGTCTCGGGCGGCACCGGCTCCGGCAAGACGACGCTCTTGAACAGCCTGTCGCAGTTCATCCCGATCGGCGAGCGCGTCGTCGCCGTCGAGGACACCTCCGAACTGCAGCTCGACGGCATTCACGTCGTCTATCTGCAATCGCGGCCGAAGACGGCCGAATCCGAAACCAGCGTCACCATCCGCGATCTGGTGCGCAATGCGCTGCGCATGCGCCCCGACCGCATCATCGTCGGCGAGTGCCGCGGGGCCGAGGCGATCGACATGCTGCAGGCGATGAACACCGGCCATGCCGGCTCGATGACGACGGCGCATGCCAACACGCCGCAGGACATGATGACCCGCCTTGAGGTGATGGTGCTGCAGGGCCAGAGTTCGCTGCCTGTTATGGCGATCCGCCAGCAGATCGTCGCCGCCGTCGAACTCGTCGTGCAGCTGAACCGCCTGGAAAGTGGCCGGCGCGCCGTGACCGAAATATCCGAGGTGATCGGCATCGACCCGGATACCGGCCTCGTCATCGTCGAGCCGATCTTCCATCTCGTCGGCCGCGCCGGCGGCCAGGCGGTGCATGCCTTCACCGGTTACCTGCCGAGCTTCGTCGCTGAACTGGTCGAGTTCGGCGACGACGGTGAAATCGAAAAACTCGATATGTTCGTCTAGAGCGGTTCAGCGTTTCACGGAACCGCAGAACCGCTCTAAGTTTTTGTTTTTACGCAACTCCGGACGGAAAACTCGCACTTTTCCTGGAATTGCTCTGAGGAAAAAGCCATGGATATCAGCATTCTGCAGATCTTTACGGTCGCTCTCGGCGCGGTGACCGCGGGGCTGCTGGTCTGGGGCGCGCCGGTGCGCTGGCCGGCGCCGCTGTTGCGCGCCACCGAACGCGATATCGCGCTCGCCAGCGAGGCCGCGCAGGTTTTCGGGCGCGATGCCGTTCCGCCCTATACGATGATCCTTGCCTACGGCATCACGGCGATCGTCGTCTTCGCGGTGGTCTCGCTGATCTTCGGGCCGATCTTTGGCATCGTCCTCGCCATTCCGGTGGCCTTCTTCCTGCCCAAGGCGATGATCCGCTATTTCCTGCAGCGCCGCTGGCTGCAGATCGAATCCCAGCTTCCCTATGCCGTCGACCAGATCGTCTCGGCGGTGCGCACCGGCAAGCCGCTCGCCATCGCCGTCAATGCGGTGGCCGACACCGGCCAGATGCCGGCCTCGCGCGAATTCGAGCGTATCGCCCGCGAACAGAAGCTCGGCATCGGCCTGGTCGAAGCGCTCGACCGCCACGGCCGCACTGTGCCGAGCCTGCATTTCAAGATGGTCGATGCCGCCCTCGGTCTGTTTGCCCGCCAGGGCGGTGACATTTCCGAACCGCTGACGGAAATGTCGAAATCCTTCAAGGAAATCTGGAAGCTCGATCAGAAGATCAGCACCTCGTCGTCGCAGGCGCGCATGAACTTCCGCGTCGTCAACGGCGGCGCGCTGTTCATGATCTTGATGATCTTCTTCGGCCAACCCGAGCTGATCGACAAGGTGTTCGGCAACGCCATCGGCATCGTCATCGCGATTGTCGGCGCCATTCTCTATGCCACCGGTTTCTTCTGGATGCGCTCGATGATGAAGGTGTCGGTATGATGTCGCACATCCCCCTCGCCCCGATCGCCGTCGTCTTTGCCGGCATTACCGCGGCCCTCTTCGTCTGGTGGATCGGCGATCTGCTCGGCAGCATCCAGGTGGTGCGCCGCTCCGCCGGCGGCGATGGCCCGCCGCCCAACATCGTCGACAGCATCGGCATGCGCACGCCGGTTGAATTCGTGCTCGCCCATTTCGAGCCGCTGCTGGCCGATTACGGCGCGCAGCTCGAACAGAAGCTGATCTATGGCGGCCGGCCGTTCGGCGGGGTGACGGGGCGGGAATACATCGCCCTTCTCATCGTGATGAGCCTGTTCGGCTTCATCCTGCTCGGCGTGCTGTTCGGCATTGCCAGCGGCAGCGTGATCGGCGGGCTGGTGGCCGGGCTGATCCTCGGGCTGATCCCGGCCATTTATTTCTGGGTGGTCGCCGACGACAAGATGCAGGATCGCAAGGAGCGCATCTCGCGCGAATTTCCCTATTTTCTCGATCTCGTGGTCATGACGCAGCAGGCGCAGGCGACGCTGCCGGAAAGCCTCAGGCTTTATGCCGAGGCCGCACCAGGCACGGTGATGAGCGAAGAGATCGACCAGACGCTGAAGGACGTGGCGCTCGGCACCGGCATGGTCGAGGCGCTGCAGCGCCTGGAGGCCCGCATGACCGCCGAGGAGGTCATCCGCGTCATCCGGGCGGTTATCCAGGGCGAGGTCGAGGGCAGCAACCGCGTCGAGCTGTTGCGCGAACATGCGCGCGATCTGCGCTTCCGCCGCTGGGAGAAAGCCGACCGCGCGAGCGAAAAGCTGAAAGCCAAGATTGTCATGCCGGCGATGATGATCGTCGTGTCGATCCTGCTTCTGGTGCTGGCGCCGGCAATTGTCGAGATGATGTCGAGTGGGATGTTCTGATCATGGTCTTTTCCTTCTTTCGCGGAAACAAACCCAGCCTGCTGCAGACCGGCCCCGGCACCCAGAGCCGCAGCCATGTGCTCGACCGGCCCGAAATGTCGATCGGCCGCGCTGCTAATGCCGATATCGTCGTCGACGATCCGTTTCTGGCGCCAATCCACGCGCGCATCGAAAAACAGAGCGACGGCGGCTTCATCATCCGCCGCATGGGGCTGAACCCGATCATGCTGCGCGGCGAAGCGCTGCTGCAGACGGCGTCGCTGAAAGCCGGCGACAGTTTTCGTCTCGGCAAGGATGTCGAGTTCCAGTTCGTCGTCAAAGCCGCCGCCAAGGAGGCGCCGAAGAAGGAGGCCGCCAAGACCGGTGACGACAAGCCGAAGAAGCCGCTGCTCAAGCAGCCGGCCTTCCTCGCCGGCATGGGGCTCGTCTATCTCGCCATTGTCGGCATCATCGGCTACGTGATCCTTTCCGGCGGCGAGAGCGCGGAGAGCGGGCCGACGGCCGAGCGCATCAATGCCGAAGCTGCCCGCATCCCCACCTGCATCAAGAATGCCAGGCGCATGCGCCAGGTTTCCGAAGCAAGCTTCAACGGCGCGGTCGGCGGCCGCGTCGGCCGCGATGGCGAGGCGACTTATGCCGCGCTTTCGCTTAGCGCCGAACCCTCCGACGACGCCGCCCTGGCAAAGGCCGCCGAGCCGATCGTCGAAGCCTATAAACGCACGGCGCTTGCCGCGCTTGCCTCGGAAAACCGCGGTAACAGAACGCTGGCGCAGAGCCTCTACCAGCAGACCTACGATCTCGTTCCCGACATCAACTGCCCGGCCGCCCGTTTCGCGCTGCAACGGCGAGCGGCCACCAAGCCGCCGGCGCGGCGGTGAATGACGGGTACTGCTGCACGCAGCCCACGCGCCAATGACCGCTGTCGGCCCATCGCCGGCCGACCCTGCCATAAATCGATTTCATCGAAGGAGGAACGATGATGCAGAAGAATGCGCCGGACTTCAGCCTGGAGGGCAAGGTGACTTTGGTGACGGGAGCGAGCCGTGGCATCGGTCGGGCTTGCGCGCTTGCCTGTGCCGCGGCGGGCTCCGATATTGTTTTGGGGGTTCGCGACGTCGCAGCGGCGGCGGATCTGGTTGCCGAACTCGAGGGTGCGGGACGCAAAGTCCTCGCTGTTGAACTGGAGCTTCCCAACAAGGCCCATATCGCGCATGCCGTCGACGCCGCGTTGACGACATTCGGTCGGATCGACGTCCTCGTCAACAATGTCGGCGTGGCTCCAGGTAATCTCGCGGAACTCGTCGAGGAGAAGGATCTTGACGAGATCCTCGATATCAACATCAAGGGCACCTTTCTGATGACGCAGGCGGTCGGGCGTCAGATGATCAAAGGCAATGGCGGCCGGATCATCAGCATCAGCTCCCAGGCCGGCACCGTGGCACTGCGCGGCGAGGCAATCTATTGCATGAGCAAGGCGGCAATCAATCACCTGACGCGCTGCCTTGCTGCGGAATGGGCAGCCTATAATGTCACCGTAAACACCGTATCACCGACCTTCATCCACACGGATGGCACAGCTCCTTTCCTATCCGATGCCGATAATCGCAAAGCGACGCTCGATCACATTCCACTCGGCCGGATCGGTGAAACCGATGATGTGGTGGGTGCCGTCGTCTTCCTGGCATCGCCGGCTGCAAGCCTGATCACCGGCGCGAACCTGCTGGTGGACGGTGGATGGTCGGTCGCCTGAGGCCGAGTGGACGCTTATACGTGGCCCAGGGAGCCCGGCCGATCGTCATTACTGGCGAATTCGAAGAAGTTTCCAAAATGCGTTGGGGTGAAGACCGCAGGCATGGTTGTCTACTACACGTCTGCAGCCGGATACGTCGGCCCTGACAAAGCGACTTTCAGGGAGTCCCATGGCGACGGCGTTGTTCGCGACGTGACTTTCAGCATCAACGTCGTCAAGTAGACCACGCGGGGCGGCCGAGTGGGCGGCTCCGCAAGGGTGATGCAATTGCCATCCCAGCCTGAAGAAATCCGGCAGGATTTTCGCGTCTATCGGGGCAGTGGCAAATGCCAAGTCCGGTAGAGATCATTAAGTGCCTTCGCCGTGTGGCATTCTACAATCGGTAAGCCAGACTGTCGCAGCATGGTTGCGTATCTGAAGCCGCTGTTGCGGGTCTTGATGAGAATCCAATGGATCATCTCCCATTTGATGCTGTCTTTGGCACCTTCCAGATGTCCCGCGCGGTCGCAGCGGTTGACGAGGGTGCGCTTGAGATAACGGGAAAAGCGGAGCCAGTGATTTGAGGTGATGAGGATCGCGCCCGTCGCGTGGGCTAGCCGTTGCGGCATCAGGCGCGAGTAATTGCCTTCCATGATCCATCGCTCTTCGAGCACCGCTGCATCATGAAGTGCTGCGAACTCAGCTTCGGGGCGAGCCTCCCAATCCGTATGCGGCAGATGGTGAAGTTGATCCAGGTGCACCGCCGGGAGACCGAGCTTCCTGGAGAGGGCCACCGCCAGGGTTGACTTGCCCGCATTCGAAGGTCCGAGAACGACGATGCGCTCGCCAAGGGAGTGCAAAGGCAACATGAGGACACCTATGGGACCAAAGTGGATTTAACTGGTCGGAATAAACGCAGTTGTCAACGACTAAGGCAGCATCGGCGAGACAAGGCACTGCTCGCGAGGTATGTCGAAGGATTGCGATTGGCAGGATTGCCGGAGTAGATCGGTGATCAACTGCTCGGAACCGCCGCCATCGAGGGAGGCGTTGGAGAGATTGGCGAGCTTTATAGGATAGAGGCCGAAGTGCGTGGCCTTTACCAAGCGACACGGGCCAACCCATCATTGCTTTGCCTCCCAATAGCTTTGCCACTGAGCGGATCGGCTCCTATCGCCGCGCCGTGATTGGTGAAGTTAATGACCCTGTCGACGGCTGGGTCGTGGCGAGGCCTGCGCCCGCCTCGTCGCCTATACTAGTTGCTCCAAGCGGAATTATAGCTCCATGCCTCGTAGCTTTCGATTCGGCTGCTGTCTGCAGACTTCACTTCGAGCGTGGTCAGGTCTGTGATTTTATAGGTGCGGCGGGTGCCGCAGACCGCACCCCCATTGGCGAAGACCTCGACGACGCCGCGGTCGAAGAACAATGTTAACCGTTCGAGTTTCAGCGGCGCTGAGCGGTACTTGATCTCACCATTATCCTCCGCCACCGTCAGCTCAAGCCGCCGCGCGCTGTGGGCCAACCTGAAGCTCTCCCCGTCACTGCCCCGCGCGACGATCTGAACTCCATCCAGATCACCTTCCAAAGACAATTCGACGGGGCGCCTTGGTTCGCATGCAAACTGATAAGGTGCAGTCTGTGCAAGGTTGTGGGCGCGCAGGCGCTGGCAACCCTTCTCCGGCATCATTGTCAAATTCCGTTCGGCGTCTAGGCCGAGCACGCGCGGCAGCGATAGCTCGCCGCTATAGGGCGAACCCGGCGGCTTGCGGAATTCCCAATTGAAGAGCCAGGCAAAAGCGATCTGGCGGTCCTTTGCGCGGAAGCTCTGCATCGCGTAAAAATCGGTACCGAAATCCAATTCCTGCAAAGCCGGGGTCGCCGGCATGAAGCGATCGCCCTCGAAAGTGCCAACCTGGGCGTAAAGCAAGTTGTGACGGCCGGTTTCCGGTTCGGTGTAGCCGACAAAGCCCATCACCAGGACATAGTGACCATTGAGCTCGAAGAAATCCGGACACTCCACGCAGCGTGCGCCGTGCTGGCGAAAATGCTCGGAAGCGCGATAGAGGACGGACATGAATTTCCAGTCCTCGCCATCCTCGGACCCATAGAGCAGGACGGCGGGATCACCATCGATCGCGGCGCCCAGCACCATTCGGTAAGCCCCGCACGCTGCATCGTACCAAACCTTTGGATCGCGCAAATCATGGGAGCTGCCGGAAGGACCGTCGACCAGCACCAGCTTATTGGCGTCCGGACGCAGCAGATCGGCGGATGGCAACACTCTTTTCTGAACTTCCTTGTAGTCCTTGAACAGGTCATACGCCGGCAGTCGTTCTGTGTAGTAGAAGCTGAGCTTGCCGTCCTGGCCGACGAAGGCACTTCCCGAGAAGGCCCCACCGGTGGCGCCCAGCGACCAGAGGTTCTGCTCCGGGTGCAGGAAGACCGGCAGATGGATCCAGCGGTAAAGGTCATCGCTGACGGCATGGCCCCAGTGCATCGGCCCCCATTCCGACTCGACGGGATGGAACTGGTAAAACAGATGATAGCGGCCGTCGATGAAACATATCCCGTTGGGGTCGTTCATCCAGGCCTGAAACGGCGAGAACCTGAGCTGCGGACGATTGGTATCGCTCTCATACCACTCCGGCCAGGATGTCCTCGGTCGGGCGATGACGTGGCCATCACGCAACTCCAGGAAAGTCACGCCCTTCTCAGTCACATTCTCCGAATTGAAGCTGTAGAGCAGCGGAATTTCAATTGCGCTGTCGTCCCATTCCAGCGTGAGCGGGCCAGCCGCATAATGGGTATAGGAATAGAATTGAAAACAGGGCGGCAGATGCGCGATCCGGTAAACGACGCAATCGCCGACACGCAAAACGAAGGCATCGACGGGATCTTCAGCAGCAGATTTTCCTGGTTTTTGCCGGGCCCAGATCTCGAAACGCGCACCCCGCTCAGCACTCAATTGCACCCTGGTCTTCATTCACTCCTCCTTCCGAGCGTAACGTCGTAGCTGGACTGCTTCTTTGACCTAACGCCAGGGCGCACGATCGACAGTCCGGCCACTGGGCTTCTGGCCGTTTATTGGTTCGGAATTGATCAGGGATTGGAAACAACTGCGTTAAACGATGGAGTGCCTCTAAAAGCATTCACGCTTCTGTCGATCACAACCTGTTCGTCATTGCCGGAATCCAGGACTGTATTGCGCACCGATCCATCTTGCACCAGTACCGACGTCACTTCGAGCGGCTTCAGATTGTCGGTTGACAGCAACGCGCCCACTTGCGTTGAAAAGCAGGCACTGTTCGGTGCGTCATTGATTTGCGATGTTTCGGTTGTGGCCACAATGTGATTATTGGCTATGTAATTGCCGCTACCGGAAACCAGATTAATGATCACCGGCTTTACGCCGAGGGGCCTGATATATTGAGTATCCAATGTTTCCGAAATGTGGTTCGCAATTACCGAGTTGTTACTGCCGTCAATTCGTAAAAGCCCGAACAGATCATCCAAGCCGTTGTCGTACTTCTGCATAGGCGCCCACGGCTCGCGATCTCGCAAAAAGTGATTTGAGGAAACCAAATTCTCGCAGCAATTATCAGCAAAAACCAACATTCCGGGATAAAAGGAATGGAATCTATTTCCTGTGACCGAGGAGCGCACCACGCCGGAAAAATAGACGCTGCTAGCGCCTCGAGGGAATATGTTGTTTGACGATACCAGAATGCCACCGTAATTTTCCGCGTAAATGGAATGTCCCCGATATCCGGCTCCGACGAAATTATTCGTTATTCTCGAGGCCTGGCCCATACCCTTTAATTCGATACAGTTGCCGCATTCAGCAATGAAATTGTTATCTATCGCGAGCGCATCAGCATCATGAACAGTAACGCCGTGCTCCAGATAGATAAGACCCATTCCTGTTATTCGGAATGAGTCATTGGCGCTGCCGACAAGGATGCCCGTTTTGCCATTCTTGTAGGTATTTTCTGGATCATCTTGCCCCGAACCGTCGTCAGCGAAGTGCAGACCATCGATGCAAAAGTCAGCAAACTCCACAGAGCTTATGCGGGGACTTCCGGTGCGCTTAACATAAAACGCGGCTCCCGCAGCCTCACCGTCAGTGGCCTCTGGAGACAAGTCCACAAGGATGCGACTGCCGCCCGGCCACACTTCGTGCCAGTGCTCCAGCTCGCTTGCGGGTGTGTTGAACCGGATGCTCGACGACGTAAAACCATGTCCAGAGCCCATAATTTTCAGAAAGCTCACGTCTATAACGACCTGAGTGACAAGACGATAGTCGCCTGGCGGGATATAGATCACTGCTCCAGGTTTTCCGCCATCATTTAGGTCGGAAACCGGTTGCCTGCTTTTAATATCTGCAATGATGCTATTGATGACCGCTCCAATGTCCTCGTAGGGGTTCCCGACGGGATACTTCGTTGCGTCGTAATAGTTTTCACGAACCATTGTTCGTTGCAGGCGATCGGGGGCGATTGATCGGCTAGTCATTGTTGGTTTTCTCCTGGCAATGCCATCACCAGATGCTGGTGCGGGTGTCCGGTTCAAAAAAGTGAAGTTCTTCGGCATTGACAGCGATGCGCGCGATGTCACCTGCGCGTACCGTGCTCTTCGGAGAAAAACGGGCTACAGCAGCTTTTTCGTCGCCGATGTCGGCGACGGCGTCCGGGTCGCCCGCATCCACCCAAGGTGCGTCGATATTCAGATGCACCATGGATTCAGAGCCCAGCGCCTCGACAAGAGTGACCGCGGCCGAGATCTCGGCCGAAGAAGGCCGGATTGCGGCATCGTTCATGTGCTCTGGCCGAATACCGACAACCACCTGACGGTTAGACGTACCCTTCAGCGAGGGGCGGCGTTCGAAAACCTGGT
>Ga0123341_1004767_pt1 | contig 11971 bp, 6 predicted proteins | sample Turbeapinknodule_FD_89959 | JGI IMG/M metagenome (GOLD analysis project Ga0123341, IMG submission 89959) | Root nodule microbial communities of legume samples collected from Mexico - Turtle bean Mexico pink nodule | ecosystem: Host-associated > Plants > Roots > Nodule | place: Mexico: Nepantla... | reverse complement strand
CTACTTAAATAAAAAATCATCAATAAATAAAATTCCTAAAATATTCAAAATCAGGATTAAATAAAATTTCTAAACTATTTAAAATTATAAATAAATACAAATATTTTTTTTCTATTTAAAAAATCTAAAATAAATAAAAGTTCTAAATTATTCGATGTTCACTGAAAAAATATAGAAAATCGATTATGTACCTTTACAAAGGCACCACAACATCGTTTATGTGAGTGGAAAAAAAATCAACATCGATTATGGATACCAGAACACCAATGTTCACCGAGAAAAAAATATGGATAATCGATTATCTACTTCTTCAAAGACACCAGAATATCGATTATGTGAGTGAAAAAAACCAACATTGATTGATAGCCAATACATTGATAACTAATTAGATACCAATTTAAAAACTAATTTATAAATTTTATTAATAATAGAAACTACTTTAAATACCAACATTTTTTTTAATCTTTAAAATAGTATATAATTTAATCAATATAGTAACTAATTATTTTTAGTATCTGAAATTGATTTCTATTTACTAATTTTCATGATATTTTTTAACACCAAATTGTCTTTTGAACACAAAAGAAATATCTTTTATGATAATTTATATTTCATTCTATTTTTTTATTTGCAAATATTTTTATGTGTTTCTTTTAACTCAATTAATTTTGTATGACTGATATTTTTTTCCTTCATTGAAGTTTATGTGTAATAAATCAATATTGTTAGAAGCTATCTATTTGTTACTTTCTTTTTGTTGTTTCTTTATCATATTAGGCGAAACACAAGGGAACTTGTGTTGAGTTTTTTTAATTTCAATTAGTGTCTTCAAATAGTGTGCAATGGTTAAAAAATATTGGTTTAATAATAAGAAAATTTGTTCATAAGGATAAAAAAAACTAATTTTGTATTGTTAGCAATTTATACAAGAGAGTAAAAGCCTCAATAAATTACTTCTTTAAAAATATATACTTATAAAAATTGTTTTGAGAAGTAAGTAAAAAGAGTAATTTGATGTTTGGCTAAAAATAACTTTAAAGAATATTTGTCATGAGATTTCATCATAGTAAAATTTTCAATATCTAAACATAATCTTAGTGATTCATTAAGTTTAAAGAGTCAATACAAAAACAGCCTATCTTTCTTTGTTCTTGGTGAAAACATCTCTATCTTTTAAAGAAAAAATGTATTTTAAGTTGATTTTTTTAAAAATATAACTCAACCTCATTTCTTGTGTATTTTCCACATAGTTAGAGATAAAAATAAAATAAAAATTGAAACTAACTTTTTTATAAGTTAAAAATAATTTATGTACAAAATATTTTTAATAAAAAGAAACAAATATCATAAACATGCACTTCAAAGTGTTCTTCACATTTATAACTTTGTTTAACAAATGTATAACTTTAAGTTTGATTAAGACTTTTAACAAGCTTACAGGTACATACTTCTCTAATAGAGCCCAGGAGATAAAATTAAATTAAAAATTAAAACAAATTTATAAAATTAAAGTAAAAATTAAAACTAATTTTTTATAAGTTGTTCTTATTCCTATAAGGAGATGATACCTAAAAAACTATTGAAGTTTACGTCGGGCAGGTTGCTAAGGTCTTACTGGGATCCTTCTCGACTCCGTGCTTCTCCTTCGGCTCATAGTCTCGGGGGAATGTCGAATGGAAGAGACACCTGCAGAAGTCACTTCGACACTCAAGTCAGTAAAGCGGATGATCGACACTTAGGTAGATGCACAGTAATAAATGATGTACCTTTCTCCTTGGAAATCGTGTTATTTATATTATTTTAATGGACTTATCTTATTGGGCCTGATTAGTGGAATGAATAACACTTATAGCTGTATTACCTAATCTTTAATGAGAGATTAATTTTACTAACCTTGATTTGAGCGTTAATGGATATATGTGTTGGTCGGCCGGGCCGTCCGTGGTAATTTCCCTCATGTGGCCAGGTTTCCCTTATCTCGATCAGCTTTTCTTGATCTCGGTTAGGAAATAAGTTAAAATTAATTTATATCCAAAATAATTTTAATAAAAAAAAAACAAATATCATAGTCATACACATCAAAGTGCTCTTTACATTTATAACTTTGTCTTTTAACAATTGTATACCTTTAAGATTGATTAATACTATTACTAACCTTACAACAACATCTATCTTTATCTAATAGAGTTGGTTCAACTTTTAGAAGATGAAATTAAGTCATTTGATTAAAAAAAATCAAATATTTTTTCTTCATCTTACATTTTATTGTATTTTTCTTTTATTATATTTAAAGTATTGTTTATTTTGAATCTTAAAAATTTATCATAATATTATTCTTAAAAAATATTTCAAAAAGTTAAAAAAGAAAAATATATTTAAATTATATTAACTCTTAAGTCATATAAAATATTAAACTTGTGAAACTAGTTTTATTAAAAAAAAAATCTTTCATTATCATAATTTTCAACCAAATTATTAGTAAATGAAACTATTGAACATGTCAAAGTAGTTTTATTGAAAAAAATCATCTTTCATTTTCACAATTTCCAATGAAACTATTAGTACACAATACCAATAGTAAAATCTTATTCCACTAAGTGAGATCAGCAACATGAATCACAAATGATTCCATAACATTAAAATCAAAACTTGAAATAGGAGTTTATAATCTTACTCTTTTAGCTGAAACCTTTTTTGGACTTATGTCCGTGTCTAAACTACTTTCATCAGCTTTTTCTTATCTCAGTGGCTGTTATGCAATGTGTCATGTCTTTTCTTGCATAATCACACACCCTTCTTTACTTATGATCACAAATAATCTCTGATCATTTTCTCTATTCAACTCATTTGGCTTCTATCTTGTATACTATGTTCTGACATGGACAGAGCAAAACAAGAGGTGGAAATTGGAACACCAAATGACCATAAACCTTGATTCATCACCATTATTATCGGATCATGCAATTCTCAAGGAGACCAAGTTTTGGGGTTCGATGAACCTGACTTTGGAAAGATATTGTCAATGTTCACCAAGAACTGATACACTAACTACATCACAGATTGACTCAGATTTTATGTTTTTTTTTCAATTAAAAAAAATTACTGTCAATGTTCTGATACAAACAATTCAATATCCATGATTATCAATTTGTAACAGTAACATGCACCATCTATTGTTTTCCCTCAAAGTTAACTATGTCATCTTCTTTCTGAAACATAGCTTTGAAGTGAATACAAGGTACTGTATTGGTTATTGTTTACCTAACTTGGGATCAACATAACACTAAAGTGGGATAATTATTCTATCACTCTCAAATTTTATTCAAGATAATAAGGAATCAATTCACTTGCTCCACTATTCTATCTCATAGATTCCACATGCATACCATAAAAAAGATAAGAAATTCAGAACACAGCTAATGTTATGCTAATTCAATATCATTGGTTGCCAATGTTAGCTTGCAGAACTATGCAACAGGTGAAACATTGTTTTTCAGTACTTTTTCTCAAGATTACTTTCTGTCATGTAGTTTATTATCCAAGTTTCGTACAAGAACACAACAAAACAAGATAATAAAAGATTAAGGAAGTTTCGTTTGTCAAATCAACAACTTCCCTTCCCTAGAATCACATGTTAACATGCCTTTTCTCTGTAATCACTTCAATTCAACACAACCATCAATCTTTGTTATACCAAAGAAAATTTCAGTCAGAAACCAGAAAATAACTTTATTTTTTGATGATTTGAGGACAGAATGAAATTGAATAGTGGGGAAATCACAAGCTGTACGTATGTTATATCATACCAGAAAAATACAAAGTCAGGTAACGAGGTATATGCAACAAATTAAGATCAACAACATCATTAAACATCGTTACTCAACCTTAAAGAAAACCAACAGTGAAATCCAGAAACCATGAAAACACAACTAACTAAACAAAAGATCTAAAAATCAAATCCACCAGCATCATCAAATCCAGCATCGTAACCCGCATCATAATCCGCAGCATCAGACACCATATCTCCGATCAACATACCCCCCAAGGCCCCACCAAGCAACCCAGCTCCCAACCCCATTCCAAACTTGTTCTTCTTCGGTTTCTGGGCTTGTTGCACATATCCACCTTGTTGTGGGTATCCTTGTGGGTATCCATAACCATTCTGTTGCGGGTATCCACCATATCCATTTTGTGGTGGATATCCACCGTAGCTCTGTTGTTGCGGTGGATACCCATATCCCGGTTGTTGGGGCGGATATCCACCGTAAGCCGGTTGTTGGGGCGGGTATCCATATTGCGCAGCCGGATTCGGCGGCGGAGGATGTGACGTTCCGTAAGGAATTGCACTCGATCCGGCGGATGTCTGAGGTGGGTAAGCCATCACCGGCTCCGCTCCTGTTTTCGATGCGGCGGCGGCCACGCTGCCGGCGGGGACCGAATTAGAAACTTTTTCGGCGAATTTGTAAGAGAAATTCAACGATCCCTTGGATTTTCCAGAAGATTTCAAGACCTTGTAAGAGACGTTTCGGGAGCCGTTGTCGTCGCCGGGGTTGTCGACGAGCTCCCTGAGAGGAACATGGACGGTGCCGATGAGGGTGTCGCCGAGGGTGCGGTCGGAGAAGAGCTTGATCTCGAGGGTCAAACGGTTCTCCTTGGCCAAAGCCTCGTTGACGGAGAATTTCACCGGAAAGTTCCACTTGGGGTTGCTGCCGCTGTCTTTGTCCACCTGGGTGGTTGCACTCTGAAGATGAAAAGGATCACCGGTGAGCGAAACGACGGCGTAAACATCCATCTTGGAAAAAAGATTAACATTCTTTATGTCTTTTGCTGATATGATGTTGAGTTCCAAGGTTCTGTATTCCATTGTTTTCACAGAGAAAACAGAAAACAGAAAACTGAAAACAGAAAGAAGAAGAAGAAGAAGAGTTTCTGAATTGGTGAAAAACCTTGAATGCTTGCAATGTTCTTCACAACTGAAACAACGACGAAAATATATATATAACTTTGAAGAAAGACATTTAGGAACCTTCCAGGTATTATTATTTAATGTATTATTTATTTTTTTCACGCGTTTTCCTATTTTTGCTTTCCGTTAATATTTTTATTTTTATTATTATTATTATTATTCTATGGCGGTTCAGTGTATTTTTTATTCTTGCTTAATGCATAAGATATTTTTCTAAATATGAGAAATTTAAAAATAGAAAAAACGACAACTATGGCCTTTTATGTCGCATTTTGTAGCGATTCTTGTTTTATTTAGTATTATTTTTGGGTAATGATTTGGTGCACACCCTAATGTCTAATCGAAACAGTTTCGCCAGCGTGAAAAATAATAATGCATAACTTAATTATTCCTAAAAAAAGGGATATTAAATTATATTTTTCATTAATGAGTATTTTTTTTTTGTCTATTAATCAAATTAAATAATCTAATGTAATCTTTCATGAAATAAAAAGTTTTAATGTAACTTTTTTATAAATATCTTTTTACCTTCCCCATAAGTCTGGAACGTGCATGAAGAGTTAACGTGTCGTGCGCATCGCATATCCATATACGCGGGCCGGGCCGGGCCGCGGCTTTGACACGGAGTCCATGTTGGGCCCGGAAACCGTTTGAAAACCGAGTTTTTTAACCTAAGAGAAGAAGAAAAAAGAAAATAAGAATTTAATTGATCCTAAATTAATAGTTTTTTTTATTAAAATTTACAGATAAATAATTTTTTAAAATATGTGTGGACACGAAATTATTTTTTTATTTGATAATAAAGGGCTTATATTTATAGATTTATTTTATACATAAAAAATTAATTAATAAGTCAATTTCATTCATATGAAAAAGTATATCGATTGTAGTATTTATTCTTTTAAGATCTTCATTTCTAATTTATTATATTTTATTTTATTTTCTCTTGATATATATGAATAGTTATATCCAATAGTTATAGATATATTTGCTTTTAAGTTATTGGGATTCTTGTCAGGCTTCCATTTGCTTCCATTTGACAAGAACTTGCACTCAGAAGCATATTTTGTGAATATCCAATTTGCCTTTTCCACTTTATTTTTCATTTTATTTTATTTTTTAATAATATTAATTAAATTTTATTTATTATATCCAATCAGCCGAAACCCAACACAATTTCTCTTCTTTCTTTCTTTATTTTCCAGCTTGTTACTTATTCCATTATGTTTTTCTTTATATTATTGTTTTGTTTATTTATAGTAAGATATGGATATCTGAATGAAACCTAATCTAAGAAAATACTTGCATGAGACTAAAATAAAATGAGAATCATGATTTAGCTTCTCGTAATAGTGAATATATATTCATTTATATACAATTTGATTATATAATTATATAAAAATATTAAGAAGTGGACTTTAAACCTAATTCAACTCTATAAAATCGGTTTATGGGATGAAGTTTGCACTTACTTATATAATATGAAAAACTCTAATTTTTAGTAGATGAAAATCTCCAAAAAAAAAAACACAATAAAATTTGCTGAAGAAGTTTATCTGTACATGTAATTAACCTAATTAGTTCATTTTTTAATTAAATCTAATTAATAATTAATTATCTTTTATTTTTGTTGAGGTAATAAAAGTCTACACATTGTTGATTTCTATTAACACAGTAAAAGCATACACATTCATGACTGAATGTCTATTTTTATTCTCCTTTTACTCTGTTTTAGATTGTATTTATCACATAAAAAAATATTAAGTTTAATGTAATTTGACTTTTCTTATCATTTTGCAAATTTTTTTCATTTTTATTGTAACTTCTTTTTCTTAAACTACAAGAGAAAGTGTCCACAAGCCCTCAACTTCAAACATACTGTTTTACCCATTGGGTTTGAGAAAAGTTTTGTTGACTCTGTGAAGTAACATACATTTAACACTATTTATATTAATATAATAATATTTTTAAATTAAAAATAATAATAAAATATTAATTTTTATATATAAAAAGAGGTGATCCAGTCGCACCTTCCAGTACGGTTACCTTGTTACGACTTCACTCCAGTCACTAGTCCTATCTTTGGCAATTCCCTCCTTGCGGTTAAGGCAACTACTTCGAGCATGGCCAGCTCTCATAGTGTAACGGGCGATTACTAGTGATTCCGGCTTCAGGCGAGTTGCAGCCTACAATCCGAATTGATCCAAATATGCAAATAAAGAAAGAAACCATGGATACTTATGTTAATGAAAAGATGAAAAGAACAAGAAAGAAGCCATGGGATAATTATGTTAATGAAAAGAACATTAAAAGTTTATGGGAATCTTCAAATTGAGTCTGCAAAGAAGTTGGTTAATCAATATTTGAGTATGTTAAGGACACACCTATTTTCTCACATTTGGTAGAATGCATGTTTCATGATATATATATAGCACAAGCTACTCAAAGCAGCATCTCAGTAATAAAAAACAAAAACTTCTTCTTTCATATTCAGATTTTCTTTCTAAGAAGTATCTTAAACAAAGGTTCTAAAACAAGTGAGGTGATCATAATGGAAAACACATTCCTCCTACAAGTACATAAGGCTGTCTTGTGGCCTAGAGACACCAATCCATTCCCTAATTAGTAAATCTTTAGACTCACAACAAATGCCACCATATATTCATCAACATATGTCAATACTTAATCTCCAAAGCTGGCAGCCAGAAAACATATATAACTTTTATTTTTGGTGATATGTTCATTAATAACCTAAGAAGGAATCTCAAAGCTAGAAAATTTATTCCACATCACCAGATCTGCAATAAGGCATGTATCTGTGGTCCTTTGCAGCATTCCTTCTCCTCCTCTTCTCAACAAATGCTTCAAGTTTTCCAAATGACTAAAAATGATGAATAGATAGATTTAGTAGAAGAGTTTCAAGTTTTCCAGATGACTAATGTTTATGTATTTCAGCTGCAAGCAATGGAAAAGGGTGTCAGCATCTATAGGGATGCTTCATTGATCCATTTCATATGTATTTATTTGTGTGTGAATGGAAAAGAAAGCATGGCAGGAACCATTACATTTCTTGAGATAAAAAGGACTTTTTCCCTGCTTTGCTGCTTCTCTCTCTTTCTTTTTGTGCTTAGCCAGTATTTCTGTATCAATATTTTTCATTGAATCAGACTTCATTTGTTTATCCTGAATAAACATGTAATTAATATGATGAGAAAATCAGTAAACATAATAGTTTTGGAAGTAGAAAACAAACTAGTAAAGAGTGAAGTACTAACAATCCATGATATACGTTCTTCGATTTCACCTATGCGCTTCAGATCTTTATCTTTTTTCAGTTCCTTCTTCAGAGCCTGTTCTACCAAGATGATGAAGTCAGAGTTCAGAGTTAGCCCTACAGAAAAGTTTTTCAATTTCCAAGTATTATATATTACAAGACAAGTTTCAAGATGAACATTAGTTTTCAACTCTAGTGAACAACTAGCAAACATATTCACCACTTCTGAAGGAACAACTATATTTACAGCAACGAGCACATATGACTTACATTTTCTACTCAAATAAAACAATTTTAAAATTGTATTTGTACCGGTCGGCACCATACAAAAATATGTTTGTACTCAAATAAAACAATTTTAAAATTGTTTTTTTACCGGTCGGCACCGTACGATTGAAGGGTCTTTATTGAATAACTTAATTAAATAAAGAACGTAGTTACACGTGAAACGAGCAGTTACAACTCCCGTTGAACAAGTCAAGCACGTTCTCTGGAGCACTCTCTGGATTTCAGAAAACCACCAAACATGACCCAAAGACCACTAAGCGTGTCTCTAGCCGTCAGTTGCTTGACCCACATGGCCAAGGTCCAAGTCAACCTACTAAAAGGACTTCTGAAAGGGGAGAAAGGTACGTTTTTCATATTATCAAAGAATTCTCCCTGGACATTCTGGCTGATTTGAGCATCGGAGCACAATCGCAGGTACCCCACCGACCGACCGAGGCATGCGCAGAGGGAAGGAGACTTGAAGAATAAGGTAACCAAGAGTGAAGTAAGCATCATATATCGACGTGAATCAACATTACTCAGTCCCCGATATACATACAGGTAAATCATACTTGTAAACTAGTGTCATTTCAATTTGTAGTTCTCAGATTAACATTTTCCGTGAATAAACCACTGGTGCTGTCATGTCATAAAAACATTTCTGTTCAATTTTTCAACACATGTAATAAGCACTTACGTGATGGAATGCATTGCAGTAACTCAGTTAACCCATCTCATATCCTAAATCTACAAACATGACAACCAAAGTCTTAATAATGTGTGTCCATGCTTTCAGGAATACACAATTTCAGCTCAGAGCTTCTCTTTATCTTCATATTTTACTACTTGTAATAATGACTTACATGGCAACATGCACTGCAGTAACATAAATTTAAAAATATATAAACAGAACATTTAACTCTTTACAAGGAACAAATAAATCTACCTTGGATGGAGCTTGTAAACCTCTCTAAAAGAAGAAACTGCCCTCTTGCTACTGGACAAAAGAATCAGAAAATTAAAAAAAAAAAAACTCTGTTAAACTGCTAAAAACACAGCACCTATTCTTGTTAATCCTCTTTAACTTTCTGTCTTCTTTGGGTTTCTGAAAAAAAACATGTGCCCCATTGGAGCGTGCTTTCTTCAGCTCCTCAAAAGTTACATCATTCTCTATCTCCTCCGTTGGTATGAAGCTAGAACCAATTGGATTAGACTGAGTAGACATCATGTTTTAGTGATTGAACTTAATCATTGTGTCCTTTTATTCTCTATTTATCTCTATTTAAAGAGATTATTGTACTTGTAATTGGTGTGCAACAGGATATAATATAAACTTAATAGTTGCCCGTGTGGATGTAGGTTGCAGTTGACTACCAAACCAAGTTAAATCTTGTATTGTTTATTTTTTTGCAGTTGATTCGTGATTGTGTGTATTGCTTCCTTCCGCGTGCATTTTTCTCATCATCCTCCTCCAATACTCATGAAAATCAATCACACTCACTAGGATCTTCGCTTTGAAGATACAAAATTATAACTTCATGAACCTTTCAAAGTTACCCACATCTTCTGAGGAACTGTGGGGGAATAGAGTCGTCTCTCTCCTGTTCCTCGTACTGCGTTTCCATGGATTCTGGGACTCTGGTTCTTTGCTTCTTCGTTTTCACAAGTAAATCAAATTGGTCATATCCCCAAGAGAAAAGCTATCAAATTGATCATGATCGTTGAAGAAGTACTGAGTCATGTGTTTAGGAGCAATGACACAACACGATTAAACTTTTTTTTTTTTATATATATTAAAATCTACCTCCTAACTCTTTATATCTGACTTTCTTATTCATCTAATTTAATAATAATGGTGTTTGATTACTTAGAAGTTCTTGATTTGCATGATACAATATGAATATACGATCGGTTTTATACACAATCTCGTACGTTATACATACCATACTTTATACTAAAAGTGTGTTTTATGTGACTCAGACACTTATCTTAAATGGTGTATCTGTGTCGGACATTCGTATGACACTCGTATGACAATTGTATGACACTCGTATGACACTTATCAATGAAGTGTTCAATTCAAAAAGTATTTGTTAGATTTTTGAAAATTCTAGCACGGTTCTAACACAATTTTAAAACGTATAAATACAATAGTTGTCTAAAAACTCAAATTTATTGTATAAATTTTTATTATGATTATAAAAATAAGAAACAAATTCTTTTGAACCCGTCATGAAAAATATCTTCATGCTCTCAAAAGAATCTCAAACATACTTTTGCACATAAATATTTATTTTCAATTTATATAATTTAAAATTATATAATATATAGATTTGTGTCTTGGTATCTTACATTTTATAGATTACACGTATCTCCCGTGTTTGTATTCGTATATGTGATACATAATGTTTTAGGAAAAGTGAATGTTGTTTTAAAAAATACATGAAATATTAATAAAAATAATTATTATTCCAAACAATAATTGGTAATATAATACCTAGTTTATAATGTATAACAATAATATGTGTAACGAAACTTAATTGTACTGTTTAAAAATTTAACCTGATTTTATTGTTAACAGATGTATCAATACAATAGAATACAAAATATAAATATTTTTTTACTTTTAACTTTTTCAGTTGCATATTATTGAACATCTGTAAACTAAGAGTTATTTATAAACAATATTTATAGAATCAATAAAAAATATCACGAATCCGTAAAATAAAAATTTCATATAAATATTCAATAAGACATTATCCTAATAAATTATTGTAAAAAAATTAATTCAAAATTCTAACTCATTCTTATTATATATTTGACTTGCTTTATCAAATATTCTCCTAGCTATATCAAATATGAAGTGATTAATAGTATTTCGAATGCAAGATCAAATTCCATATAGTCAACAAATTTATGAATATTTTTGTTGTTTTTGTTTTTCATTCAAATCTCTTTTGTTTTTGGCAAACTATTTCTTTACCATATTAATTATAACATACACTAAATCTATTATTGGAAATGACAATAATATTTCTTAAAAATAATTAAATTAACCTTAGATAAAACGAGGTTGTGGATAAAAATTATTTTCAAAACTTTTTTCTGGAAATATTTCAAATTTAAATTTCTGGAACACATTTTTAAATTATGGAAATTATTATTCAAAATGCATTTTTAATTTTGTGTTTTGATTTTTTTATCCGAAATATAATTTTTTAGTTTTGAATTATATTTATTATTTTGGATTTTCAAATTCATAATAAGGGTAATTTTATAAATTTTAGAAAATGATGCAAGGTTAAAAAAGGTTAAAAGTGATATGGTGAAGGAAGAAATTGCCTGTTTGTTTTCTCTTGATTGGCCCAATAGTACAGTTATATATCATAATAATAATAATAATAATAATAATAATAATAATAATAATAATAATAATAATAATAATAATAATAATAATAATAATT
>Ga0123341_1004766_pt1 | contig 11971 bp, 11 predicted proteins | sample Turbeapinknodule_FD_89959 | JGI IMG/M metagenome (GOLD analysis project Ga0123341, IMG submission 89959) | Root nodule microbial communities of legume samples collected from Mexico - Turtle bean Mexico pink nodule | ecosystem: Host-associated > Plants > Roots > Nodule | place: Mexico: Nepantla... | reverse complement strand
TTAATATATTAATATATTAATGAAGACGGTAATGGTAGTCACATTTAATTTTTATTACATGAATATTTTAAAGGTATAGAGTTTTCATGATATTTTAATTTTTATATATTTTACATTTAACTATTTACTATTTTAATCTTAATTTCACTATCATTATTTTTTGTTTTTTTCCATATATATATATTCAAACTCAGGTCCTTAAATATTTTATATCAATTTGAATTAAACCTTAAATTAAACTAATGTTGACTATTTGATTAAACAACTTTAGTTTGTCTAGAGTTCAACCTTAGATTGAATTAAGGTTGGTCATTCTACTTAATAACTTTGTCATGGTTAAAGTTATTCCAGATATTCCTTTATTTTTTGTTTAGCCTTTTCACACTACTCAACTCAAGGCTGCAGTTCTGTGTACTGTTAATTAACCTAATCTCTTATTAAAAGAGAATGCAACTTATCTAAAATGTCGGTAATACAACTTACTAATCATTACATAAAGAATCAATAAAACTACATAAAATCTTAACAAAAAATAAAGGAATATCTGCATGTAGCACTTAAAATTAGTTGAAAAAATATAAACTTTAAAAATTAAATAATATTAATTAAGATTAAGAGGATAACAAATAACTAAGTCTTATAAAATACATTTCTCACTAAATAAATTTTCTAAATATCATAGTTTGAGACTAGTTAAGCTTTGAATCGGAACAATAATCAATAATTTTAAAACTTCATTTCACATTGTAAAATGTTAAAATTGATATTAAGGTATTTTAATTTTGTTGCCCGACATTTAAAACTGCAGAAAAAAAGGAAAAAAAAAGTCCAAGAAACTATTACACGTAAATTACCAAAATCAGGAATTCATTTACATGAAAATAGATTGTATAACGTGTTTTTGTGTGCAATTAGTGATTAGTGACATTGCATAACGTGATTATTAATAGAGTTGAAGTTTGTTTATCTTGGCATATATTATTAGTAATGGATCTGTGTGTCATTATCTGATAGAAGTCTGCACCAATAAGAACAGCACAGATGAAAATATACCTTTGCCTCATCAATAATGAATCGTTAAGAATGCATGGTACATGTTTGGTTTATTGCCATTAGAAACAACCCAGTTTCTTTTCCTTAAAGATTTTACATTGCAGGCCCTTTTGAGCATAATGGTATGGTTTTACGGATTGGCCTTTTTGACGCTACGGAAAACATCTTGCATTAATTTCTCATGCTCTTTAAGCATATCATCAAGGTTTCCACCCGGACGCATCAATGGTCCAGAGCAGTGTATCCTATTTTTCTTCGGCATAGGACCCTGAAATAACAACACAACAGGTATATCAAAAACTGTTATGTGCCTATTATGATTAAAAAATTAGTTTATTGGAGTGTGGAGTGTATGTTTTGTAGTGTTAAGATATCAGCACCCAGAATGTAAACCCTAGAGAAAAGTTGACTAACTACTTTTGCTTTGTTTTTAACATTCACAACACTTTCCAATCTTAAATCTTAAGGTTGTATGTGTACTACTTTACTATCAAATGGTAGATTTTGTTGTAGATCTCACATCAACTAGAGATTAAAGTATTTCACAGTCTGTATGTGGGAGCAAATCTCACCTTATAAACCGGTTTTATAAGCTTAAAGTCCATTTTTTAATATGGTATCAAAATCATTTTGAACCTATTCTAACAAGAATTTGTTGGACTTATCAGATCATCCGTTATCGGATCACCCATAAATATATAATCTTAGGTGCAAACCTCATCTTAGGCAATCTGCTATCGAACCACTCATAAATATATAATCTGAGATACAAAACTCACCTTATAAACTAGTTTTATAAGGTTGAGGCTTAAAGTCTACTTCTTAATAGTTTCTCTGGTTATTTAAATGGTTGGAAACCAGAAATGATGTAATGAAGAGAAGGTAGGTTGTTGTTTACCATGCTGGATTCACGAGCAGACGAGCCTGGTTCCTTTTTGACGGAAGAGGTACATAAATTTGCTGTTGCTTGATTCAAATGAGACCTCTGATTGGTCAAATATGATTCTGGTCTCTTACACACTGAGGATGATCCTGCTACACTGTTGTGCATCATGGTAGTAGCATGCGTGTAGCCACCATGTACACTTACTATGCCTCCACCATTTTCATTGGGTTCCCCATTCTCCTGGCATAAATATTTTTGACGGTACATTGAAGTATTTGGTTTCCTCTGCCAATGTTCAAGTATTCATGACTGTCAGAATCAAATAAGGTGTTGGACTATGAGGCTTGAAAACACCTCTTAAATTTAAATGGTGTGTTCGTATCAAACATACCCGCATAGATATATTTCCATGAGCATTGTACTGTGGTGAACCCAATGCCTTGGTATCTCCTGCTCCCCTAAGAACAGATGCTGGTGCACGTCCTCTAACAGCTTCCTGGTTTTTCCTGATTGAAAACAAAAGGTGAAGTTCTATGAATGTGAATATGGCACTTTTAACCACAACATTAAATGGTACCAACACAACGTTCAATGTAAAATCTTTAATGGGATGCAAATGTTTTAACACAGTCTTGGCTTCCACTAAAACATGTATCTCCATCATAGAGTTCGGTCACTGTTCTCATATAGTTGTGCTACTTTCATTTTTTTTTGCTGGGAGGAGATCTTTAGCTCTACCATGTTTCCACCAAGGAAAATGGTACTAATGAATAACGTGAAAAAAATTATCATGACTATCAAATCTAGTTAGCAAGAGAAGGATGTAAATTATGTATTTCTGTGACATAACATGAAAAAAAGTCAGTGAGACTGTTAATTAATCACTCAATCAGAATTCAGTATCTTCAATATCTTGGGAATTAAAACATATAATACCTTGTAGCTTCCTTGTCTCGACGCTTGGAATCAAACTCCTTGCTTGGTGAAAACTTTGGTAAACTTGAGGGATCACAAGGTAAGGGATTTGTAGTGAAGAACTAGCAAATATCCAACATGAACAGTAATATGGTAAGTAGGATACCCAAAAACACTGATAGTAAATAGAAACATCGTCACTTTGAAAAACTAGTCAGAAAAGCCTAAAAGAATGTAAGGGGGAAATAATGACAGTTGGGACTCTTAAAATTCTAAACTTTTAACCGTTCTCAGTGATGATTCTTAAAAGAAAAATGTTACTTTGACAAAAGTAGATTGAAATGTAATAGTTTACAACTGTGATTTGATCAATATAATTTCAAACTTGTTCCATTTCAGTACAAAATTGTTTCTTTTTCCGATTGTAATATGGTGGGTGGTTGTCAATATATCATCACTCTTCCAAAAATGTGGAATGTTAAAGTAACTTTACTCTTAGCTGTCACATGTTTTCATTTAAAAAGCACTAAAAGTACTTATAACAGCATAAAAACAAAGTTAATTTCCATGTAAAGTATGTTAAAAAAAGAATAAAAGGCTTCAGAGAATTACCTCACTCTCGAGTGCAGAAGTTGCTGATCCTCGACCTTCTGGTTCTATTGTTAGGAGCTTATCAACAAGAGCCAAGGCCGGGGGAGAAAGATTTTTAAATGTTTCAGACACTTGGCGGTTGTAAGGGTGTTGTGGCTTAAAACTTGTTGCATGAGGAAGTTTTGTTTTCTGCCAATAGTCTTCAGATGGCGAACCACAAAGCTTAAAAATTTTGTGCATTTGTTCCACCTGCGTATATTAAATCATTCTCAAAGTTAAATTGCAATTCCTTGTCTGTGCTTAGTAGTAATAGAAATTCTATGTTTATCATTCTCTTTTGTTTAGGGAACCTTCAACCTCAAGGGCCTTGTTCTTAGAGTGTAATCTATACATATGAAGTTCGAACACTCATTTTAAATGGTGTGTCTGTGTCGAACACACGTATCGATGAAGTATCCAATTTAAAAAATATTTGTTGGATTTCTAACAATTCTAGCACGGATCTAACACAATTTAAAAAAAAAAATACAGTAATTTTCTAAAAATTCAAATTTATTGTATAAATTTTATTATGATTATAAAAATAGAACAAATCCTTCTGAACTAGGTCATAAAAAATCTTTCTACTAAAAAAAAAACTAAAACATACCTAGTGCACATAAATCTTTATTGTCAATTTATATAATTCATAATTATATAATATATAGATCTATGTCCCGTGCTCTACATTTTAAAGATTATACACATCTTTGTGTCTGTGTGTCTGTGTCATATAAGTGTGTGTGCTACATTATACTTTGATTTGACTTGAATATATGAACTAAAACACAGGCTCAATTGACAGTAGACAAAATTTAGAAAAACGGCACCATTTTAGTATAAGAGCTAATTATGAACATTGGTTCATGAAACCAACCTCTGTTCTTCCAGGCATGATCGGCTTCCCCGCTAGCAATTCGGCTAGAATGCAACCAACACTCCACAAGTCAATAGCATCTCCATACTCTGTAGCACCCAGCAAAAGCTCAGGTGCTCTATACCACAGAGTCACAACACGGCTAGTCAATGGCTGCTTTTTTTCAGGTTCATATACTGTTGAAAGACCAAAATCTCCTATTTTGAGATTTCCATTGTTGTCAACCAAAAGATTTGAACCCTTGATATCACGGTGCAACACACCACGACTGTGGCAATGCTCAAGCCCACGAAGCAGCTGCTGCATAAAACATTTTATCTGCAAAGCCAACAAGTAAATAATTGGATAACATACAGCTAAAAAAACTACCACTGAATGTATTCCCTTTATACCTATTCACCATTCTGTCAATAGCCAATTTAGCTATAAACTCAAGGTAAAATGTCTGTGACCAGAATCCACTCAAGGTAATCATTACTAAATCCCAGAAATTTGTTAAAAAATAGTAGCTATTTAAGAGTACTTTTAATTAAGTCTTAACATGTAAGGCATGTACCTGTGGTTCAGTTAACTTCAAGCCATGTGTAGTTGCTAGCCCAGCAAGGTCATGTTCCATGTATTCAAAAACAAGGTACAAACTGGTGGATGTTCTTGAGGTGACAAGACCCTCAAGCTTCATGACATTAGGATGGTCAAGTTGACGCATAATATAGATTTCTCTTGCCATGAACCGAACACTTTCCATATCTGCACTTGAAAACCGAACCTTCTTCAAAGCCACAATTTTACCTGTCTCAAGGTCACGAGCTTTATGCACAGTACTATAAGCCCCTTGTCCAACCTGCACACACAGCATTCACTTGCATGTAAATTGTTTGAGACATTTTCAGAGAAAAGGGGTGGCATGAAGTAGTGATATTTTGAAACTAACTTGGTCTAATTTTTCAAAAGAGTCTGCCCTTCGAGGCACCCACCCTTTGATGGCTTCTGCTGCCACTGAAGATAACCAAACAGGCCATCCCAAATCAACTTGTCCTCCTGCAATATGCTGCACGCTAAGTATTCTGCTCATCATTGGCAATTTTTCATCTACACCAGAACTCACTGTCATACACTTCTGGTGCTGGATTTTTGTGGCATCTAAGTGGTTGCTTTTATCATCTGAGGCCACTTTGGCAGTTCCTCTGATTGATTGTGATGATGAATGAATTATTCGGGGCACCGAACCATCCCTGCTATTACTAATATCTAACTGTGCAGTTGAGACAGAAGGAGCAACCAGTTGTACTGAAGACTTGTTCGATTCCTTTTCTTTCTCTTTCTCTTTCTCTTTCTCATATTCATCAACTCTGTATTTGTTTGAGGAGTCTTTTGAGCAGATGCACCCCATGTTCTTACAAAAGGGGTGTTGCTTTGTTTATCCAATAACCAAATCAATCAACAAATCACTCCCTTTTTGTGAAACTTGTTAAACAACTGGGTACACTTGTATTTTCTTGGGAACCCAGAAGCTCCCACCCTTCTAATTCCTTTAGTCAAGTAGCCATTTACCGTGAAAACTTGTATTGGGTACCCTTTATTATTGAGAACAAAGACGATCATGCCAGTGGAAAACCCACCAACAAAATCAATGTTGCAATGTGTCTATCAACAAGAATTCATGAAGAACGAATACAAAGTTTTTTGCATTGGATTCCCAGATTGTAGAATCTTAACAAGGACTCAAATACCAAATGGCTTGAGATTTTGAAAATCAATCACTGTAAATGAATGAACAGAAATGTATAATAACCACGGAAGAACAAATAAAGAAAGGATTCCCAAATCAGAGGGTTGATGATTCAACTGAAAAGGAGGTAGATGAAAGAGAATGAAGGAAAAGAGCTCAAACTCCTTGACCTTTGACGGGTGAAAAGGATAAAACCGTGTGGAGAATTTGCTGCAATGAAAAGAGAAGGGCACAACAACATTAACAACAACAATGCAGGATGATTTTCTTGGTTTTTTGTTGAAATGGAAAGAAAAAGAAAATGTTTTTGATTGTTGTTATGTTGTGTACAGAGGAAAAGCTGAAGGGAGGGAAGGACATTAAGGGAAAATTGAAAAAAGAAAAAAGAGTTTATTTGATAATGGGAAAAATGGTTGGAGAGATGGAAACAGAGATGAGGGATTTGCGGGTTCTGTGCGACAAATGCGAATCACCCAACAAAATCTTAATTTCACAAACAGTTAAACTAACGTTAATACCAATTAACGATAATAACTGTCCCAGTTTAAATATATATTTTTTTACAATATATATATATATATATATATTATATATTTTATTTTTATTTTTTATATTTTTTTCTTAAAGGGTGTAGAAAGAATTAACTCATTCTCATCTAATTTTCTCGGTTTCTCAGTCTCTTGATTTTGACTTAGACTTTTTCAACTACAACATCCACTTATTTGAGTTTGGGTTGGTTTTTTGGCATGTGATATGAACTCTCGTTTGTTTGTCAGGCTTAACCAAGTTCAATTTTCGACTTCTGGACTGTGGTTCAACTTTCGACTTTTGGAATGTAGGTTAACTCTCGGACGGATATGTGTTTCTAGAAGGAGTTTCAATGAATCAGAATCAGTATATTTGATTATCAAATAAAAATCACTCTATTTATCTCTTAAATTGATCACTTATTTATAACACTCTTTTTTCATACTATTGACTTAATTAAACTTTCACTCTTCACATCTTGTAATTATTAAATATAATGTATATATTTGGACCATTTATTTTACTTTACTATATTGTTTCATCACTTGATTACTTATTCATTTTAGTTTCGCTTCTCACCATGTTGCCAACATTTTGTCTCATTTGGTCTTTGAGCTTAGACATTCATTACATATAGTCTTAAAAAATATTGTGGTACTTTTTTAATACAGTAATAATGGTAGCATTCTTTTCGTTAAACGTTAGAAACAAATTCAAATAAATTTTTATTTTTGTTTATTAAAGCAAATAAAATAACCATTCTTACAAAACTTGCATTTTGTCCACTATAAATAATAAGCACTTGATAAACTACCCATTATGCTTGTATATTGTTAACATGATTTGTGACATTATAGCCCTTGAAGGACTAATCTAAAAAAAAATTAACGTTAAGCAACAAATATTTATACTGTTTTTTTAAGGAGCTTTCCTAGAAAACATAGAAAATGGATTATAAAAATATAACAGTGTTTTTAGTGACTTATTGCAACTAAACAAGAAGAAAGGGTTTTGATGGACAAAAGAAAGGTTTTGAATTTGGCAAATCTAGTGCAACTCTGCATCACCCACAAAGATCTTTCAGCCGGCAAGCTTCTTCACGCTCGACTTTTCCGTCTCTGTCTTTTCTCTGACACCTTTCTCTCCAACCACTTCATCGAATTTTATTCAAAGTGCGATGAAATTGCCTCTGCCCACTACGTGTTCGACAATATACCTCACAAAAACATATTTTCCTGGAACGCCATTTTGGCCGCTTATTGCAAAACCCGCAACTTGCAAGACGCATGCCGTCTGTTCCTGCAAATGCCTCAGACGAACACCGTCTCACTGAACACCTTAATCAGCACTATGGTCCGGTGTGGCTATGAACGCCAGGCACTGGACACCTACGATTCGATCATGCTGGAAGGAGTTAAACCATCGCACATAACGTTTGCTACCGTTTTTAGTGCTTGTGGTACTTTGTTGGATGTGAACTGTGGCAGGAGAAATCATGGGTTTGTGGTTAAGGTCGGTCTTGAAAGTAATATATATGTTGTTAATGCTCTTTTGTGCATGTATTCTAAGTGTGGGCTTAATGTAGATGCGCTTCGTGTTTTTAGGGACATTCCTGAGCCTAATGAGGTTACTTTCACAACCATGATAGGGGGATTAGCTCAGACTGATAAAGTCAACGAAGCTTTGGAATTGTTTAGACTCATGTTGAGAAAAGGGGTTCCTCTTGATTCTGTCTCCTTGTCCAGCATATTGGGTGTGAGTGCGAAAGGGGAAAGGGACATTGGTCTCTACCATGGTCTCTCAAGTAATGCACAAGGAAAACAAATTCATACACTATCAATTAAACTGGGATTTGAGAGAGACCTCCATTTATGCAACTCTTTGCTTGATATGTATGCGAAAATTGGTGATATGGACAGTGCTGAGACGGTTTTTGTTAATTTGAATCAGCACAGTAATGTTTCTTGGAATATAATGATAGCTGGGTACGGGAACAGATGTAACAGTGAGAAAGCTGCAGAGTATCTTCAGAGAATGCAGTGTGATGGATATAAACCAGATGATGTTACTTATATTAATATGCTGACAGCGTGTGTCAAGTCTGGGGACTTAAGAACCGGGCGTCTAATATTTGACTGCATGCCATGCCCAAATTTGACTTCATGGAATGCTATACTCTCAGTCTATAATCAGAATGGAGACCATAGAGAGGCAATTGAACTGTTTCGAAAAATGCAGTTTCAATGCCAACATCCTGATCGGACTACTTTGGCCCTTATTCTCAGTTCATGTGCTGAATTGGGACTTCTTGAGGCTGGAAAAGAGGTTCATGCTGCGTCTCAAAAGTTTGGATTTTATGATGATGTCTATGTTGCCAGTAGCCTTATTAATGTGTACTCCAAGTGTGGGAAAATGGAGTTGTGTAAGCATGTGTTCAGTAAACTGCCTGAAGTAGATATTGTATGTTGGAACTCAATGTTAGCAGGGTTCTCAATCAATGCTCTTGAACAAGATGCCATTTCTTTCTTCAAACAGATGCGACGACTTGGCTTCTTCCCATCTGAGTTTTCTTTTGCTACCATAGTGAGCTCTTGTGCAAAACTTTCTTCCTTGTTTCAAGGTCAACTGTTTCATGCTCAGATCATAAAAGATGGTTTTCTAGATGACATATTTGTGGGGAGTTCTCTAATAGAAATGTATTGTAAATGTGGAGATATACATGGGGCCAGATGTTTTTTTGATGTGATGCCTGGGAAAAATACCGTTACATGGAATGAAATGATACACGGTTATGCACAGAATGGAGATGGTCACAGTGCTCTATGCCTTTATAATGACATGATTTCATCTGGTGAGAAACCTGATGATATTACTTTTGTTGCTGTTTTAACTGCTTGTAGCCACTCGTCTTTGGTTGATGAAGGACTTGAAATATTCAATGCCATGCTGCAAAAATTTGGAGTCGTGCCAAAGTTGGATCATTATACTTGCATCATAGATTGTCTGAGTCGAGCAGGGAGATTCCATGAAGTAGAAGTCTTTCTAGATACCATGCCATGTAAAGATGATGCAGTTGTATGGGAGGTTGTGTTAAGCTCATGCCGTATTCATGCTAACTTAACCTTAGCGAAAAGAGCTGCTGAGGAACTGTATCGACTGGACCCACAAAATTCTGCCTCTTATGTGCTTCTTGCTAACACGTACTCTTCTTTGGGAAGATGGGATGATGCACGTGTTGTAAGGGATCTGATGAGTGATAAAAAGGTCCGTAAGGATCCCGGTTATAGCAGAAGTATGTGCAAGAATGATACACAAATCATTCTAGAAAACGAACAATAATCTCATTATGATGGTCGTTGAAATCAAACAACCTCTGCAGAGACCTTGATGATTTCAACAAAAGGGAGCTCTAATTATGGAGCGAAACCATAATTATCATGGTGAACTGAAGTGTGCCCTTTGAAGGTGGCAAATACGAATATTAACAGGGGTAGATAGGTGAAGTGGTGGTGGTTCGATTTTTGTCATGTCTTTTTGTAAGCCACATACATGTGCGCGCCATAAGAGATTGTGTGATTTCAGAAATTAGGTGACTAGTAGGTGTAGGATAAGGTGGTAGAATGTGGAGGGAGGGATGAGCTAAGCATGAAGTTAGTATCAACAAGAGATCTGATGGAGTGGACGCTCTCTGGGCAGTGCTGTCCAGGTGTGATATCAATCCAAAATAGTTGCCAGTCAACTGCTTGGGCAGTCCGAGGAGTTGCTTCGAGGATGAGTTAATCGAGGTATTGGTCCAAATGCCACATCATCATCTAGTATTTTCAAATGCCTTCTTGTTTACTTTATACTGGACCTTCTTGAACCAAGAGGGTATTGTTAGTATGATTTATCATGTTAGGAAACACAACTAGTTAATTGCTCAAATATAAAGTTGTTAACACCAAGACTAGTCACTAGCGACATGCATATGCATTTGGATTGTCATATCCTAATAATGCTTGTGAAATATATTCTGATCTAATTGAATGTATGGCTGAATCTTTAAATTGACCGAACTACTTTCATGATGTATGGCATAATCTGTCCCTTGATTTCTGTTATTGCATGCGAGAATATTGATGTGTTTCTATTTATCTTATTGTATGATTGAGTGTAGACTTCTCAGTCTTTGTTTATAGCCTGAGGCATGGGCTCCTGAGGAGGAACCTAGTGATTTTTTCACTTTTTCAAAGGAGGAGCCTCCATGCGTGGAACTCAAGGGAAATATTTTATAGGTGTAGATTAGAGTATGATCAGCTTGTGGTAGGTAGAGTCTTTGTGTTATAACTGTCATTCCTTTCTTTTTATTATGCTATGGGATTGTACATTGGCTTCTTTAGATGAATGGATGGAATCACTTATTTTAATATAGATGTATATGCTTTACACTTTGTTGAATACTTTCCATGAGGATATATAAGAGAAACTTCTCCACAAACTTTTCTATAAGAAGAAAAATAAAATAAAATAAAGGTCCAGGAGCAACCAACAGATGGAAACCAGAGTGGGGCAATGCAATCTGTCTCAAAATGAAGAGGGGCAAACCCATCAAGGGGAGTGCGCCATGTTACATCAAGGATCCTCACTCAATGAAGAGTGTGCGGTGAGGTGATGTTCAGGGGCAATACTGTGATCAGTGGATATCTGGAGTTGAAGGAAAACAAGATGCATATAAAGGAGGATGGTTTATGAGTGGTGACTTGGGAGTGAAGCATCTTGACGGATACATAGAGCTTAAGGATCGTTCTAAGGACATAATTGTGGTGGAGAAAATATCTGCACAATTGAATTGGAAGCAGTGTTTTTTAGTCATCCAGCAGTTTATGAAGCCGCTGTTGTTAGGGTCAGCTTGTGCATTTTGAAGCTGAACAAGGGGTGCAGTGCTACAGAAGAGGAGATAATACAGTTTTGTCAGAATCTTTTGCCTTCTTTTATTGCTCCTCGAACTGTGGTGTTTTCTGATCTGCCAAAAACTTCTGGAAAGACACATAAATATGTTCTGAGGGAGAAGGCAAACACCATGGGAAGATTGTATAAGATCTTCTAAAATGTTTCTAAGCCCGTGTTTGGATCACCAGATGAAAGGAGGTGGGAGAGCGAGGAAGGGCGAAATAGGAAACTGAATGTTTCTTCTGAGTTGCAGAGAAAGGAGAAGGGGGAAGAGAGAAACTCAGAGTATAAAATGACTTATAAACCCTTAATTTTATTCACTATTCCACATTTATATTTTTTTAAAACTATATTACACATATAATAAAACATAAAAAATTAATTATAATAATAAAAAGTATATTAATATTGATAATATGAATAT
>Ga0123341_1004764_pt1 | contig 11972 bp, 10 predicted proteins | sample Turbeapinknodule_FD_89959 | JGI IMG/M metagenome (GOLD analysis project Ga0123341, IMG submission 89959) | Root nodule microbial communities of legume samples collected from Mexico - Turtle bean Mexico pink nodule | ecosystem: Host-associated > Plants > Roots > Nodule | place: Mexico: Nepantla... | reverse complement strand
TTTAAGTCTTACTTAATCGATTCATAAAATAAAATTTACATTCATTAATATTTTATTTTTTTTCTACATAAGATTTATAACTATTGAACAAAATGAATACTAATTAAATAAATTAAAAAAACTATTTGAATTAAATATGTTAGTATAACATTTTAGAATAAGTGTATTGCAAACTAAAAACAATAAAAAAAATTATATTTATGAGAAAGTAAAGTTCAACTTTAATATATCAATATTATTAGTGAAAAAACATATATTATAAGGGCAATTGAATAGAAAGATGAGAGCTTTGATATAGTAATGAAGAAGATGAGAGATTGAAAGGGTATGTCATGAAGATGTCATATGGTAAAGTGGGTTTAGTTAAAGTTTTGAGTTTTTGAGGTTTTGGGGATTGGGAAGGAGAGACATTGAACGACAGAAATGCCTGGAATTCTGTACGCGATTAAAGCTTGTCAAACTGGGTTTTGTTTAATTTTGACATTGTGTTCCATCCCTTTCACACAGGGATTTAATAATTTTGTCCCTATATGTCTCTGACTGTTTGCACGTGTATGCTTGTTTCTTCATTTCAGAGGTAATTAATTTGACTTCATCCTTCTTCAATCCAAAACCAGGGTTTCTTGGAAAACTTTGACTCGTTCAAACCACACCAACGCATCACAACACTCACTCATCACTACTGTTCAAAATCAACTGGTTTGCCCCAGGTTGGTTGTGTTTTCATCTCTTCAAAATCTCACAATGCCACCACCCTTCAACCCTCTTCACATGCAATATACCCTTCAAAAATGAAGAAGCACCAAGTCAAACTCCACAACCTTGGTCATGGCTTGCTAGCTTCATCAACCATTTCTTGCAACATGTTTTCTTCTTATTACCATTATTAGCATATACATAAACAAGTTTTCATGTACATGGAAATAGATTTCTACTTAATATCACATGCTCTGTGTAACCAAGTTTCTTAAAAATCCCTAGTGAAATTTGTGTTGTTGCTTCAGTGAACAAAGTTTACTATTGGTGCAGTTTTATTGGGAGTGGTAACTTAAATAAATACTGGGATTTTTCTATATTGTTTGGTTTTTCAGTGTTTGATAGGCTAAGGAATTGAGTACTTCGAGAAACTTATGAAGAAAATCTATTTTAAATTATATATTTGTTGAGGCATCTTAAATGCTCACTTTTATTTAATAACCCGTGGGTGTTGAGTTTCTTAAAAATCAGTAATGAATATGATTAAGAAATAATCTTAAATCTTTGTAAAAGTTTGGATCTCTTAAATGTTTTAATTTAATTTATTTTTTTATTAATAAAAAAATTAATTACTACTATGCTTCTTTATTCTCATATCTATATCTATATGTATAATTTAGAAATTTGTTCTCTATATTAATAGGGCTACATGTATGACTGTGTAGGTACGTATCTCAGATGTGAGAGTACATGTGGGTACAGATTGTAATGTGAAGAAACAAGTTTTCTATTATTGAGTATATATCACGTTTATACATAAGCTTATCTCACAAGCATTCAATATGAATTCACTTTATAAATGATTAGGATGAAATAAATGATTAAATTTTGTTGCAAGATACTAGTGTCGATGAAAAGTCAACATTATGTGTAATTATAGTTGACGTTATCTTTTACATTGGTGTTGGGTAAGTTTTGGTGTGATGACCGACACTGATGCATTTCATCATAAAACAAACATGTTCTAAAGAAGTACATTGGGGTTGTAACAAAATGTTGGCTTGGTGGGCCTTCGGCTGGCTCCATCACAATTTTGTAGTTACAAAAATTTGAATCCCTAATTGGCATAATTGTGTAAACCAAAAGCCTAAATCCCTTCCATTTGAAATCACAACTCCATATGCATTCAAATTATAATTTTATCCTTTTAAAACTTGTATTATTGATGTTTCGAAATGTATAATACAGAACACATTTTGTATTTCATATTATGAATTATACATTCTAAAATACATTTTTTATATTTTAAATTGTATAATATAAATATATTATTTATTAGTTTTTAATTTTTTATTTTTTTTATAAGCTGCTTAGTATAAAATAAATTATAATTGAGTTTGTCAAGATCTTTGATTTGAAAGTGGTAAAAAATATATCATTTATTTAAGAGATGTCATGGTGATCAATACTTATAAGAACAATGTCATCATTGATGGTCGCCTAGTCGAGGCGAGTTGAACAATGATTTTGTCAACCCAATCAACGATGATGACTAGAAAACATCGGTAGGTTCACACCCAACAAATTGAATCCTAATCCTATGCTCTAAATATCATATTAAGATTGTGTACTTATAGATAGAAATAATAACATAATAAAATAACATAAACTATTGACTAAGCCATTACATTCAACATTTATTATAACTGTTTTGGTACGTTCAATAGTCTCACATCGTTTAGAAGTTGTGGTCAATGGCACTTTAAATACATTTTCCTTCCTTAACCCATTGAAACATCTTAAAGACAAAATTGTGACGAAATTCTCAACTTTAAAGCTAACAATACCTCAAATGAAGTAATTAATCCTAATAATATTATTTTAACGAACTTGAGATTGAAACAATAACTAATAAACCTAGCTAATATAATATTATAATGAATTTATATGATGCAACTCTAACTATCTTATTTTTTATCTCTTTCCTTTCTCAACGCCTCATTTTTTCTTATATTATTACAACTTTATTCAATTTCTAAAAAGGCAATGTATAATATTATAGTTTATTGATAAAAGGATAATTACTAATTAATTATATTATTTTGCTACTTTTTTTTACTAAAAACCATAGGAATTAAATCTCGGTTATCACTACAAATAGTTAAAACATCGTAATCTCATTAAAAAAATGTAGTTAATTAATTTACAAAATTTGGTACATGCAACTTATAATGCAAAACCAAAGTAGATATTTTTTACCGTTTGTTTCTTTTTATCCATCAAATCAACGCTGGTTAAACATGATAAAAAATAAGATATTTTTTATACTGTATATATTTTAATTCTAAAAATACTAATTGTTTTTACTGAACCTATAAACAAATTTCTTTTTCTCTTTTGAACCTTCCTTCTTGTTTCTCAGTTTTCTATCTTGGATTTAGGCTTTGGGTTTTCGAATTTACTATTCACGGATTTAGACTTGGGTTTGGAAATTCTCAGCCTACTATCTCGGTATCAGCTTTGGGTAGGTGTTTATACCTGTAACAGATTTCGATGATAAAGTCAGGTTGTTTCTTCTTGCACACTAACAAATATTCAAAGAAGACTATTTTATCTCTTTTAAAAAAATGACTTCTAGATTGCTTTTTTTGGGATATTTTTGGAACATATTTTATTAATTCTAGATTTACTAATTCGAAAATTAAAAAAATATGTTTTGTAAAGAATATTTTAAAATAATTTTTTGTCTTTTGGATTTCCTATTTTGGAAACACCCTTTGCTTATGGAACCTTTATTTCAGAAATATTTTTTGCTTACGAAACCCCTATTCCAAATCATCCAAAACTATGAAAAGATAATTTTGGTATTTCAAAGAATGTAGGGGTGCAAGAAGAAAAATGTGGGGGTGTAGGAAGAAACTCCCTAAACTCATAATCGATTTTAGTTAATTATCAGATAAAATTCACTCTACTTACCTCATGGGTTAATCACCTATTTATAATACTTTCTTATTGGGCTTTAGACCCAATTGGGTTTTTACTCTCTGTACCTATTATTTATTAAACACATTGCCCATATTTGGGCTTATTCAATGGGTTTTGCTACATTATTTTACTATTTAATTATTTATTCATTTTTTCTTAGTTTTCAGTCTTATTGTCGTTCTTTCAACCTTTCGCCCTAAACATAGCCCCCATGCATAAGGAATTCTAAAAAGACGAAATGCCTATTAAAGAAGCGAAATGTCATTTTAAATGCTCACTATTTTTTCAAAAGGATTTTGATTTTGGCATTTATGAGATTTTGTATATTAAATGCACTTTTGTACGAAAAGATTGCATCGTTTCGCGTGTGTCAGATTTACTGTGTCGTTGATGTTAAAGCTTATCAATCCCTGATCGTTGGATGCATTCAAATTCAAGGATCGTGATGTTATGACATTTCGTTTTGAAGGGGGTTTAGAAATAGTATAAATATTTGTTCTCAAATGGTATACCCTACTGTTTCTACTACTTTTTTATTCTTGTGTCCGAGAGATGTTCATTACCATTCTTAGAAGGTATAATGTCTTCCTCAAGCTCTGTTTCCGTTTCTGATGAACTTACTGAGTTTTCGAGCACGAGCAATGAGGTTACCGGGTGAATGATTAAGAAAACTACAATCATTCATTCGGCTGCTTCATCAACTTTTGTATCTCTTGTAAAGAATAAAGCATGTGTTGGTATTAGTTTAAGTGATGAAGTTGTGGATCTTGAGGCTGAAGAAAGAGCTGAGAGAGCAAAAAAGAATTAGAGTCTTCATCATGGTTATGACTGGGTTAACCCTAAAGTTCGCGAATATTTATCTCGGTATTGCTATTCTTCAGTCCTTCGTATCTTTTTTTATCTAAAACTTCTATTTATTCTCCTGACACCACTGAAGAAATTATTTCTTTTCGGCGTGCCCGAGCTATAAACAATGTTTGTCATGGGCGTGAAGGCGAGGCTTGTGAATTCTTTTATTTTTATGAATGTCTATTTACATACATTCATGTTTGGTTTCCACTAGACGAGTTTCAATGGGTGTTCTTTAACTTTTTAATGTTGTCTCTACTCAACCACACCCTAATAGTTGGGCTTCTATGCAAGCCTTTCGCATTCTATGTACATATTTTTCAGTGTCTCCTAGTCCGAGAGTTTTTCTTTACTTTTATAGTTCTCGGCTTGAAAAGCGATCAAGTTGGTTGTCTTTGATCATCTGGTCAAAAGCTTGCTTACTTTCTTCCTTCACATCTTCTTATAAAAACTTTAAAGGTGTTTTTTTTAAAAAATTCTGAAAATCGAAAAGAAATATTTTTATAATGGTAATGTCCCAAAATTTCCATTTTATTGGACGAGTACCCCCTTTAAAGTTCAATTCTTGGTCATATCATTCAATGAACGTTGAAGACCGTCATATTCTCTTGGTTCTTGATCATTTATCCCATAAGCTTTTGACTCACGCTCTTCTACGAGTTTATCTCTCCCTTAAACCATAAAAATATTTTATCAGGATGTACTTTTTCAAATTTTCTTTTTCGAACAAGAGAATTTTAACTTTGTTAAATTTTCTCTTGAATTTCAGGTTTGATGGCCGTCACAAATCCCAAAGGTCGAGCATATTTTCAAAAGCTATTTAGCAAACCTGACGGTTTAACTCCTCAAACTATAAGAGAAATTCAAGCTAGAAAAGAAACTCAAGACGGAAGAGAGGATGAGGTGGTAGAACCGATCTCTCGGGTTAAAGCTAGTCTTGACACCGGTGATGCTGACAATGCTATTGTGGAGCCTCCTAAGAAGAATAGAAAAAGAGATAGAAGTAGTAGGTGGTCACATTCTTCACCACACCATCATCGTCATGGTGCCGACAACTTCTCTCAACCTCTTTCAGAAACTATTTTTGGTGCTTCTAGGCGATTCTCAGAGTTTGTTCATACCAACTTAGATGGACCATCCTGACATATGTTTCAGTTAGTAAATGTTTCTTCTTTGACAGATTCATCTATCGAACTTGCTACTCTGTCTTTACTTATTGCAAAACAACTTAGAGCAGAAACTGTTAGTGATGTCTAAACCATTGAATTTGAAAATGTGAAAAAGGAGTTGGCTGAGTCTAGCAAAAGTTTTGAATCTGCTATTGAAGCTAACTTGGCCTTGACCAATCAACTCAAAGAATTGTCGGATGTCCATGCTCATTGTGAAGCTGAAGAGGAATCTTTAAAGGATGAAATCGTTGGTCTGACTGCTGAAAGGTTATCATTTCAAGATGAAATCCAAAAGTTGAAGGGAGGCCTAACTGATTTGTCTGTTGCCAAACATGCTGATGTTGAAATGATAAATCAATTAGAGCATAAGATAAACAAATTAGAGAAAGATCTAGCAGAGGCCGAGAACTTTGTTGTTGATCAACATAGGCTAGGTTTTTCCAAAGCTCTTCAACAAGCCAAATATTTTTACAAGATTCCTTTGGATGAAGGAAATTTTGATGTAGGAAAGGATTTCTATAATGGCGAGCTCATTCCAGTTAATGATATTCCTTATGATAAAGCTTAAGAAGAGGAAACCGCACATGACAATGAAAACGTTGACATTGAAGAATGACTTTTTTTAATTTCTTTTTGTTTTTTGTAATACCTCTCGGTCATTAGTTACCAGTTTGTTACGTTTTGGTTTGGCCTTTGTTTGCCATGTTTGAACTTATTGGACCTTAATATAATAGTTTTAGTATCATAAATTTCTTATCAATCTTTCAACCTTTCGTCCTAGATCAATCGTATAAAACAATTTGTGAAAATGACTAACTATTTTAAACTTGTCTTTTAAAACGAAATAAGCTTAAAGATTCTCGATCTCCAGGCGTTTTCAACTTATGATAAAATAAATTAAGTAAAGATAGTTAAATATTTTTAAACCTTTCGACCTTTTAACATTTTTCAATATATCAACTTGTAATAAAAAAATCATGAGAATATGGTTAAATGTTCTAAGACTTTTCAACCTTTCGGCCTAGACAAAGCTTATATTTGGTTAACAACATGTGGTTAAATTGTTTTTTCAAAACAAATTCTTATATCGAAGACAAGACATTTTTTGTCGAAAGATTTGTACTTCTTCTTAATCAGTTAAGTTTATCTTAAATAACATTTATCTATTATTGGAACGTCATTGACCAAAAGTTTCTAAGTGTTGAGTTATAGAGATTCACTTAGTATGAAAAATTTGACATGTATTTCTTTCTGTAAAAATTTACCTGGAATGAGAATTTCATTGACTGAGAAGTTCGATTTAAAACAAATGCGCTCTTAGGAGGGATTCAAGTGGAATGAGAATTATCCTTGGCTGAGAGGCTTGATTCAGAAGAAATACATTATCGGGAGGGATTCACTTGAAATGAAAACATCTTAGGCCAAGAGGATTTAGTAAGATGAAATGCACTATTGGGAGGGATTTCACTTGGATCAAAAGCTTCCTAAGCCGAGAGATTTAAGTTAAATGAAATATTGAGAATTTGTCTTCATATGAATAACTTCTTCATTAAGTAGTTCAATCTTTAGATCGAAAGATTTATATACAATGATAAATGCTTGACATTACACATAATTAGCTAAAATAAAGCTTCAAGTGGCTTGCATTCCATGTTCTCGGTATTGCATTTTCATCTAGTGTCTCCAATCTATATGCTTCATTTTGTAGATTTTCAACTATTCTGAACAGGCCTTCCCTGTTTGGTGCTAATTTTCCTTAGGTTGAATCTTTTCTTGCTTCAGTTCTCATTCTCAACACTAAATCTCCTTTGTTAAAAACTCTCGGCTTGACTTTTGCATTAAATCTTTTGCACGCTCTTCTTTTCACTGCCTCCTCTCTTATTTTTCTTTCTCTCGAAGTTTTTCAATCAAGTCCAAATTTGTTCTTAATCACTCGTTATTTAGGTCCCAGTCTTCTATTTGTCTTCACAAAGTTGGTTCACTTACTTCCACTAGTATCTTGGCATCAATATCGTACGTGAGGTTGAATGGAGTTTCTCTAGTTGTTGTTTGCAGCGTGCATCTATATGCCCATAGTATTTCAGGTAACTTCTCGACCCATAATCTCTTTACATTTCCATGTGTTCTTTTCAACTGGCCGAGAATGACTTTGTTGGAAGACTCTTCTTGTCCATTTGTTTGCGGATGTTCAACCGAAGTTGTTATAGACTTAACTCCTAAATCTGCATAGAATTCCATAAGTTTTTTTATCAGTAAATCGTCGGCCACTATCAGTTATAATAGTATGTGGGATACCAAATCTACAAATTATATTTTTCCACACAAAAGTTTGAACTTGTTGAGCGGTTATTCTTGTGAGAGCAACTTCTATCCATTTTGTGAAGTAATTTATTGCAACGACCAAAAACTTTGTTTGTCTTCTTTTCAAAGGAAATGGTCCTAGAATGTCCATACCCCACTTTGCAAATGGCCACGACGAAACAATTCCTTGTAAATCCTGAGATGGTATGCAATTAAGATTACCAAACTATTGACATTTTTTTTGCAAACATTGACGTATTCATTACAGTCTTCTTGTACTGTCGGTCAATAATACCCAACTCGTAAAACTTTTGTTGCCATTGTTCGTGCACCACAGTGTAGTCCACAAAGTCTCCTATTGTATAACTCATCTCCTATTATGACAATTTTGGTGGCTTTTCTTGCAACTTTGACATCATTTTGAACAAATTACTCTTGATTCTTGATTACTTCTTTATACATTTTGATTCAATCATCTTTTGTTATATAATAGAATTATGGTGAGTCTGTCTTCGTTGACTTGCCAATTTGGACAATGAATCCGCTTTAGAGTTTTGTTCTCTTGGAATGTGCTCAATCTCGACCTTACTAAAGCTTTGCATGATGTTTAAAACTTTATGATAATATCTTAGTGACAAATGATTTTTTCTAAATTCATATCTTTTGTACATATTAAAAAATAATTTTAAATATAATAAAAGTTAAATTGAGTTATCTAAACTAAGAATTTAAAGTTTAAAAATATTCTAAAATTAATTTGTTTTTCATCAAATTCTACCTAAACGAATTTGAAATATGTTTTATCAAAATTATCTATATATAATTTTTAAAATAACTATTCTAAAAAAAAAATAAGGCATGTTTTTGCTTAGATAAACAACCTGCCTCCATATAAAATAAAACTTTTCAGAAGAAAAAGAAAAAAGATCGACACATATTTGCATTCTCGTATCCAGTGTCTGAGAGAGAATGGACGCCATTGATTCCGTCTTCGATCCACTCAGAGAATTTGCCAAGGACAGCGTGAGGCTCGTGAAGCGCTGCCACAAGCCCGATCGCAAAGGTGAAACCCTAATTCCAATTCTACTTCTTCCTTTTCAATTCGATTCGAATCTATGTGCACTGGATCCTGATTTTTCCGATGCATTTTGTACTTTAGAATTCTCCAAGGTTGCCGTGCGTACCGCAATTGGTTTCGTCGTGATGGGGTTCGTGGGTTTCTTCGTGAAGCTCATTTTCATTCCAATTAACAACATTATCGTCGGATCTGGTTAGGTAAATTATACTACTTCACACAAAAATGTCTTTTTTAATTGTTTGTTATATGCCTCTTTTCGGCTACCTGGATCTCTTTGTTTATTATCTGATCAAGTTAGAGATCGCCATTGGATTTGTGTGTGTGTAGATTTAAAAAAAAAAATATTTGAAGGGCTTGTTTGATTGGGAAGAAATATTGTTTCTGTTATTAGCATTATTTTATCTGCTTGTAACTATATGATGTGATGGATTGAAGCCAATATGGATTCTATTCGCTTGGATACCTAATGATGTGTGAACCGTGTGGAATATTTTTGTGTAAATCCCTGTGTCTGGAAATCTTATAATGGCTCGGACAGTTTTCATTCTTTCTATTGATTGATTGATAAGTGTAAGTGACGAAGTAAATTACGTTTTTTAAGTAAAGTTGAAGTTAAATAAATAAATTAGGTGCTCTGTTTGGTTCCATTTGATCGTGTCAAGCAAGCGTATGAATGGGAATGGTTGAGTTCTTGTTTGATTGAGGTTCTTTATATGCATATGATGATATGAATGGGTGTACGATGACGGCAACAAAGTTAGAATCTTGAACCTTGTGCATGTTACTCAAACTCTCCACCTAACCCACCACCACTCCTTCCACTAAGCCGACCTTACTGAGATCGACTTCTGTTTGTCTTCTGTTTTTGCCCTGATCATATGTCTAGATTAGATGGCATGGTAATAAAGAACGGTGAATTCCCTGTTCAAGTCTCTTCTTTCTATAAACAAAATTCAGACACAGTATTTAGCCGATGTTCAAGAGTATGTTTGTTTTCTTATATTTGTGCATCCTGATGGATTTTCAACGTGAATTTATGGTTCATGGAGTTTTGAGGTTGAACGGGGTTGAATGCCAAATCAAATATATATTTCAATGAACTTTATGATCTCTCTATTGGGTGCATAACTCTACTAGTTTTTATCTTGTCATAATGCTGCCGTTGGCTAATTGGCAGGTGACTTTCCCATCTTTGACTCTGTTATGTTGTAGGTTGCCCTTGCTTATTTTGAATAGTATTGTTTTTATTTAAATTGTAGAATTTTTTTGAAGGGCCAATAGCTAGATGAATTAATTGGTTGCATTGTAATATGGTTTTCATAAGATAAATTCTACTGTCGTTATTTTCCAATGAACATACATGACAATAAGGTGCTACGATTTCATATTCAAACATCTGAGGTGTGGTGGGGTTATTTTATGGGTACATGTGTAAGAGATTATGCATATCTATCACCTCGGGAGCAATGTGAGAGTATTTATCAAATAAACTGTTGTTAAGGACACTATTATGGAATCTCTACTTTCTTTGAAAAGGCAATTTTAGATAGTCTGGTTTTTGTAACAATTTTCATTTATTTGGTCTGTTTCGAGATGTTGGATGTGTTATTGATGAAATTGTCTTGATCGAAGTGTGCAAAATGAATGATTTAAATAAACCTTGGTATTCTCCACAGGGTGGGGAACTGCAACCGCCTCAGGACTTCAAGGTGTCAAGAAAAAGGAGGCAGAAAGAATTCCCCCATGAATAGATAATTAATCTTAGTTCTGTTATATTTAATTTTTATTGTTTTTCCTTATTACTGGAAGGAAGCAAGGAAAGTTTAAGGAAAGTTTGTGCTTTCTTTTGTTATATATACCTTTGATACATTGTTTTGATTTAGGATAAGGAGGAAGAAGGAATGGTGAAACTGTAGCTTTGTTTTAGTCCATGTTAACTGTTTTCTTTCTTTTATAATCAATTCATGCTTCAACAGTGCAGCTGGCTATTTATTGGCCGCTCAACTGAATTCAAATTTAAAATTTTAAAAAAGAAATACTTTCCTGTCGCCAGTAATAATTTTTTTTTATCTTTTTTCAACAATCTCTCTGTAATTAATCAGGAGTTATTTATTCATGAAGAACTATTAAAGTTGATCTGAGGTTAAACAATATGAATATCTTTTCATCATAGCAGTTTGTAGGTTTTTTCTTCCATCATCGATATCTTGCTTTGCACCCTTAACCTTGTGAAATAGCTAAATTGCTTTTAAATGTTTTAAAAACTTTTTTGTACTTTCACAAAGATTATATCTTATTCGGAAAGAATTAACAATCTTTATGAAAGATAGTTTTGAAAACAAATTTACCAGCATGATCATACCTTTTTGTTATTATTGGAAAAAATGTGAGAACTGAGATATGAAGTAGAGATAACGTTGAACTAAACTTATAGAGAAGATATTAAAAAAAAGTGTGGGAAGTTAGCAACTAAATAAATTCAAAGAGAAAAGAAAAAATAAAATGAAATTTTTTTTTTTGATATTTTTCATTATTCCGGAATAAATTGAAAACTGTTACAGAAAAGCTCATTTTGTAATTATAATTCTCATTACAGGATCTTCCAAAATGAATATTTGGTATGAATGTTAAGTTGCTTCTAAAATGACATTTTCAAGAGTGTTAATTTAACAGTTAAGGGTAAGCCAGTCATTTAACATTTTTTGAGACACAGAATGAGATTTTAAGGTCCAATGAACGTATAAAAACAGCATTTGGCAAAATAATGTGGATTAAAAATCCATTTACGCACTAATTCTTACAAAACAAATTTACGCACTATCTAACATTTCCTTTTTTTTATTATTATGCTAAAATTAAAATATATGAATTTGAACATTGTAAGATAACTAATA
>Ga0123341_1004761_pt1 | contig 11975 bp, 3 predicted proteins | sample Turbeapinknodule_FD_89959 | JGI IMG/M metagenome (GOLD analysis project Ga0123341, IMG submission 89959) | Root nodule microbial communities of legume samples collected from Mexico - Turtle bean Mexico pink nodule | ecosystem: Host-associated > Plants > Roots > Nodule | place: Mexico: Nepantla... | reverse complement strand
ATTTACAAATGCGGTTTTCCCTGATAGCCGCATTTGTAAATAAACATAATTTCAAAAATGCCACCGCGTTTTTTACGAATGCGTTTAAGCGTTGAGCCGCATTAAATAAAGAGCGCTCTTTTCTTATTTTTGTACTAGTGATATATCACTTGGAATCTAGCATGAAGATAAAGCAAACGAAATTTATTTTGTTGAACATAATCTCTAACAAGTGTAAATCTAATTTGAAATGCTTGGTTCGAGAATGCATTATAGGATTAGCGCTGAGTAATACAGGTCCCAAGTTTTCTGAGAACAACTGTGGTTGGGTGGAGGGTATATGCAGCTCATGTAAGATAGATTGGATCCAAATGACTTTAGTTAGAGCAACAACTATACTTTGATATTATGTTTTTGTACTACTACACAAAACTACAAACTGTTTGAGTCCATAATACACACATTAACTAGTTATTTCCTTTCATCAATGTCACTACTCCAGTCAGCATCATTAAAAGCATGAATGTATGTGAAAGAACTGTGTTGAATAAGCAAGCCATGAGAACTAGGGCCAGCAAGGTAGCAAAGAATGTGTTTGAATGCTTTATAGTGATGCTCGTGTTGTGCATGAATTGGCACGCCTTGTTCACCGCATATGACACTTTTGGACGTGTGATGAGTATATATTGTGTTAGAATTAGTGGCCTAAACAAGTGAAAGGGTGGATTTTTCACAAGATTTTCGCAAAGTTTGGAAGTAGAGTGAAAAGTTCTGAAAAATCAACCAAATGATTTTCTGCTCAACTCAATAAAATTTTTGTTTTAAGGTTATATATAGAAAATCAACCTGTTCTTTTCATGAAACAATCGGTTGTTTATACCAGCAGAATATAAAACCAAGTTAAAACAGTTTATAAGAGTAGAGATAGAGAGAATCACACAAGAGATTTATACTAGTTCACTCTTAACCAAAAGCTACATCCAACCCTCAGCAAACCACTGAGAATTCAATATGCAATCAACCCTAGATTATAAAACACACACCAAGAGTGATGATCTTGAACCCCTCAAGAAAACACATCACTCTTTGGCAACACCACAGTTTCCATAAACACTTTTCTGAAATTGCCTTATACAAGAACACACAGAAATACATTGTTCAAGGAGAAAAGAATAGAATACGTCTGAGTATTACAAAGTTATAGTTCATAAGTATACAAAACCCAATTTTATTCCACGCATTTGAGATGATCCAAAGTTCTTGAATTCTTGAAAAATGTTTTTAGCAATATCTCTTTCTTAGAGTCTTGAAAAGAATATCAAACAACATTTGTATAAACTCAATCAAGTGGTCAAAGTTGTTAGATAAAAAATCAAAAGTAGTTGGAATCATTTAAAACCAGTTCAAACCACTAAACATAATTTTGTTATGAAAATAACAGGTTGTTTTCCAAATCAATCAATTGAAATAATTTCTCTATTAAGGTTTTCATGAAAACAACCAGTTGTTTTATCGAAATAACCGATTATTTATGTTTGACAACAAAGATAAAATTAAGCAAAGCTTTTCCAAATCATTTTGAAAACCACTAAGTTTCAAACAACAGGTTGTTTCGACAATTCAACAGGTTGAAAAACTTGTCTTAGCCTCAAACCTTAAGTATCAGCTTTTTCAACTGGTTGATTTGAAAAACAACTGAATAAAAATTTCTCAACTTTGAAGAAAACACTTCTTTCAAAATAGATAAGGATCAAATGATCTTGGATCATTTCAAGAAGTGAACTAACAAGTTAAAAACTACTAGACAACACACACACACACACATCAACAGGGTCTTCAATCTTTCCACATAGATTTGGAGGCATCAAAGCATCTTGCTCAACATATTGAAGGGCTCCCACAACTGAGCGAAACATAATGGGGTCATGCATGGCAAGAGAAACATCTTTTTGTAAATGAAGGTTAGTTTGCATAGGTTGGGTAGGGGTTTAGCACCTTGCATGTTGGTGTGGTGAAGGAGATCATTGATGTATTTGTGTTGAGATAAATGCAGAACACCAAGAGGAAGATGATTAACATCTACTCCAAGAAAGTAATGGAGAAGGCCTAGATCTTTGAGAGAAAAACATTACCAATGGGTGACAGACAAATGTAACTCTTGTTGTGTAAGTTGTAGCTAAGAAAAAGACACCATGCAGATTTGAAATCAAGTTTGTGTTTATTTTAAGGTCGAAGTAAAGGATAACAGGCACAATCAAAGGTTTTTAAGGTTGTATAGACAGGTTCTTTTTTAAAATAGTAATACATGCGGATATTTTTTGTGGATAACAGGGGATGGCAAGATATTAATGATATGCATGGCAGTGGTAAAGGCTTCACCCCAAAATTTAATGGGTAAAGACGTAAAAGCAAGAAGAGTTAATCCCATACCAGAAATGTGTCTATGCTTACGTTCGATATAGCCATTTTGCTCATGTATGTGAGGATAAGTAAAGAAATGAAGAGTTCCAAACGTTTGAGTAAAATGTTTAAAGCATATGAACTCATTTGCATTATTTGTTTGAATAACACGAAGTTTAAATCCTGTTTTATTTTCTGCAAACTTTTTGAATCGAAGAAGCGAGTTTAACGCTTATGATTTATTATGCAGAAGAAACAACCATGTGTATTTAGTGTGAGCATCTAAAAAAGAAATATAGTATCTAGCGTCGTTTGGTGCACATACAGGAGCAGGACCCCAAATATCAATGAAAACTAATTGCAAAGGTTCAATGTATTAGGTAACAGAGTCATGAAATGGAAGCTAATGAAACTTTCCACGTATACATGGATCACAAAAACGTTTGTGAGATGTATAAGAATTATTGCAAGCATTCAAAATGCATTGAACAATAGAGAAATTACAATGACCAAATCTATTATGTCATAACTGTTAATGAGCATATATTTACTTAATAGTTTTAATCATAGATTATTGAATTATAATTATAAATAAATTCTTTGTTTTAATTAATATTCATGTAATTGGGTTTATTTGGGTCTTAACTATTATTTGTTTTAATTTTGTGTTTTTAGAGTAAATGGTCTTAAGGAAATGTCTACCTTTGTGAATGGGTCAAATATGCAAAAGTCTAAGTTGCTTCTTTGAATTAAAACAAAAAACAAATTCTGAGGAGAAAATAGAGAAAATAAAATCTACAACATCTCAGAAACAGAATTAGAAGCAAATCGTCTGCAAAATACAAGAATTCTGGAAACTTGGAAACTATTAACAAAATCTAAAGTACAATATATTCCCAAGATCCTTGTAGCAGAAAAAACTATAAAAAGACACAAGCCTCAAGGAGAAAGGGATAACGCTTCATAAGGTTTTCTTAGTTTCTTTTATTCTTTGTAATTATTTTGTTTTGCCTCTGCATGGAAGGATAAACCTTTTTTGTTGAATCCTTTGTAATTTTCCATTGAGTTATGAGGTTTGGGTTAATAAAAGTTTCATTTTTTTAATTCTCTACAGCAGTTGTTTTAATATTCTAATCACCTGGAAAACTGGTTTTTGTGAGAGGTTATACTTGAACGCATGGTTAAAAGTCTTCCTTATCTTAAACTTTAGTTTCTTAGTTAGTTCACATTGTTCTAATTAATTTTTTGGGCGCATTATTCAAGAGAGAGGAGATGAGCATTCTTATGGAGTATACGCATGGAACAAAGTAGGTATTGATTAAAGCAGTAGACGCATGTTTTACTGTTCAGTTCAATTAGATTGGCGCATGTTCAATTTGGTTGAGCTCTGTTAGAGGATTAAGAAAGGAAAAATCTTTAGAGAACTTGTGAAGAATTCAATGGTGGAAGAACTTGGGGATCAACCGCATTTTAATTGCTTGATTTTTAACGTAGCAGAAGTTATGAAACAACTATAAATAAACATTATTATCTTTGACAAAGTGAGCAACACTTATGAGATTCTTGGTAATAGCTGGGACATGCAGCAAATTGTGAAGTTTAAATACAGTATGTGTGTGTAGAGTAGTATAGAAAGCAGAACCAGTGTGTAAAATTTGCATACCTTAACCATTAAATAGTTTGAAATCGTCATTACTATGGTAGAGTTGTTTTTGTGTGAAAATTTTGGAGTGTTTGGTTACATGATCTCTTGCAGCAGTATCGGGGTACCACAGAGGGTCTTCTATGGTGGAAAAAGCACTAAGAATGGAAGGTATAGAATCTTGATCAAAGGTAGAAGCATATTGTGATATGTTTACATTAAAGGAGGTGGTGACAGGAGGATCGCAATGATGCCAACACGTTTTTGCTATATGATCAGGTTTGTGACAAATCTGGTAAAATTGTTTGACAGATTGCCAAGGATAAGCTATTTGGGACGAGGTGCGGACGTTAGGATGAGAACTAGGAAACCGAGGAGAATGAAGAAACGGACCGAATTGATTGTTTGAGCATCCTCCACAAGGAGTGTAATTGGTGAATTTCTTTTTGTTTTGAGGTTTGAAATGCCATGGAGTAGATACAGTGTTAACTTGAAGAATAGAGTCTTGAGTCAGCTTGTGTTTGCCAAACCTTTCTTCTTACGCTAGAAGAAGAGCTTCAAAATCATATACGGTGTATGGGTCACTGCGGGAGAGAATGAATGTGATGAAACCATCGAAATCTGCAGATAAACCATCTAAGATTGCATCAACATGATCAACAGACGATATTGGAGAACCAACTGCAGCCAATGAATCAACAATTTTCTTGATGTCATTAACATAAGTGGAGATGGAATTGTCATTCTTTTGAGTCTTTAGAAGAAGTCGAAACTTTTTTACCATTGCGTGAGTGTGGGAAGCATAGTAGGTGAGAGACGATGCTAGATTTTAGCGGAAGATTAAAGACCAACCATTTTGGTCAAGAGAGAAAAAGACATGGATGCAAGAAGCCATGCCACAAGAAGCTGATCTTGTTTGTGATAATTGCTATATGCAGGATTTTCCAAACTTTGATTATTTTGACTCTGTAAAAACTCAGAAGGCATGTTATTTCCATCCAAGTAGTGCATTAACCCAAGACCTCGTAGGGTAGCCAGCACCTGTTGTTTCCATACAAGGAAATTTTTGTCATTGAATTTGAGAGAGATAGGTGTATTGAAATGGTGAACGTTGGATAAGGTAGCCATGCAGAGTGCAAAGGTAGAAGAAGAGGTAGAGGTCATGAGAGGAAAGAGAGGGAAAAAAACTTTTGGCTCAGGATACCATATTAGAATCATAAATAGAATGAAAAAGAATGTTATTCATATCTGTGAGAGGTTACAAGAGAAACCTATATACAAAGCATGGAGAGTAGAGAGGGAGAGAATAACAACTAACAGACTAACTGTCTAATAATCTCCAAACATGTGTCAATCAATCCAATGTAAAACCTAATTAATGAAACATGTGTCAACTAATTCATTCAAAATATTACTTATCTTCATGCATTTAGTCATCAAATTTTAAGTATTCCTCCTCTTAAATTAAGAAAACAAGAGATTGTTAAAAATAATGCACACTAAACAATAGTTCCAACTAAAACACATAATTGAATTCTCAACATGTTTTCAAAAACAATTCCAATAACCTAAATTATAATTAAAAAAAAAATACTAGACCGTCTAGCACAGTCTCTTGTAGATATTGAAACACAAAACCTTAATTGCACAAAACATCAGAATTCATTTTGAAATCACAAGAAAATCAACACAAAAGGGTTTAATCTTCCATGTGGAGACAAAACAGAAGAATTACATAAAAGAAAATAAGAAAATTGAGAAAACTCTAATGTTTTGTTCTATGAATGTGTTAGTGGGGTTTTGATTCTTCTCATTGAAGCTTGTGTCTTTTCATAGGTTTCTTTGCTCCTTGGATCTCGAAATTAGATTGTAGTTCCAATATTGTTCACAAATTCTCAGTTTCCATCTTTTTAGAATTTTCGAATTTTGTTTCCATTTGGTTGTAGATTCTATTTCTTCTTATTTTTTCATATTATTTGCTTTCAATATATATTTCTTAATTATTGTAGATTTTATTTTCTAATTATTTTACTCAGATTTTGTTTTTCATTTTGGTTTAAAAAAAAACTTGAACTTTGATTTATTATGTCCACTTGCAGCAATATGCTTCCTTCATATTTGTGCATCAATGTAGCATTTACCTGTATCAAAAGGTCTAACCTAAGATTTCACAATAGACTTTTTCTATACTTTCATTTTTATTAAACTTATGTTATTGATGTGCTTATTCAAGTATGTTCAGATGAGTTGTTGGAGCGTTTGTTCTATGTAGCCACTATACTATTTATAAGAGAGATTAAACAATCTATTCAGGTTAAAAATCCATTTTTTAGCAAAACAACAATTAAGATATAAATAAACTCAATTACATGAATCATATTTAAAAAAATTATTATGATTATTGCAGTTAAAAAATTAGATATAAAGAAGATATAATTAAAGCTTTAAGTCTGACTAAAATTATTATGTTCGTCTAGTGATTAGATGATTGACAGTAATAATATAGCATTATTTGATTATATAAAGATGTTTATATATTATAGCATCATTTCATATATCTTTGATGCAATGAATCACCATGAATTCTATCTTCCAATTCTTTGTTTATTCAAATTGTATACTTGTCTTTCTGTTCGGAAATTATACTTCCCAGCATGGGCACCAAGTATGCATGCTAAAAAAAATACTTAAACAAGAGCAGGGGAAAAATTCAAGATTAGTAATTTATTTCTTCCAATTATTTTTAACCTAATATATTCCTCACTTTAATCATATTTTATATATCTACAAAGTTTGAACTGTTAATGTATTACTAATATAATTTCTTATATTATTAATTAATTAAATTTTGTCCTAAATGTGATTTTTAAAACATTATTATAAAGGCTAATAATTTGAATCATGTAACTATCCATGGTTTTCAATTATTAAAAAAGCTTTAGGTATTAGTATATTAATCAAATTACTACAAATTATTGGTAAATATATAACATCAAACCAACGTCGAGGAAACAAGATTTTTTATAATTTTCACAAAATGTATTTTAATAAATTTATGCATAATTTATTAAAATAAAAACAGAGGAAATTAATTAAATCATTTAGTCAAAGACATGCTTCAGACAATAGGTAGATAGATGAGTGGAGTCTAATTGTTCTTTGATTTTCTCAAATCATAAAACAGATAGGGAATGTCAATATTATATGTAAAAGTTTTAATAAGTTGACAACTACACTTTCTTCTTATAGTATGTAATCATTGATTTTCATATGTAGGTAGATGATGGAGAAATAGACCAAAAACACTGCTAAAAAATTAAACTATATCTCTTATAATAATTGTTTTCCTAAAATATTATATAAAAGCTTAAACAGATAAAAAAGAAAAAAACAATTGTATGGAATTAATCTCATAATCTGTTTTTTTTTTTAACTTTTGCATAACCTGTGAATATTACATGACAGATGCAATCTTTCATAATTGAAACTCGGAATGGATGAACTAAACCGCATACCCATCTCTAATAACCATACATTATAGAGATAAGTAACAATAAATAGCATATATATGTTTAAAACAATATAATTAAAGATATTAACGACAAACAATACCGAATGAAATATGAATTTCACATAGTTTTACTAAAAAGAACATTAATAGAATGTTAGATTATTTTTCACTTTTTTGTTAATTTATTGGAAATTTCCCATAATATATATTATATCGACTAAATTATAATATGCAAGTCAACATAAACCTCGTTATAATCAGGTTGAGTTAAATTATTTTCTTATTAATTCAAGTTGAACCAATCTAAAATTGTAATAATAATTTTTTTATGAAGATTAACGGACAACTTTGATTTTAAACTTCTATATAATGCTTTTACTGTGGAATTCATGGACTGTTCCTGTTCGTATATTAATTAGAGAACAAAAAGACTGGGTCGTATTCTACGGGCTCATCAATTTTCGAGGGGATTTCTTTTTTCACCCCCATGATTTTTCTATGCATCCTATGAATATAAAAATTTCTACTTTATTCTTTTAGATTATGAAAAAATACTTTTCAGTGTAATTTAATTTATTTATTTATTACTTTCAGATTGTGTAATATTAAAATAATTTTTTTGCGTGAAAAAAGATAAGATTTTGCAAAATTTATAAGTTGATTTTAGCTTATGGATTGCTAAAATTTAAAATATTTTCATCATTGAATAAGTGACAATGATAAGAGAGAGTGACACTAACAAGAAAAGGATGACACAAGTGAGATAGTTTAAAAACAAAAATTACTCTAATTAATATAATTTATTTTAATAATAATGCGGTGGGATTTTGTTAAAAAACTCACACAGGTTATTACACCTGTATAAATAGTATCATATATCATATAATAGATTATTGTTCTTATCGAAGAGAACTAAGAGAGTTTTGAGTTGGAGAAATAGGTAGATTTTTTATGGATCGAGTTTTTCTGAGTTGTTAATCGTTAATGAGTGACTTTCTGAAGTTTAAGTAAGAGCATTTAAGTGTAATAGTGAGTAGTATGAATAATAGAATGAATCTTACTCCCTGTAACTATTGAAAAAACTTTAGTATAGTCATTATTGACGATTAATCAACTATCGAGTCATTATGTTCATCAATTAATTATATGTTCGATTATAATACTAATAGCTCGGTAACTAACCAGTAAAGATTAAGTTAAATTGATATGACACCCGACTTATTTTGGGTATTACAGTAACTATAATAATTATCTTAAAAAAAAAAATTACAATAATTTTTTAATGGATTGATATAAAGCATTTGACATGATATTGAAATTAAATTCTATTGTAACTACACTAAAGTTATCATGATATGTTTCTCCTTCTCCGTCCACTGTTGTATTTATTTATTCATCGTCCCATTCATATACATATTTTCTAGATGGAAAAACACTAACATTTAAATAAAAGTACTTGTGAACTAATAGAAAGGTAAGATAGCTATATAACACGTCATGATTAAAAGTTTGCATCAAGTAGAACTTTAGTAACTCGAATACACTACAATGAGAAGATTGGTATTTGAATCTACTATGAACCTAATAACATATTGGGAAATTTACATTAATGGTATAATTTACTTTTGTTATTACAGGTATGAGTAATTGTTTTTATTACAGCACGATTTCATATCTACAAGATAAAAATTGTTAGAAAGAAGGACGTGTAAATTTTCCTAACATATCACCAGACGAAAATTGAAACGTGTTTCTGTACTGTTCCTCCACACATATAAATTACAGAATATAGGTTTGAAGTTTTGGATTTCTATGTTTATTTATAAATATCTGTGTAATACACACAATACTTGATTATAGTTCATGAACAATTATAGAAAAAGTGTATAGAATAAACAAAGTCAAATTATATGTTACATCATTGAATCGTTTCGATCCTAATTAATTTATACTATACAAGTGTATTAGCTGCAGAGCTCCGTAGCCGAATTTTCTTGGTATTAAACCTAAACTTTCTCAGTCGACCCTTTTTCGATAGCATGAATTGAGAATGAAGATAAAGGAAGCGTGATTTTTGCCTTATGTCTCTTTGTCACTCTCAGAAACGGCATAGCTATCCAAACCCTACAGAATATCAGCGCGTTGGCACAGGCATTGTGCATGCAACGTTCAACACGGAAGTGGACTATGGTCTAAAATTGCGGAAAGTTGCCCATGTTATTTCCCTATCCCCAAGTCCACAAAAATAACAACAACCTTAACCTGTTTCAATCTAAACCTTTTACCCCAAAAAATCGGTGTCACTCCTTATATGTATGTGAAAGCCATGCCCCTCTTTCCCCATTGCTCTCTCCTTCGTTTCATCATTTTATAGCTATCCTTCACTCTTCTCAGGTTCCTATGATTCATCATGCTTGACATTCATTCTATTGTTTCCTCAACAACTTAACATGGTAAATCTTTTTTTCTTTCTTGTGTATAGTTTCTAATGATTTTTCTGATATTTAAAATGTTATGTAGTGTTGTTTGTTGTTTGGTGCTCAGGTTGGGTTCAACTCAGTTCCTAATTGGCTTCTCATTCTCAAGGAAGAAAAGTTTTTCACTCGCTGTTTGAGTCATGGCTCTCTAAAGAAGAATGAGAAGAACATTTTTTGTTTAGATTGCTGCACGAGTATTTGCCTCCACTGTTTGCCCTTTCACCGCTCTCACGTCCTTTTGCAGGTGCAAAACAATTTTTTATTACACTTGAAAAGGAGAAGCCAATGATTTCCTTAACCCAAGTTCTGGATTATGTTTCCTGTGTCAGATACGAAGATATATGTACAATGATGTGTTACGGCTTGGTGATGCTAAAACAGTGTTGAATTGTTCCCTTGTTCAAGTAAGCAAAAACATGAATGTTAAAACAAAAACAAAAAGTGTATAGATCTAACTCTTTCTGAATTGATGAATAAACAGCCTTACACAACAAACAAAACCAAGGTTGTGTTTTTGAAACAAAGGCCACGCACTCGTTCTCACAAAGGCTCTACCAACCTTTGCATCACGTGTGATCGTAACCTCCAAGACCCATACATCTTCTGCTCTCTGTCTTGCAAGGTTCAATTTTCGTGTTATTCAAATCACAAATTCCTAGCAACTTTTAAGTTTTCATATTTTGATGCTAATTGGTGGCCTTGATTTGGACACAATCATTGTAGCAGGTGCATCAACATCTTCTACTAGTTACCAAAAGCACAACCGCGAAAGGCACTTGCAACAAGTATGAATTCTCTGTGCTGCTAGATAAAGAACGAAGCAGCGAGAACACACAACAAATTGAAGATAGCCAAATCACAACAGATTCAGTCCTAGACTCACCCACTGTTTCTGGGTCAACAAGTAGCAACGGTGAGGGTGGTGTGGCAGAGAGTGTGAATGAGTCACTCAAAAAGAAACGTGTCAATGTTGACACGGTGCCAGAGATTTGGTACACCATGATAAACCGGCGAAAAGGTGTTCCTCATCGATCTCCACTGTACTAACAACACATCCTCCAACAAATTTTTTTTGAATCAAATCTAGCCAGAGATATTTTTTTATTATTTGGTCTCTCTGTTTTTGACTTCCTTATGAGTTATGGAATTTATACGCAGTCCCTTTATTAATGATCAAAAGTTCAGAATGTTAGAAAGCTAGTGAATAACAAACACATAGTAAGACATGAAAACTTAAATTGATTGTGGTTGTACTACAAATTCATTGGGAAGACTCGCTATTTTATATAAATACATGGCGATATATGTATTTTTATAATAAATAGATTTGTATAATAATAATAATTTTCAAAATAAATACTGAAAATCTTAATTAAAAAAATGAGATCATATAAGTAAGTCAATAACATAAAATTTAAAAATTTATAGTATTTTTAACCCTTAACTTCAGTGCTTTAAAAGTAAATGTTTTGAAAAACGTTTAAACATGTTTTTTTCTTCATATTCTCCTTCATGCATATCTAATTTGAACTTGCACTATAAGTATAAGGTTTTTGTTTTCCTTCTTTCATGTCTTTAAATCTGAACATTAATGGATAATGATATTTTTACACCCAATAACTTTTTATATACCTCACATGTACTATTTTATCCGTATCTTCTTCTATTAATTTAGAAATACAAAATTTTATTTTTTCAATGATCATATTATTTTTAAAAGTGGATTTTCAAGTAGTTGATGAAATATCAAAACATTATTTCTATTTTTGGAATGAATATGTTCACACTATTAAAAAAAAATACTTCCTTTTTACCACCCGATATATTATTCTTTAAATTATATTTACTTTATATTTTAATATATATTATTATAATAGGTTCTAAGGTAAAATATTTTCTCTTATATGAGGGTGAACCTATTTCTATACGATAATATATTATTCTAACAACATAATAATATATATTT
>Ga0123341_1004760_pt1 | contig 11979 bp, 10 predicted proteins | sample Turbeapinknodule_FD_89959 | JGI IMG/M metagenome (GOLD analysis project Ga0123341, IMG submission 89959) | Root nodule microbial communities of legume samples collected from Mexico - Turtle bean Mexico pink nodule | ecosystem: Host-associated > Plants > Roots > Nodule | place: Mexico: Nepantla... | reverse complement strand
TAATTAGATACCAATTTAGAAACTATTTAACAATAATAGAAACTAATTTAGAAACCAAATTTATTTTTAGTTTCTAAAATGGTCTCTAATTTAGTTATTATTGCAACTAATTATTTTGGTTTCTACAAATTGGTTTCTATTTCATGGTTTTCCTGTAGTGTTATTTTATAAGATATATGTTTTAAGAGTCTGGTCATCCTTTATATAACACATTAATTTTATAGTTATTTAGATTTCTTTTTTCTGTATTTGCTCACACTATATTATGAGTAGGGTTGTTTTCTTATTAATAGATAATGATAAAAGAATTGAAAAACATTAATAACGAAGGTAAATGTATTACATTTCTGATAACATTAATAGCATATGATATCTTTTTTTGACATTGTGAAGATTAATTCAAGATTGTTGAGATTGTGATTTCATGAGTGTTGAAGTGATTGTGGATCTTGTTTCACAACTCAAATACATGTAAGAATAACTTGTGTTAATATCAAAGGAGAGAATAATGATAAAATTATCAATGTTTTAATCGAAATTCATTAGTAGTTATTGAATTGTTGGTTATAATGTTTGAGAAAGAGATGATTTAACATGTTATACTTTTCAATACCTTGTAAGAAAAATATAGAGAAAAAAAAATGTATAAAGTGATTAAATATATTATCACTAAATTAATGATTACATAATATCCTATTAACAAAGTTAACCACTAACTCAAAATACAACAAAATAACAAACTACATATACTTAGAGAAGTACATGACTAATCTCACTTATATCATACTTTACATTTAGCAAAATGAAATAATATCTCATCTACAAAAATATATCCCATGTTGCCCTTAAAAAAACATATTTTTGTTTGAGTAAAATTACATCAAGCAATTTTTTATGAACAAACAATAAAATAATTTAATTTAATTTTAAAAACTAAAAAGAGCATTATTATACTTAGAAAAACTAAGTACTCATTTAATTACTTCATTTTTATTGATAAGATTTATGAGATATATATAACTCATAAAATTTACTTACTCTTACATTTAGTTTTTGTAAATTTAGTTTCCAAATATCATTCTCAAATATAAATAACTTAAAAAAAATAGTGATATTAATTAAGTTTAAAACAAAAGGTAAAAGATGGTGGGTAAAGTCATTGAATAACATGATAGTATTTCTTTACATTTCAAGTCGAAGAGATAATTCTTAAGATTAATCATGACATACAAAGTATTGTCTGCTTTGGAAATTTGATGTTCTGCCACGATTTTGTCTTTAAAAGATATTTCGATGGAATGAAATAAGAAGAGTATATAAACTGTGTTTCGATGATTCTTGAAAATATTAACAGTATCGAAAGAGTATTTATAGTCAATAATTGACGGGAGTAAGTTTGCATGGTAATTGCATTTGAAATTAGCAAAGTGATTGCTTACTAATTACTCCATGTAATTTGTTGAGAAATTGGCCCTCACATGGGTGAGAAGCTCCAAGTGGTGTTGGTGAGGCAAATTTAAAAAATTGTCTTACGTGCATTGTTAAATCGATCGTTTGCATGTGAACAACAAATCATATGCTACTGCCAAATCAAGTTACTTCAATGTACCAGATCCGTATCTGAGTCCCAAGATAACATAACAGATCTTAGACACTATTCATCACATTAAATATTCATCTTAAAGAACCCAAATCCACTAAGATTATTATATATATTTCAATTCAAACTGCATTCAAGCCAAAATCTATGCACAACCTCTGTTACTCAACCAGACACAGCACAGGTGTTGAGACTTTTTTTCACTCTTTAAGAGCCTTTTCAAAAGGTGATACGTGTAATTTAGGTGTTGCTTATTTGCCTATATCATCTAACAAAATCATCTCAAACTGTCGCTGTTGTTCACTTCAAACTTGGAAAGGGAATAGAACATTTGGCCTCATTTCTTGTTTAAGCCAAACAAAGAGGGAAGAAGCATACCCAAACTATTTACAAAAACTGGTTAATCAAAACAAGTGATTTTTTTTCATACTCAACTAATTGTCTATAATCTCTAATTCCTTAAACATTCAATCAAACCTATACACATGTTGATGAATGGTGATGTTTTATTTGTTGAGTTTTTGGTGTCTTGCCTCATTCATAGTGACAATAACAAATAATGTGAATAAAAAAATAAAGAAATTCTTGAATGTTTCTATAATAATGGTGTATTTCTGATGGTACGGGATTGTTGGTGATGAGTGAAAAGGGGGAACAATATGTAGCCAAAGCTGTGGCAAGAAAGAATACAACCCCCCTTTGCCATCTTCTCACCTAAACAGATCACTGTTTTCATTATCATCCTCTTCCTCGTTAATTCAATTTCAGACCTTCCCTTCTCTCCTTAGCTTCCTCTCTTTACTTCCCAATTCAATGAACACCCAAAACCCAATACTCACGTGCATGCCACGTGTCGCGTGAAATCATCCATCTTCTTCATCTTCTTCTTCTTCCACTACCCCACAAATCCACTTCTACCCTCTTTAAAACCCTCTGCAAAGTTCGAATCTTTCGCAGAAAACAACAAGACCCAGAAGAAGCTTCTCTGCAATGGCGTGACCAATCATTCAGTAGCTCTCAGCTTCTGTGATCTTTCAGTAATGGGAGTCTGCACATCGAAGCCGCAGAAGCCGAATCCTTACGCGCTTCGCGAAGCTGAAGGCGAAGGCGACCCTTCGCAAATCCCGAAAGCCCCAATTAGTCCCGCTGGCGCCGAGAACCACCGCCGGAAAGATGACGTCACCGCCGGAAAACAGTCTCCGTTTTTCCCGTTCTACAGCCCGAGCCCCGCGCGCTTCCTGAAGAAGTCTCCGGCGCCGGCGGGAGGGAGCAGGAGCGCGGCCTCCACGCCGAGGAGGTTCTTCAAGCGGCCGTTCCCTCCGCCGTCGCCGGCTAAGCACATAAGGGCTGTGCTGGCGCGGCGACAGGGGAAGAAGGCGGCTGCGGCGATATCGGAGGAGGGGGAGGATGGCGATGGAGGTGCGGCGGATTTGGATAAGAGGTTTGGGTTCTCTAAGGAGTTCACTAGTAGGTTGGAAGTTGGTGAAGAAGTGGGTCGAGGGCATTTTGGGTATACTTGTTCTGCTAGGTTCAAGAAGGGTGAGCTTAAGGGTCAACAAGTGGCTGTTAAGGTCATACCAAAAGCAAAGGTTAATTTTTTTTTTATCTTCAATCTTAATCTTAATCATCATATGCTCTTCTTCCTTACATTTGGTGCATCACTTGGTACACTCAGCAGTTCTGAGATTGTCGTTGAGTTCCATCTGATTTGATTTGTTTTCTGGAGAAAACTCGAGTTTTATACCATTTTTGATGATTTTTATATATGGAATTAAGGCTTATGTTTTCATCTTCACCTCTTTTGTTGCCAGATGACAACAGCAATTGCTATTGAAGATGTGAGAAGGGAGGTGAAAATATTGCGAGCTTTGAATGGACACAGCAATTTGATACGGTTCTATGATGCTTTTGAAGACCAAGATAATGTGTACATTGTAATGGAGTAAGTTTGGGATATTTGTTTCTGTTTCTCTTCAAAGTTTATTGTAGCTGTAGTGCACTCTGGCCATCCTAGTGAAGTTTAACAATAACTTCTCTTTTAGTTCAAATAAAATATCTTATCATAACATTATATGACACAACCTTTTTAGTGACACCTGCACTATGTATTAGGTTATCATATTTTTTGTTTATAGAGTGCCCATTGGTCGTTGATTTTTTTTTTTGCTTTATAATGTTTTTGTACTTAGCTGGATCTTATTGACATTTCAGGTTATGTGAAGGGGGGGAGCTCTTAGATATGATATTATCAAGGTAATTTCATTTAACACACCTGCTTTACAGTCTATACTAATAAGAAAATTAACCTTTGGAATTGCGCCTTGCCACTACCTAACTACATGGTTTATTTCTTCTTTAGAGGAGGGAAATACTCAGAAGATGATGCAAAGGCTGTAATGGTGCAGATACTAAATGTTGTTGCATTTTGTCATCTTCAGGGTGTTGTGCACCGAGATCTTAAGCCAGAGGTGAGCATGTGGTTAAAGCCTCTGAATCTGCTATATTTTCAGACTAATCTAACACTAGCTAGGCATGGAAATGGTAAGTGGGGCATGGGGGATTACCTATTTGTAACTAAATTTTACACCCCTTCCCCCAAGAAGCCCCTCTCATTCTTGTGTCACAGGTAAAATGTTGGATAAAGCTCACTTACTTATCTGCATGAGGAGTCCTAGCTATATTGGTTTTAGGATTTTTCTAGACAGCCTTTGATTTAGTATTTCTGTTTCCTTTCAACGTTTTTTTTTTACCTTCTCGGTTCAAACATCGTTCAGTTGCAGTGTATAGGTCAATATAAGCCATGAGTATGTGACCTAACTTTTTGTTGTTTCATTTAGTTCACCAGTCACTTGCGCACTAGCTCAATCATTAACTTATTTAATATAGGTTTTGATGGTTAGGAAACAAAGTAAACGATAAATAATAGCAAATAAAATTCCATAAAGAAATTGTTTTCTATATAACCCCCCTCTGTTTGTTGGACACACACACATATATATACATATTCAAGGTTAGATTTAGTCATTGAATGTGAATTTCAAGTTGGACAGCATTGCATATTATCTAACCCCCTTGCATTTTTCTTTTCAGAATTTTTTGTACACTAAAAAGGATGAGACTTCTGAGTTGAAAGCTATAGACTTTGGGTTATCAGATTTTGTCAGACCAGGTCTTCCTTTACAAGTCCTTACGTGGTAGTTGGTAGTAGTATCCTTTACCTCATGAGAGTTTGGTAGTGATCTTGTTTCTTGAATTGCGTCTTACAGATGAAAGGCTTAATGATATTGTTGGAAGTGCATACTATGTGGCTCCTGAGGTTCTCCATAGATCTTATAGCACAGAGGCTGATGTGTGGAGTATAGGCGTGATAGCATATATTCTTTTATGTGGTAGTCGTCCATTTTGGGCTCGAACGGAGTCTGGTATTTTTAGGGCAGTTCTGAAAGCTGATCCCGGCTTTGATGAAACACCATGGCCATCTTTATCTTCAGAAGCAAAGGATTTTGTGAAACGCTTACTGAATAAGGACCCTCGGAAGCGGATATCTGCTGCTCAGGCTCTAAGTGAGTTTTTTTTCCTATAACATCATTGACAACTAGTAAGATATTTTTCAAGCTGCCACCAATAATCTTGTGCTTGCAGGTCATCCTTGGATAAGGAATTACAATGATGTAAAAGTTCCACTTGATGTTTTAATATTTAAGCTCATGAAGACATATATGAGATCATCATCCTTACGCAAGGCTGCCTTAAGGGTGCGTACTTCTGACCACAAGTATTTTCAATTTATTTGTCTCCTGTAATTGACTAATTATTTTTCTTTGTCTCTTTGGCAGGCCTTGTCAAAAACATTGACTGCAGATGAACTCTATTATCTGAGGGAGCAATTTTCACTGCTAGAACCTAGCAAAAATGATAGCATATCTTTAGAGAATGTTAACAAGGTTAGTCATCACATAATGTGTGTGAAATTTATCAATGTTAGATTCCACAAGTTTTTCTAATTCATATTTTCTGGGCAGGCCTTGATGAAATATGCAACAGATGCCATGAAAGAGTCTCGCATCCCTGACTTTCTTTCCTCGGTAAAACTACCGTGTTCTGTGTATATAGATATGACCCTTAATTTGTTTTGTTTCTCTTTTACATGTTCTTGATGATATTTCTCTTTTTATTTACAGCTGAATTCATTACAATATAGAAGGATGGATTTTGAAGAATTCTGTGCAGCTGCGTTAAGTGTGCATCAACTCGAAGCTCTTGATCGTTGGGAACAACATGCTCGCTGTGCCTATGAGCTTTTTGATAAAGATGGAAACAGGGCTATTGTCATTGAAGAGCTTGCTTCAGTACGTTAAAAAAAGAACACTTCACACTTTACTCTATTAGTGATTATTATAAAGCTGCATTTACCGTTATTTCCTTTAATTAATGTAGGTTGTAATCCCTTCTTCAAGAGGGGAGGGGGTAGTTACAAAATTTATTAGGAAGAACAGAAAGTACAACTTAAGGAGGATAAGGAATCTCCATAGACCGTAGGGGGTAGTTACATAGGACACTAAAAACAAATGGAGGGGGTAGTTGGTGAAAATCAGAAAGTGCAACTAATGGAAGATGAAATCCTCTCCATAGACGGTAGGGAAAGTTAAGAAACTAAAGAACCAAGAAGTAGATATATGGCAAGGCTGCCCAATCTACGATCTTGCCATAAAGATGCTTGCTCATTAAACACACCCTTTCCCATAATAGGTGAAGAGACTGAAGACACCCTTAACATGCATGGCCCTCCAACCGAATTTAACAAAGGACTTCCAAAAATAATTGAGTAACTACATCTGATGGCATCTCTTGCATAATTTAATGCATGTACACTTTTTATCTGCCCCTTTGTATATATACATCTAAAGAATCTGCAGTTACCTGCAACTGATTACTGCTGGATCTGTCAAGAATATACTGATGTGAATCTTGTTAATCATACGGAATCATTGAAAAATTTTAAATTACTATTTGTGAATATGCAATATGCAACTAATTAGTTCTTCAAAATATTGTTTTAGGAACTTGGACTTGGCCCCTCTATCCCTGTTCATGTTGTTCTTCACGACTGGATACGCCACACTGATGGAAAATTAAGCTTTCTTGGGTTTGTCAAATTATTGCACGGTGTATCTAGCAGAAGCCTTGCCAAGGTTCAATAAAATTTAAAGCAGAAGAAGCCTTGTGTGGCTCGACCATATTTGGATTTGTGTCTAGTTCGTGGTGGAACTGATTATTGTCTTGTTATCTTATGCTCTTGCTAGCACACCCATTTAAAAAATTACAGGTTCATAATGAAATGCAACTCTGATTTTTTTTGAAGGAGCTCAAATTGTAAAATAGTCTACAGATCGTTGGTCTAAGAATTAATATATGAATTGTAGAATTAGATTAGCTTTGTCTCGATGGGTGGTAATAATTTCCTGTCACCTGTATTAATGAATGCTTTTGTATAACCATACGTTTGTGAGTCTGAAAATTTTAATCTTAATTCTATTATATGGTGTGTTGTGTGGGTGCACTTTACATTCTATGAATCCGTTACTTTCCTCGTTCCATTGTAGGAGATTTTAGCTGTTTAAGAAACTAAAATTATTGGGATCTGCTGAGCGATTCCGATTGTTTGGAAACAGTGAAAAATGCCCACCAACTTCACAAAATCATTGCCTTTATTAGGGAATTTGAATTCATTCTTGTCGAATGCGTAATTTTAACTAGTTTCATCATAACCATTCTCTATTTTATCAGTCTTTCTCGGCTTTACTTTTACATGCATTGTTTCAAACAGTTTGGTTCATCTTTGTTTTTAACTATATTTTTCTTTAAGTTTACAGTTGGCCATCACCGATACGATGATTTTTCACAACAGTATGGAAAATAGAACTTGTACCTTTTGCATCAATTATTGATTTGACGTACACTTTTCCTTCCTCAACGCATTACCAGACACACGATATCTAAGTGAGATGTCTGATATCTTACTGATACGATATGTGAACAATGTTACACCAGAATATGGATCCAAAAAAACCCAAACTACTTTACATCACAAAACAAACGCCTCTAATTTCCATATACATATATTTCATTAATTTTAAACATCGCTACTAAAGAATTTCATTGAAGAGGTTGCGGATTAAACACCGAACCACCCCAAAATAAAACCAAGAACTCAGGACCTATATAAAAGTGTAAAAAAAAGGAAGCAAGTTTTAACCTTGAAGGAAGAAGAATGATGTAAAAGACAACAGAAAATGAAGGGAGAGAATGGTATTAGAGTTGAAACTAGTCTGAAACATGAACATATCATATACGAATAGAAAACAATGTTAGTAGTTGAGGTCCTCCACATTCACAAGACAAGAGGCACGCCATTACACTTAGAGAGCGCCACCGATCTATCTTATCATGTATTCTAATTCTACACCCAGTTATGAACACAGCAAGCTCAGAAGTTATTGAAAACTAAAACTAAAACACACTTGTTCTCATAAAACACACAATGAGGTTGCTGTCTCGCGCGGCAGTTGGGAGTTATGATAATAAAAAGGGGGCAAAGGAAGCAAGAAAGTACTATCTTGAGGAAAGCTTGTGGTGCAGGTCATCAGCAAGGGCTTGCCTCAATTTTTCCCCATAGTAATGAAACGATTTCTCGCTGTCCATGACCCTGGGCGGGGTTCCACTCTCGTCGGGCTCCTTCCACAGTTCGGGTTCCGGCTCCCTCGCAATCTGGCAGAGGTTGTGCAACACGCAGCAGGCAACGATGGTTTGGGGGGCGTGATGCACACCGGTGTTCAAATCCTGAAGAATCTTCCACCTCCCCTTCAGAAGCGCAATGGCCTCCACCACCACGGACCTTCCCTTCATGAGCATTCCATCGAACAGGTTCTGCGCGGGGGTGCCCATCCCGCTGGGGGAGAATGGGGTGAGGAGAAAGGGAAGGAGAGGGAAGCACCAGTCGCCAACCACGTAAGGCCGCACGTGGTGGCCGCGAACGCTAATGATCTTGTCCCAGACGACGTCGCCGGAGGTGAGGCGGTGGTAGAGCAGGCTGTCGCGGAAGTGGGTGGCGTCGTCGGTGCCGCCGGGGGCCTTGACGCAGACGTCCCAGAAGATCTTCTTGTGGTCAGAGACGACCTGGAGGAGTAAAGAGGGGTAACCGTAGCGGCAGCGGTAGGGGTTAAGGTTAGGGTTGGTGTTGGGGTTGGAGCGGAGGTGGACCGGGGTGGTGTCGATGGCGCCGCACATATTGGGGAGGGAGGTAAGTTCCTCGAAGGCCTGGGTGGTTTCGAGGAGGCGGCGGCGGCCAACAGGTATTTTGATGAACTCAGGGTAGAGCTTGGTAGCGAGGAGGCGCGTGACCATGTTGGTGATTTTGGAGACGAGGTAGGGATCGAGGGAGTAGCGGGCGGCGAGGGTTTTAGCGGAGAGGCCGTGGGCGAGGCGGGAGAGGACCATGGCAACGGCGTAATCAGAGGGTAGGGAGAGGTTGGAGAGAGCGATGTGGGGCTTGAGCTTGTCGACGACAGTTGTGAAGACGGGGTAAGAGAGGCCGTAGAGGGAGCGCCAGTGCGCGTCGCGGAGAGGGGCTTCGAGGGACCAGATGTGTTCCGTGGAGAGCGCGCGGAAGGCGGAGACGGAGTAATCGGAGGAGGCGTTGTTGTTGGCGGTGGCGTTAGGGTTGTTGTTGTTGGTGGTGGTGTTGTTGGGGTTGGGAGGGGAGGAGGAGGGGCGCGTGGAGGCGACGTAGGAGAGGACGGAGGCGATGGTGAAGAAGAGGAGGGGAGCGATGGAGGAGGAGTGGAGGAGGGAGGAGGGGTTGGCGGTGGTTGAGGAGAGGGAATCGGAGAGAAGTGAGGTTGTTGGGTCTAGGGAGTTGTGGAGGTGAAGCAGATTCGATAGCATTACCAGAAAAGATTGATCCATTCCCTTTCTCTTCTTCTTCTTTCTTCTTCTTCTCTTCAGAAACCTAGAACCAGAGAAAACCCTCTTCTTCTCTTCTCTTCTCCTCCGCTGCCAACTCACACCTACCCGTCACTGCCCTTCCCACTACTCCAATTTCTTTTTTATTTACCTACCTCCAAATCCAAATACCAACAATTTCTTATCACTAATATCACTTTACTCAAACATTTTTCTAATTTTATAAACTATTTTTTTCATTAATTCAATAACAAATTATAACTTAATTCTATTTTACATTTTTTTCACTATATTTCTTCACATTGAAAAAACTCTAGACATTTTGTGGTTAATTGATTGAGTTCATCCTATTATTTTCATTAATTTAACTAATTACAGCCGATCAAAAAAATAAAAATAAAATAAAAAATTACATAATATATCTACAACTAAGAAACAATTTTGTGGTTTTGTCATGGATATGCAAGAAATTAAAAAAATAAAAGGGTGCATGGTTTCTCCAACAAAAACAAGAATAAACTTCACCTTCATTTGTGAGGAAAAATTATAAATGGGCCACGTGGTGTTAATGGGCCGAACTGAGTTTTTGACTAGCCCTATACACCATCAATTTTGCGGCCATTCTTCCTGGTATAGTTCCATGTGCACCCCCACGGAATACTTAAAGATTTTCCTCTTGCTCTTACCTAATTCTTATCTATGTGTTGTTTTATTAGCTGATTTAAGGAAGAAAATGTTTCATTATATAATTTAAAAGATATTTTTGAATTGTATAATTTAAAAATAATTTTTTACAATTTAAAAAAAAAATCATGCAAAAAAATACTTGTAGATAGGATAATTTGAAAGTAAATTTTATTTTGGATTGTACGATTTAAAAATCTAACTTTTGGATTGTGTAACCTAAACGTCTTTTTACATGAAAAAAAATGACATTGTACAATCTCAAATAATTTTGTTTCTTCAAATTGCATAATCTTAAAGTAAAAATAGCTTCCATATTGCAATCTAAAAGTTGTATTTTCATGTAAAAAATACTACCGAATTGTAAATTCATAAATCTTTTTTTTTTTCATAAACCAAAAGGGTTGAGATTTTCATATTTATGGGGTGAAAAACTAAATTCCCCAATTTTGGTTCATCTGGAGTCCATTACTCTTACCAAACAAACAAAACTTAAGTGCAGAGAAAGCAATGAAGGAGGATTTTGAATTTTTGACTTTTCATTTGAACACTATCTTTATTCTTTATTTTGTATCATTTTTAAGATAATAACGCATATTTAGAATGAAATATTATTAATGGTATAAGATTCTATTTTCTTATTATAATGATACAAGAAAATATCAGAAACGTTTTTTTTTCTTTCTATCATAAAATTATTATTATTTTTAACATTTAAAAATGCAAAACATATTTTAAACCCTTTTTAAGTTCAATGTGGTGAGTTATTAATACAATATTATTAAAAAGTTAATAAAATGTGTAGAAAGTCAATGATTTCGGCTGATAGTGATGCCTCGTGGCTCCAGCTAAACTAGAGAGGGACATCTTTGAATCTTTCAAAGTTCTACTAACTAACAAAATCAACTACAATTTATTTCGTATTCTACGTACAAAAATACTCCCTCTTATCCTTAATACAAAACGTATTAATTCAGTTCATTTTTTATTCATACTTTATATACGAGTAATCTTATAAGCTATCTTGAATAATTCAATTAATGATTTTTTTTTAAAAATTTATTGAGTTAAAATGTTTGTGGTCACCATGCATTTAGTATGAAAACACTATATAGTAGAGTAAGGTAAATAGTTTCTTAAATTTGAGCCCACCCTAATATTTTTTCAGTTAGCTATTGACTTGCTAAATTAAACACCACTTCAAAAGGTTGAAATAATGAATGTGTGTTTGAAAAGTCGTTTAAATTAACTATGTTCAACCCAAATAAATAAGAAATGGTGACTTAAACATACACCAATAATTTACTAGTCATCATTTTATTCATTAATGATCACGTTCATCAAAATCATCTCAATCATTGTTTACTAATTATAACAAATGTTTCTCCACAAATATCTCCCTAAAAAAAAATGTTGAAGCACAATATTCCAACATTATATGATGAACACTTCACAGATTCTTGTGATTTCTTAACTATTATTTGAAAATGTATACATTAATTAAAGATATATATTTCATTCATTACAAAAAAATTCATTAAATAGTAATTAAATTTTAGAAAAAAAAATAATTAGTCACTATATTAATTACATTAGATATTATTTTAAAGACTAAAAAAATATTAATATCTAAAGTAGTTTCTATTATTGATTAAAATTTATTAAATAATTTCTAAATTGGTATCTAAATTAGCTACCAAGATTTTAACTACTAATATTTTAGATTATAAATT
>Ga0123341_1004756_pt1 | contig 11986 bp, 9 predicted proteins | sample Turbeapinknodule_FD_89959 | JGI IMG/M metagenome (GOLD analysis project Ga0123341, IMG submission 89959) | Root nodule microbial communities of legume samples collected from Mexico - Turtle bean Mexico pink nodule | ecosystem: Host-associated > Plants > Roots > Nodule | place: Mexico: Nepantla... | reverse complement strand
TTTAATTATTATATATTTTCAATTTTTATTATTTTAAAATAAAAGATAATACTAGTTATATTTTATTTAATAGAAATAAATTAATCACCTTTGAACGAAAATTTTGAAAATAGATATTTTCTTGTTTTGTGACTAAAAGCTTATTGGAACAACACCTTAATGAAGGTAATTATGAAGGATAAGTAGAAGTCGGTGAAAAGAGGATGAAAGCAAATGGAAAAGAGCCAACTGGAATAGAAGAAGGGCAAGTTCACGTACCTGCGTGGATTGGCGGTAGAAAATCTCTTGTGTTGTTTGTGTGGGGAGGAGGAGGAGTCGTCTTGTCACTTGTTCTTTGTTTGCAGGTTTGCTTGACGTGTCTGGTGTCTGGTGTCTGTGCTTTAAGTGGCTTGGTGTGTCGTCTGTAATTCACAAGGAACCTAAGTCAAATTTTTCACAATTCAGGATGAGTCAGGCTTCTGTTTCGGTTAACGAAGTTTGGAGTACAATTTGGATTGGTATTGTGAGCGAAATCTGGAAACATAGGAACTCGGTAATCTTCAATAGAGGTGTGACAGATGTGTCTGAAGTGTTCGCTTCGGTGCAAGTAAAGGTATGGTCTTGGATTTATGCAAAGTCTCATTCTGCTTATTTTCCTTATTCTAGTTGGGTTTTAAATCCTCTGACTTGTATGAGGTTGATTCATTAATATTGGTTAGTGTTGGTATGGTTATCCCTTTGCTAATTTGGTAGGCATTCTAATAGGAGATTGATGTCAAATATTTCTGTATAAGGGTTGGACCACTCTGAAGTGGTCCCTATTTATTTTATTTTTTATTGCTGATAAAAAAAAAATTCACATGCATGTAAATTATATTAAGATTAGAGGCAATAATTAATTATAGGTTTATTAATTAATTAAACATGTGTGTAAGTACTTAAATACCCATGTAAACAACTTGGTTTTCGAACATATCTGATGAGACAGAGGGTCAAACATGGGGTAAATTCGGGACACTAAAAGTATAGATGTGACCAGAACTTGAATGTCAATGTCAGATACAGGGTCTTGAATAAATGAGTGATGATGCTACTCGTACCAGTCTAGATAGAAACAACTCATGACTAAGTTTGGTCAAATAATTTTAATGATAAAGAACACGAGTTTTCAGAGTCGTGCACCTTCGTAGCACAGGCTCGTTGAAATCAAGGTAATATAGGTAGGTGTTGCGTGTGAAAGCCATACTGTGGAATTACTAATTAAAGCTTTAAAGCTTCAAAGTCGTTGATTACAAGTCAATACAGACATAAGAGACAGTGGTTTCACCATGTGAAAGATTCATGCACCTCTCAAATTATTTATAAGGATGTGTAGTGCCCATATGTTTTTTCACGCCAATTTCATAGACATAGTACCAGACAACACTCTTGTCTGAGTTAGGAAAATGATGGGAACTCAAAGGCACCGTTTGGTTCTTATACCACCACCATTTCAAGGCCACTTAACTCCAATGCTTCAGCTAGCCACCATCCTTCATTCAAGAGGGTTTTCCATAACCGTGGCACATGCCCATTTCAATTCCCCCGATCCTTCTAATCACCCTAACTTTTGCTTTCTGCCCTTGTCCTATGGTTTATCTGATACTCACGTCTCCTCCAAGAATATTGTGGATATTACTGCAACCTTAAATGAAAAGTGTGTGTCTCCAATCAAAGAGGTATTAGTTGATCAGATTGAGAAAGCAAATATAAACCATGAAAAGATCGCTTGCGTCATCTACGATGGGTTAATTTATTCCATTGATTCTGTGGCCAGAGAACTGAAACTACCCAGCATAGTCCTCAGAACCACCAGTGCTACTAATTTTCTCACTTATCATGCATCTTTTCAGAGACAAACCAGTGGCTGCCATCCCTTGCAAGGTATTAATTATTATAAACTCGTATGCCTCTGCCAAATGATATTAATGTAATCGAGTAATCCTTTATATTTTTTGCGGCTAATGTGGAAATAATGTTTTACATAAACATAGATTGAAAAGAATTGGTTTAGAGAACTATGAGTACTACTAAAATTTAAATCTAATATTTCAGTGTCTATAATTCTACATAGAAAAGTCTAAAATTTGACTTTTTCCAAAATGATTCCAAAGCCAATCAAAAGAAACTATGTAACGAAACTTTTCAGCTTTGTCGATCAGCACGATGGTTTTAGTGGTAACGAAACTTCCACGTTGCATGCAGATTCTTCGTTGGACTTGGTGCCAGAACTTGAACCACTCCGATTCAAAGACCTGCCAATGTTCAATTCGGGTGATATGCTGAAAGAAATTGCGAAAACAGTTGCAGTAAGACCTTCTTTGGGTGTTATCTGCAACACAGTGGACTGTCTTGAAGAGGAGTCCTTGCATCGACTACACCAAGTTTACAAAATGAGTTTCTTCCCCATAGGCCCTTTACACATGATTGCTGGAGAAGATTCTCCTAGTAGTAGCTTTGTGGAAGAAGATTATAGCTGCATAGATTGGCTGAAAAACCAACCAAGAAAATCTGTGTTGTATGTGAGCTTGGAAGTATAGCTAGTTGGGAAGAGAAAGAACTGACTGAAGTGGCTTGGGGCTTAGCAAATAGCAAGCAAAGGTTCCTTTGGGTTATTAGACCAGGGACAATCAGTGATATTTCTGAATGGCTACAATCACTGCCTAAAGATGTTAGAGTGGCAATATCAGAAAGGGGTTGCATTGTGAAATGGGCACCTCAGGGTGAGGTTTTGGCACACCAAGGTGTGGGAGGGTTTTGGAGCCATTGTGGTTGGAATTCTACGTTGGAGAGTTTGTCTGAAGGGGTGCCAATAATGTGCCAACCTCATTTTGGGGATCAGAGGGTAAATGCCAGGTTGTTGAGCCATGTATGGAAGGTAGGCATAGAGTGGTCCAATGTGATGGAAAGGGATGAAATAGAAGGGGCAGTGAGAAGATTGATGGTGAATCCTGAAAGAAAGGAGATGAGGCAGAAAGCATTGAAATTGAAGAATGAAATTAAGATAGCTGTCAAAGATGGTTCTTCCTATGATGCTTTGAATAGGTTGGTAAAGAGCATCTTATCAGTGACTGTCTAACTTCATATAGCCCAAAACAAATAGTGAGATTATGATATAGCTTTAGTGTATGTAAAATCACCTTGAGCAAATAAAAAAGTTTGAGTTCTTCTGCCATGAAGGAGTACAATTCATCATGTTTGTATGGATAAATTCATATTTATTACTTTGTTATATTTGTTATTTAATTAATATGACAAGGTTCTTATAAATTAAAATTAGAGAACTGTTATTGTAGTACACATTATATATAGTAATGACAACTATTTTTTTTATCATAAAATTATTAAAAAAAATCACTTACATAAATTAATATATATGATAATGATCTTTATTAGATAAAGATTAATAAATATATAAACGATGTATATGAGAATGCGATCATTGATTTTATTTAAGAATTATTAATAGTAAACCTTACTTTTAAATTGTCAAAATAAAATTACAATGAAGACATTTGATATTTTCTTACACGACATTAGCAGTAAACAAGTTATTTACTATATTTTGATTTTAGAAATCTAATAAGCGCTAGGTGAATAGTATGAACTATTATTAAATTCTTGTAGAATTAATTATGAATTAAGAAAGAATCTATCAACTCTTCTTACTCAATTTGATTCTTTATAAAATGAAGAACTTGACCAAGGTAATTGAATTAAAGAAGAAAAGAGTTTCTAAGTTATTCACTATAGCCATCAACTTGTTACACTTTGATAATATTACTACAGGACAGTTTATTTGGAGTTACATATATGAGGGAAATATTACACTAACTCTTGAAAATAAAACATATTGCTTTATGTTTCATGTTATCTTGACGATGAAAAGTGTTGCTAGAAGTAACTTTTAATCATTAAATCAATGTTATTAATTTATTAGCAGTCTAATATTGGATCTACTAGTTCACATACTAACATGTTCTATAAATTTTTTAATAATTTTATTATTTTATTATAATGTTCTAGAATCTTATACAAGTTGGGAAGGAGTCGTTTCCTCAAATAATTGTTGGTGGTTCCAGTTTTCGATTGTGGTTCTTGATCTCGGTCAGAAGTAGGATACTTATAAAAGGTACTCTGACATTCAAGTTATGATTATATATTTGAAGGTTGAAGTATTAATTGTTGTAATAAATGCGTACCTTTATCTTGGACAAATTGCATATTTATAACAATGGACCTTCAATTTTAGGTCTGAATCAAGATAAGTTATCCAATTAATCTCGATTTTAAGATAACATCTTGTATCATAATTATATCATAATTATGTTAATCATGTTATATTGAGGGGTGTTCGTTATGTCTTGATATCTCATTGCCTACATTAACCAAATGGTATTTGAGTGACTGATCTATGTTCAGCCTTTAAATTGTGTCGCTGAAAACCTCTAAACTTAGTCAAACATATTGGAAAATTTAATATGAGATAATTTTTTGTAAGTGAAATATTTATATTATTTGGTAATACAAAAGAAAGTTTGTTCCCCTTAGAATATATTTGGCCAGTTCAGTGTCCTGTTGATAAGAAGTAGAAAAAAACAAACAAACTTGCTGTTACATTTTAGTCATAGCATAAAGCAAACAACAGATGTGAGTGTCTGTTTTTGGCTAAATTTGTGGTAAAAGCTTACCTTTTGAAGGGTTCTTTTTTGTTTTCACAATTTTGTCATGCAGAATGTATGAGTTAAAAAGAAATCGATCTATTTATTTCCACTGCGTGTGTTTGGAATACCTTTGGAGGTGTTTTATCAAAGTTTAAAGCCTTGAATCCATATATTAACAAAAAAAATGATGAATTTGCAAACTATGGCTTATGGAAATTACACACAACTCAAAATTTACATGCACTGTATTCTTAATTGTTATATATAAAGTGAAAAGGACTATCTACATACAATTTCCTAGAAGGAAACATGAAAATGAAGTTTGCCTAAAAACCCTATTATGAAAAGAAAAATGTGAAATGTTAGGGTCCCTTTCTTCTTCAAACCTAATTAACATGTGTTGTGTTATTATTGGAGCTAGGAGTCGTAAGCATGAAGCAACAATAATAGAATTAGTGCAACCCAGCCAAATGGAATCTTGGATATCAATTAACATTAAATTTGGATTAGATTTGTCCTTATCAAATAGCAACACTTACTCCTTTTCAAACCATTCATTAATGCATGATTATCAAAGTCAAAACTAATACTCCTTCCAATTCATATATAAGAATACGTAATCTTACTATCATTAAAGATGTTAGTTTTTTAATTATATATATATATAATTATATTTGTTAATCACGTTTAAAATATTTTTTAGAATGATAACATCGAATTGAACTAATTAAAATTTATTTGTATTTTAACCCATCAAAAGTGTGTTTTTATTTTATATTTTGTTAAGAAATAATATCTGAACAAGATGAATATAATAGAAGTAAAGTGACGAAAATAAAAGATTATTTAATAAAAATATGAAAGCTAAACTCTTATTTGATTATTCTGTTTCTACTTTTATTTGAATAAAAAATGAAAGTTTTGCAAAACACATTTCGTTTGATGTTTGAAAATATCTTTAAAGAAAACGTTTCTAAAAATAGTGCTAAGTTTGAAATGATTGAATTAGCTGACTTTTCAAAAGTAACCAATAAATGAAAAAAAAAATGATATAATAAATCACTTCAATTGTTCATGAAAACAGGAACCCGTGCCTATCGATAATAAATAATCATAAATTCATTGAAATATTAATTATTAATTTTTAAATAAAAGCTTCCATGTTAGGTATCACTATGCAACTTAAGATCTCAGGCTGACACCTCAAGTTACAACAATCATTTACCATCACATGAAAAAAATATTATTGAACAAAAGAAAAATAAAAAAAATATTAATTATTAATTTCCTCTTCAACAAATAAGAATATTTTATCCTTCACTTAGGTTGTGTTTGGATTAGGAAGAGGATGTGTTAGGATATATAAGAGAGTAGATGTTTGAGGATTTGAGAGGAAAGTGTGAAGAAATTAGTGTGTTTGGATTGAGGTATTTTAGACTAGACTTTTAAGAAAGTTTATTGGAGTTTGTGAGTGATGTGATGGTTGCGAGATTTTTTTAATTTTTTAAAAAAGTGTAAAATATAAGTTTACAAATTTATCTTTGTATTTAAAAATATTTAAATAATGAAATATGATGTATTTTTTGTGTAGATTTGAATTAATTAAAATATTTTAAATTATATTTTGGTACAATTGAATAATTTATTTCGATACCGTTAAATAATTACTTTTGGAAAAAATACGAGTTACTTAATATTACCGGAACAAGAAAAGAATCATAAAAACAATATTATCTAAGCATATGCAAATTTATTGTTATATTTATTTATATATTTGGAAAGTTTTTTATATTCATTGATTTAGATTGTATGTAGATACATAACCATGTAGCTATTTTAGAGGACATTTTATAATAAAAAAAATATTATATATATAGAGTAAATTGTACAACAAATTTATAAAAAAGAAAACATATATAGAATAAAGTATGAAATATGATAATATGATGATTATGATGGAAAAATAATAAAAATAAAAGATATTATTATATATATTATTGCATGAATGACAAAACAAAAAAGAATGTCAAAAAAGAAAAACACCACTATCGTAGGTGGTTTTCCCCTCATATCTTTACATATGAGAAGGATGAGAGAAATCATTATTTATGCAGATCCACTATTCCTCTTCCTTGTACATCCCTTAATACAAATCATGAATATCCATTTCCATAATTCCTCTTTAAGCCTAGAATTCTTGAATCTAACATAGCCTTAGTGAAGTGAAATACATTGAAGAGATGTTGATTTTTTTTCTCTTTCTGAAAATGGAAAAAACTAAAAGTGAGGTCTAAATTTGTAATGTTGGAAATATGTAGATTGATGTTTTCCCTTTTATTACAGTCAACTGCGGTATTAATCTATTTTTGTACAAGTTCAATAGAGAAGAAAAACATGACCAATTGATACACAAAGTTGAATACACATCAACAACCTTCAATCTCCTCCTCCAATTACCTTTTCACGCAGGCTTATCCTAAAGTCTACCCGTTCATTAATGGCGTCTTTTATGCAATATCAACATCAATATCATGCTCCTTAATTTGGAGACATTATAGGACACACGATGTTGAGTGAACAAGACACAAGTGCAATTTTCTATTCAGGCGAAATCAGACTATAAAAAAATATATATTGACCACTTGTACAGTTTACAATTCCATCAATTTCATTTTTTTATCTAAAATTTCAGTTTCATTTTTTTTTATGAAATTCCATTTCTTTAAAATTTCAGTTTTTTGGATGAAATTCAATTTCAGTGATTTCTTTATCTAAAATTTCAGTTTCAGTTTTTGTTTCTTTATCTAAAATTTCAGTTTTTGGATGACAAACTTTTCTTCATATTATCAATCTCAAGTTGATAAATTAAGTAGATTGTTAATGTATCATTACTGATAAAAAAAAATTAAGGAAAAATGAGAAAATAATGTTAGTTAAATGGTGATTCATCGTCCAAAAAGTTGATCAGATAAAGATAACTGAAATTCTGATAAATAAAAAAACCAACTTATGACACCAGAAGTGATTCACCAAGCTAAACACCAAAACCAACCGGCCAAGAAAGCAACTTTGAGATGAATCGACAGTAATTTCGCCACAACTCCAACAATGTTTCCAAGAACCATGATTCCCAATACATTAAAAAGGGTATTGATTTATTAGAGTTAGAGTTGCTGAAGAAGTTCATGGTAGCGTTTGCATGAAAAGCAGGTAAAAATGACTTAGTTATCAAAAAAACATTTGCAAATGAGTCGCACTAGCCTGAGTGGAAAAAGCTAACAAACCATTTGGGTACGTAGAACATCCATTTCCAAACATGATATATATATAATATTTACATTGGTTTAACTTAACAGAGCAGGGTATCGCACACACATCTTACAAAACAGAGCTGGATCGGACATAGACTCACACGACATGGTTAAAGACAACAAGAACGACAGCGTTTTTATGTCTTTGTTTGGACTTTAGAGTGAACAAATTGAAGAGACAGAGTTTGCTCACTGAGGTTATTGTCTGGTGAAGGGTTCAGTCGGTGCCGTCAATTTGAACGACCCTGAGATTCCTACTAGGAGGTGGAGGAAGGGGTTGGTGAACCTTTGGAACAGTGACAACAAGAACCTCGTGTCGCATGTTGGCTTTGAGTTGTTCGAGGTTAGCGTTGTCGGGGATCTTGAACCTGGTCATGAAGTTCCCACTCTCCACGCTCACTTGGAGCACCCTCTCGTCTTGGAGCTCCACCAGCACGTCTTCGTTGGTGAAGCCGGGAAGCGCCACCTTCCACACGTGAGCTCTGGACGTCTCCCTCCAGTCCACACGGGTGTTCACAGACGACCCGGATCCGAATTCGAAACCGGGGAAGAAACTGGAGATGGAAGGAGGGAGAGGAAAATCGAGGAACGGATCCCACATAGCGAAGAGATTGGAGGCGTTGCCCTCCTCCTGGTTCATTGGAACGATTGACATCTTTCGACACTCTCTCTGCTCAAACCACAACAATCTAGAACCTGCTTCTAATTAACGCCTTTAACCTTTCTCAACCTTCTCCAACCTCAAACACGACAAATTCTTTCTCCTTTTTTTAATCAAACAGATAACTATAATGTTCTTGGGCCGGGCTACGTAAAACAATTGGGCCAACCAAATGTGTTTCTAATTTTCGGTTCAATTTTATTTTGATTATTCTATTTTTCATATCATTTTACAGTGAAAAATCACTGCTAAATATTAAATTTAAATAAATACGAGCCTAATTCTACATATTTAAAAGGAATAAAAAAGTTTATTTATTTATTTTCTGGATAAAGAAAATGTGAAAGGGGAAAAAAAATTGCCGACATATTATTGGGTTGAAGACATTTGCGACCAGCACTTGTTTTGTCATATCTGAAGGATGGAAAGTAAAGCATTATAGCAGCTGTTACGGTCCTTGTTGTTATTATAAACTGTGGTTCAGATCGGTGCGTATCAACATGTTCCTTTTCTTTTGTCTGGAGAATGTCGTTTTGTGGTTCAATTAACTGTTTTCTTCTTTAAGTATACTAACGTTTTACGTGTTTTGCATGTGTTAAAAGACTTATAAATTAGTCATTATATTACATATAAGGACATTCTTAATTTTTTTTAAATGACATTGTTGATACTGTCGTGCATTGCGTCCACGACATTAACAATTACGTTTCGACAAACAATTCAATAGTTTATTTAAGCAGAGAGCACACATGGCAATTAAAGTTTTAAAATTTGGTCACGATGTGATCTTAACAGCAGTGTGAATGTTTCGGGTATCTGTGTTTTTTTTTGTTTGGCTTGAGTTGTGGCCTTGTCTTTGGTGAGAAAAAACTACACAAATTGGATAAAACCCTAAGAATAGCAAGAAAAACTCGAATTGTCAATGAAGATCCATCCCATTAGGATCGTATAAACAATAAGCAGAAAAGATGGTTGGATCGAATTCACAGAATTTTCTTAGATACGTTTTTTAATAATAATAAAAAGGTACTTTTAAAGCGTTTTCTGAACAATATTTATTTTTCGAAAGTCTAAAGCTAATTTATCATTTAAAAAATAGCATTTCCAGAAAAGCATGTTTCTTAAAAAACTGATTTTTATTAACACTTGTTATAATAGGTTTAGTGCATATAGATCTCCTCAATAATTATTTTATTTTAAGAAATTATTAGTCCAGATATCAAATGTTTTCTACAACGTCAACTTCAATACTAAACTTCCTTCAAATTAAACATTAACCCATTTTAATATTCAATAATAAAAATTGATATTAGATCACACACGTATAGTATACTCTGTCTATTGTATTTTATTTTCTAAAAAAAATAGGAGAAAAAAAAGGTTTTGGCTTACATTATCGAAATGGATGATGATGGTTTAACACCGTCACTTTTTATCTTATATAAATTACAATTCTGTAAATTAATATTTTTTTTATAATATTTATTTATTATGTGGAGACAATAACATCTTACGTATAAAATTAGATATTTCTAAGAAGATATAATGTACCCAATAAAAATCGGTAAGATCCGGAGATATAAAGAAATGAGTTAAAATAAGTTATCCTTATCTCTATTTCTATTTCATATAGGATCCAGATGTTTGTTTATTAATTGAAAAGAGTGTAAAAATAGATCTATCTTAGTTGATATGCAATATTTATTCCTTATTTCACCACCATGATCCCTGCTACTTCCATTTTCCGAAATGAGCAGTTTCCATTTAAATTATCTTGGTGGTGTAGGAGAAGGGAGAGGGGATTAAGCAAAGTGGAAGCATAGATGATGCAAGGTTTGTTACATCACATGCCTTTCTTGATTTATCCTTTGCCATGAAAAGCCACTGCTGTTCTTACCATTTCTATTAATCTGCATTAATAACATGGCATGTCCTATGTCCTTCCCTTTCAATGACAAAGACTCAAATTACACCAGAGTGGCGTCAAACCAAGACATCATTAGTGTTACACATGCGTCTGTCCTTTTTTATCCACACTCTCATTGCTCAAAATCCAAACCTACCTCACTATTCTTGCTGCATCCACCCAGCCTCAGCTTTCACACAACCACCCACGTTTTCCTAGGTTTTACTCATAAACATGTTATATGGATCAAATCAAACTATTCTGGTGTAAACCTATTAGATATTTTGATTTTACACAGCTTTATATAAAATGATAAAAGTGTTTAATATATGTATGTATCTAAGATGCCAGCATATAAACATTGTAAAAAATTCTATCTATCTACTTGATGATGATGATATTTATATGAATAACATGAGTTGATGTTGTTGGTTGTTTTTATGATGTGAACACGTGGGTTTGGATTTGTGAAAAAAGAACAGAGATTCCTTTTTCCTAGACTCATCCGAAAGGTGCAGAGTTTTGTTCAGAGGCATGTTGGAGATTTGTGTGGCAAATCCGAGAGGGTATCCTGAGTGTCTGTGGTGAAATGTGGGGAAGTTTTATAAAAATGGTTGAAAGGTAGTTTTGTTTATTGTGAGAATGATAGTGAGGGAGTGAGAGATGAAGAAAAGAGGGTTTGATGGAAGATTTATTGGTTAACCATGCAGGGGTGTGTCTCCCCAAAGAGGTGCATTATTAGTGGAGGTGTTAAAAGAAAATATGGGACCATTGGTGTCAAATGTTCCTCCACTTATCAACAATATTGAAAATATTATAGCTGGATCAGGATGTCATGTCGCAATGCCTTTTCTTCACCAATTAATAATGCTCACTAATTATTATTTCTATTTCCAGATAAATAACTATTCATTTTATTCTTGCAAATACCTATTTTACTAATTTAAATAAAGCAGTTCAAGAAAATTCAATTCAACTTCTTTTTTATTTAGTTTATAAAAACTTAAATAAAACTTTATAAACTAACCTATATATAGTGTTTGAAATTGAAAACATGTTTTAAAATGAATTCACTTATAACTGAACCGCTTTCAAAATTAAATTGATTTTATTTAAATTTAATTTGACCATTTTGCGTACCTTAATTACTTATTTGTAATAGTTACAGACAGAACAAAACAAAAAATATATTTTTATAACTTAGGTCAAATCAAATTTGTTCCATTTTCCTACTTTGCTAGTAAATCAACAAAGTCTTGAAAACCAAAATGTTCTCGAGTACCTAATAATATATATTTTAATTAAACAAACATACTACATTATTTAATAAGTTTAATATATTTCAAATATTAATTTCATTGAACGGGATAACGATCGAATAATTGATAAGAGTATAAAATTGTCTTATACCAATAATGTTGTAAAT
>Ga0123341_1004755_pt1 | contig 11988 bp, 3 predicted proteins | sample Turbeapinknodule_FD_89959 | JGI IMG/M metagenome (GOLD analysis project Ga0123341, IMG submission 89959) | Root nodule microbial communities of legume samples collected from Mexico - Turtle bean Mexico pink nodule | ecosystem: Host-associated > Plants > Roots > Nodule | place: Mexico: Nepantla... | reverse complement strand
CCACAAACAAAGTTTGATAAGCCTAAGGATGATCGCCACAAGAATTGGTGGATTCTTGATAAGATCGCAAGATACAGGGAAAAACCCTAGCAGAGAAACACTCTCTAAAATTATCAAAATATTTGTCCCTATTCTGAGGTTCAACAGTGTATAAATTACAAAGGTCTTTTCTTGTTTGTAAGAACATAAGACGAAACTACAATCCTTATATTTCAAGAAGGATCATTTGTCCCAATGGTTAAGTTGATACTTTCCATCTGGTTATGGGTTCAAATCCTACTTGAGGCAAAAATAATAATATCCTTCTTGGGCCTTTTTAAGCCTTCCTCTTGTCATGGGTCCGCCTAAGTCTGGAATGGCTTGGTCAAGTTCCTCCTCACTATGCCCTTTGGTTTGGATGTCCTCATCAGTTGTGGTGTAAGTGATCTAGGTTTGATTGCTTAGTGGAGTTCCTCAGTGGTTTCTGAGAAGACTGGATGTAGCTCTGGGTTTAGAGTGAACCAGTGTAAACATTTGTGTGCATTCTCTCTATCCTTAAACTCTTTAAATTCAGTTTTAATATTTGCAAACTGGTATAAATAACCGATTGTTTCTGCGAAACAACCGATTGTTTTTCTGGTGCAGTTGCTTTTTGCTTTGTGTTTGGCAAACTGATTTTCTTTATCAATTGATTCTTGAAGAAATTTCATTCTTGACTTAAAAGTTTTCGAAAACTCTCTTTAAACAATTCACCCCCCTCTAGTTTAAAGCCATATATTCTAACAATGACAATTCAGTTACTGAGCACATCAATATCCGATCTTAGCCAGACTTACGTCAGTGGGCATTAAGTTCGATGATGAAGTTCAAGCTTTACTATTGTTATTGTCTTTACCTGACAGTTGGTCCGGAATGATTACTGCAGTTACCAGTTCAGCAGGATCCGATGGATTCACTTTTGAGAAGATTCGTGATCTCATTCTTGGCGAGGATGTCCGAAGAAGGAGTTCTGGGGAATTATCTAGTGAATCGTTATATGTCATCAGAGGTAAGAAAAATATCAGAGATAGTGGGAGCAAGAACAAAAGAAGGAGTCAGTCAAAGACTCGGGATTAAGTGTAACATGTCGGAACTACAAGGAGGTGGGGCATTTCAGGAATCAATGCCAAAATGATAAATAAGTCAACATTGTAGAAGACTTCGCGGACGAGGACCTTTTAGTCTGTTGCGCGGATAGCGATATGGATTCTTGGGTCATGGATTCTGAAGCTTTGTAGAATCTAGTTATTGGAGACTTTTTTAAGGTAAGACTAATGGACAACAAAACTCTTGATGTTACGGGCATGCGTGACATAGTGTTGAAGATACCAGTTGGTTTCTGGACTTTGAAGGATATCATAGTTGTTCCAAGCTTGACGAAAAGTTTGATTTTTGTTAGGCAGTTGGACGAACAGAGACATGAAGTGAAGTTCGAAAATCAGCAGTGGAAGGTCATCAAGGGAAATCTTGTCATGGCCCGCGGAAGAAAGAATGGTTCGTTGTATATGGTCAGATTACCGTCTGAGAGAGTGACCGTCTCAGTTCAGAAGATAAACAAAGTCCGGTTCACAAAATCTCGTGGGCAGAAGAGGGTTGTCGTTACAAGAGAGAAACCCATAGCCACAGGTCAGATTCGGGATGAACGAGCATGGAAAGGTTTAGATAGACCAATCAGAGGTACTTATGGCAATGAGAGCTTGAGTCGTAAGGTTCCTAGACGACAGTGGGTTAGGAAAACCAGTATTCCAGCTGTTGAAACATCTCTAGAAAATTTCTTGTTGGGTATGGAGTATGTTTGTTCTCAGGCTATACCAGGATCCGCCAGTTTCGGTAAGTGGGAGCCGGTAGGAACAGAGAATGGGTCAGTGACTGACGTGTTGAAACTCAGGGGAGTTTTAACGAAGTCTTCAAAATGATTAAGAAGGCTGGTGGCAACTAGAGGTGGAGCATTGAGTTCCATCGACAGATTACAGAAGTACATGTACACAATTGAAGCGCAGGTGAACATTGTTCCGTGACTTCAAGTGAGAGATTGTTGGGTATGAAGTCAAGACCAATTGGGTTGGGCTGACTAGACACCATGTTTAGTGAGTGAGCTTAATCATTGAACACAGTTGAAGCACGTGTGTACATTGTTTTGTGGCTTCAAGTGGGAGATTGTTGGGTATGAAGTCAAGACCAATTGGGTTGGGCTGACTAGACACCATGTTTAGTGAGTAGGCTTAATCATTGTGTCCCTTTTATAGTTTCTATTTAAAGAGATCATTGTACTTGTAATTGGTGTGCAACATGACAAAAATGAAAACCTAATAGTTGTCCGTGTGGATGTAGGTTGCAGTTGGCGACCGAACCACGTTAAATCTTGTGTTGTTTATTTTCTGTAGTTGATTCGTGATTATGTGTGTTGCTTTCGCGTGTCTTTTTTCCCATAAGAACATAGATAAGAATTTCTTTAAAATTATTTAATATTCCACATATACAATTTATCTAATTTTGAAATAAATAAATAAAACAATTTAGCCAATTTAAAAAATATGAAATCAAATTACACCATTTTTAGAGAAGGAAAAAAAAACCTCTTTCACCTAACATTTCATTGATTAGTACATATCCACACCACCAAAAGAAATATACAAGAGGATGTCGTTAATATGATATTTTTATTCTTAATAGTGGAAACACCGGCGCGATTGTGTATCTGTATCCACATTTTTTTCTTTTACTCAATTTTTACGATGATAGAAATATAACATACATACAAAAATAATTTTGGATGAGTGGAAAGTCATATAAACACTATACATTAATATTAATTTTAAAAAAAAATTATTTTTTAAGTAGTTAATTTGAAATGACAAAATACTAAATTGTATTAATAAAATGAGATATATTAAATAAGAATAGAATCAAAACAAATTTATGTAAAAAAAAATATAAATAAAAATCTCTTTATATATATAGATATAGAATAAAAAGCTAAAGTTCAATTAAACTGCAAACACTGTGTTAGGAATAAATCCGAATGAGATAACAGAACTTTGAAGTTATTTTTTTAAAATTTAAACTCTCTATAGAGAATGTTTCCTTGTATGTTTAATATAATAACATTAAAAATTAGTTTTTAAATTAAAAATTTCCCTTCTTATATTTTTAGTAAATAATATTCTTTTTCTTTATATCTTAACTTACGAAACACAGGGCAACAACGGTTTATGTAGGTTTATGCATATGCATTCTTCTAAATATCTGTAAAAGTTTATTGTGTTTCAATGTTACATTATAATTTTATAATAATTTTAATTTTTGGATTAATATATGAGCCAAATTTAGAAACGTCCTTACAAATTTTAATATATTTCTTTATATAAATATTTGTAAAAAAAAAACACTAATTTGCATTATAATAGTTCTGTAATAATAATTTTTCCATAAATAAGAGACAAAATAAAAATTAGTATTCGGATCTAGTTGAACTTCCATTTCGTATATAAGAAGTACAATTTTTATTATTAAATTATAATAATAATTGAACTTTTTTATATTATCTAATTAAAAAAACATAATTTGTCTTTTTAAGGATCTTCTTAATTATTTGTAGAATATGTCATCCATAAGTTTTTTTGAGTTTTAAAGAACTACATAAAAAAAAAGTAATATCATATACTTAGACACATTAATAATACATAATTTATAATAAAAGATTGAATTAGTAATAAGAATTTTATATATATTTTTTTCACAAAATTGTTGTTATAACAACTATAATTTGATATTGAATTCTCTTGTATACTAATAGAGAAAATAATAAATTAAAATATATATATATATTATTATACGTAATTTTGAACAATTTTTATTAAATTTGAGAGTTTAATTTTATCGATTGTTATTAAGAGTTTCATCCAATAAAATAAATTTGCAAACAATCATCCTAAAATGAAGAACATTATTCATATGAATAAAAAACAATCATACAAAGAAAGCATATATGTAATCATCCTACAAAGAAATCATATATACGTGTTTTGATATGTCACACATAAATAAAAAGGATAATACCATGATAACATTTTTTTTCTATAGACAATAGATTAAGTGAATTGAACTTTCTTATTTTATTTAAAATACATATTTTCAAAATTTTATTTTCTAATAAATATAAAAATTAAATAATATTATATCAAAAAAGAAATGAATGATTTAATTAATGAAAATTTATTGTAGTGTTTTCTAATATCTTCTTAAAGGATGTTTCATCTAGTAGTTTAGTATTTTGGTCCCATTTTCCTAAACTTATAGGACTAAAAAATTACATTAAATTCTAACTTTAGAAAAGAAATGAACCTCTTTATTAGAAAAGTAATACTATATTTCTTATTTTATTTTTATTTTTGTTAGAATTGATCAGTCCTCGGTCATCGACCTCAGTTACTGACATCAGACATTGCATACCGGTGTCTGATAGTGGACAGGGGCCACGTAAGATGGACCCCAGACGCACCTATCAGAGGATTGGTCAGTCTTCGGACATTGGTACCATAGACCCCGATGTTGGAGATCGACATCAGCCCTCGCCAACAGAGGGAGAGATCGGACATCGGCGGTCTGAACGTTGTGTTAGGCCACGTGAGGTGGACCCTAGAATTATCCTTAGTTATCAGTTAAAACATCAGATATGGGGAAAACCTAAGTCACGAGGGATCCATGCACGTGGTGTGTATAGCGCATACAGACGCGACACGTGAGAATAATCATTGGAGGCGCTAAGAACCATTAGGGTTAGGGTTTCCAAGGGAAGCTGCATGCATGGCACGTGAATACTTAGGACACCCGTAGAAACAAATGGCGCTAAAGATTAGGTGCACAAGTTGGTACCTAGGCGGCCACTCTGTTATTCGTTGCACTCTAGTTAAGGGAAGTTCTATGTGTCAGATACGCTAATATTATGTAAATAGCGGCGCAAGGACGTTCCCCAAGGAACTCTAGACAAGGGTAACAACACAAAGGTAAACCCTAGTTTCAACCTATATAAAGGGTGCCAAGAACCCTAACAAGGTACACAATTTCGAAGACTGAAACTTCTTTATACGCTTGGTGTTTCCTTGCCCTTATACTGACTTGAGCGTCGGAGTGCAAACGGCCGTCAAGGCGCCCCTTTGTCTTTGCAGGTGAGAGGTTTTTTGATCAAGAAAGTAAGATTCTCAGACGGAGATAGAGGCCCAGGGCTACCATTTGAGTCAATCGGCAACGCGAGTCAACCGGCAAGAACAAAATTCAATAATATAATAATAAATTTAATATATATATATATATATATTATAGTTATTTTTATATTAGAATAATATTTTATAAAATGCATAAAATTTATGTATTTATAAGATAATTTATAATTAATGAAAGTATAATTTTGTGATATTTTTAATAAATAATAGTTAAATCATTCATAGTCTTATAAAAATATTTATTTTTTTTATATTTATATTTTTTAAAAAAATTTAGCTCATACAAGAGAGTGTAAGTGTTATTTATTATTATTTGAGGGAGTTGGTGCAATTTTTCTCGATTTAAAATATAGATTTTGCCAAAGTTAAATATGAGTGATTTTAAAAATAAGTAAAATATATTGTAGAAGCATGTTTCGACCAACTTTTCTTCATGACTTCCAGGAGAAAAAAAATGCATGTTATTGCAAATTTAAAATGATACTTATTTTTAAATTTATCTTCTCTCTTTATATAGTAACATTTTGGGAAGGAGACAGTGTATTAAAAAGAGAAATGCTATAGATACATTTTTTGTCACTCTTTCTTAAATTTATCTGATAGATAAATTTCTATCAGATAATTTATAAGAAAAATGTTTTTAAAGGAGTGTAATAAACAATATTTCTATGACATATTTATCATATTAAAAGAGTTCAATAACATTCAAGAAAAATCAAATATATAAAGATAAATTTGTTTGAGATAGTTCATATTTTTTTTAAAAAAAAAACTAGCTACTAAATTATTAAATTTAAAATTTAAAGTCATGAATAGTTTTATACTCATTAATTAATTTTTTTCTAACTATTAATTCTCCCTACATTGAAGACTTAACTGTTGACTATATTGAAATGCTGAAACCAGCATACTTACTGTCGTCAAAGTAAATGTTTTAAACATTTAATAAGTCTACCTTTTTCTTCATTTTCAATTATAAAATAATTTATTTTTATCTGTTACAAATTTCACTAAAATAAAAATAAAGATTATGCTAAAAACATAAAACTAAAATATTAAAGTATTTAAAACACAACACTAGCTCCAAAATACTCAACTACTATTAACCATATTAAAAGTTGCCCTTCCTAAATGGGAGTTTAATTATTATAATATTGAAAAACAACACAAGCTTTCAACTTTAATACTTACTATTAAGCAGACTAAAATTAATTTGATGTTCCAATCAAATCCAAGTAAGCGTTTCCATCTTAATCACTAGGGAAAACAAACGTTGGTTTTTAAAAAGTTTGAAAAGGTATAACTCATCATTAAATAGTACAATTAAAAAGTTTTTGAAAGTATTTCTTTAAAATATATTTTAAATTATTTTTTTTATGTTTGTTCAATGTAAGAGATATTGAAAAAAAAAAAGTTAAATGAAAAGGTTGCGAAAAAGTCGTGGAGAAACTAATTATGCTGAATGAGTATCATAAATAAGGGAATCTCATTGTATTGTCATAGATATTATATAACTATAAAAATTAATTTCAAAACAAATTAACAGAAACAGAATCTGTTCACAATTTTAAATTTTGAAATGATTAGAATAAAAACTGAATTTAAAATATAAATTACAAATGAGTTAAAAATAATACCTTGCCCATCTCTTACCATAAAATAAAAATAAATAAATAATCTTATACATGATTTTTACTGAATAAGTGGGTTGAATCTGAATTATTCGGGTCCCGATGTTGACGCTTTGCAGATATTTTAGAAGATAAATTAATTTATTTTGTGAAATAATTTGTTAAGTGGTTTTAATTCTTTAAACAACCTTACATAGAATTCCTCAAATATTATAACAAAGTGTATATTGCCTTGTGTCCAACACCTGTAATAAATAAAAATATATATATTAGAAGAACAAAAAAAAAGATTAGAACAAAACAGAAGAGAGGAAAAGTAGGGCTCCTGATATATACCTGAATCAGTGGAGTGGAAACGAGTTAAACCAGTACACGTGTATCAATGCATACGGGTTAATTGGTTATTTGATTTTGGACATATCAGATTTAAAGCTTATTAACTACCTTTTTATTACTTTTTGAAGTTTCAGAATCCAAAGAGATATAGAGATATAATATAGAGTATATTGTGATAGCAAATTCTGTTATGTTACCCACACACATTTTCAAGTTTGAATGTTTGACGAATTCACAAATACCACACTCACACTATAAAAGAAAGTCACTCTATATCTTTGCCTCTCATCTTTTAATACACAACCAAACAATCATATATCTTCATCTCTTATCAAAAACCCTATCTCCTTTTTCTTTATATTCTTCAATCCTCCTATTCTTTTCTCAATTTTCAAGACAGCACCCGCATAGTTTCCAAGACAAAATTTTCCCACCGGCACTATTCAATAACTCAATGGCAGAAAAAGAGTTAGATCTCAACTTAATGGCAACGGAAGAAGAAGAACTCACTCCATTGAAAAAAGAAGGAGTGCATCTCATTCCAGTAATGATAGAAGAAGAACGGCATCTCATCCAAGTGATGACAGTAGAAGAAGAAGAACATCTCACCAGAGTGACAAGAATAGAAGAACAACAACGTCTCATCCAAGTAACAACGGAAGAAAAAATAGATCTCAACCTCTCACTCCGTTGTGGTGGTTCAAAGATGATCGAGAGTGTTAGTTTCAAAGAAACTCCAACCCCTTATCTTTTTCTTCCCCCAGTAAACCCTTACCAGACAAACGTATCCTTAATGAAAATGCAAATGTTTTCTCCTAACCCTAACCCTAACCCTAACGTTATCATTGACCCTAATCCTTCAATGGCGTCATTCTTCAAGAACAACAACAACAGTGTTTCATTGGCCTCTTCCAGCCACAACACCGACCCTCCAAATGCTGCCAACCCTCCAAATGCGGAGAAAACTGTTTCCGCAGCTAAAGGCTCTGTACGTCGCTCTCGTCGCACTTCATCTGGTCGGCGGTGCAAAAAAGTGAGAAAAACCGTTCCTGAGCCGTTCCCCTGGGCGACGAATAAGCGAGCCACCGTCCACAGCCAGCAATATCTATTGGAGAACAATGTCCGCACCATCAAAGGGAAGATTCACTGCAAGAAGTGCGATAAGGACTTCGAGTTGGGTCTGGATCTGGAGGAAAAACTGGGTGAGTTATGCAAATTAATTGAGAAAAAAAACGGATTCTGGCATAATAGAGCCCCGGCGGGTTGGTTGAATCCAGTGTTCCCAAAATGCGCCTTTTGCGGACGACAAACCACCACCAGACCCATCATTGAGAAAAACAAAAAGGAGATTAATTGGTTGTTCTTATTCCTTGGCCAAATGCTGGGTTGCTGCACACTTGATCATCTCAAATATTTCTGCAAACACAACGACATCCATCGAACTGGTGCAAAAGATCGTCTTCTTTATCTTACCTATACCAACCTCGTCAAACAGCTCGTACCTGATTTCTCCAATTCTTGATCCACCCATCCTCCTGCCTCATTTGTCTCAGTATTAGGATTTGTTTAGGTCTTTTCAATTTGGATGTTAGGTTTTTTTTACTTTCAAGAGATGTTTTCTTATGTTTTCAGTATCAGATTTTGATACTGTAGATTTATCTTAATATATCTGCTGTGTTTTCGTGAGATGCTACTTTTCCAATTCAATGATCATCGTAATTAAGATTTTCTGGTTTATGAGTTGAATCTCAAGTATATCATTACGCGCGCTTAAAACTTGTTGGCATATGTATCATGAAATCGAACGCAAATCTTCTTTTACAAACTTAGCTTTACGCTTATAACTATTTCTCCTCAACTTCTTCCAAGGCTAAATATACCATTTAATGTTTTATGTCGCGCTTCTAATTTCACTTTGAAATTGCAGTGTCATGAAAGTGATGAATGAGTAAGTGTTCGGGTTCTAATTTGTCTTGTTTGGTATAATAGAACTTGTGCTACTTCAACTTGCTATATTTTCTTGTTTGGTATAATAAAACTTGTGGTACTTCAATTGATGGTCTTGATTTCAATAGAAATTCTTGTTTACTGAACATGTACACATCACTAACTTCTTTTTTATACACTCTATTATAATATATTATTGAAAAAATTTGCACTACTAAAGAAAATGAATTTTCTCTAAAATTTGCAGTACTCAATTGTAAGTTTAGTGTTCATCTGCTTTTTTTTTTTTATTCAGATTAATACGGTTGGTGTTAGATTTTCTCTAAAATTCTATCCGCTTATTTTTCTTATTCATATTAATGTCTTGAATTTATGATTTACCAATATTCGATTTAGATTTAGATTTAGTTTTAGATTGTAGGTTTTTTGGTATTGGGGTTTTTTTTGCTTTAGAATTATAATTTGGCTAGTTTTAAAGTAGTTTAGTTAATATTATTTATTTATTATTATTGATAAAAAAAAACTAAAGAAAATGAATAGAGATTATTTTGAATCTAAAGAATATATTTTAAAAACTTAACGGTAATAATAAAAATACAATAACAGTCATATTTTCAAATCTGTAGACTCTTCCATATTCAAATACGTCTAGTCGTTCAACTATTTTCTATGATCTTTTTACAATTAATCTGCTGTGGAAATTTAAGTTTGTAGTCTGGTTTTGAAATTTATGAGTTTTTAAAAAATTATTTTTAATACAATATACACGAACAATTTTTATTTTTATATCTTATATGCTCACACGGACTCTGTCAAGACAAAATAATGTGTGGGTAGAATAATACTTTTATAGTTTTGGTATAACAAATATTGTCATTTTTTATTTTATTTTAATGTAATTGTAAAATGGTGGTTGTTATTAATTTAATATATTAGATATGGTTCTGTTTATATTTTATTCACAGGAGTTAACTGATCGATATGCGTGGCTTTATGCAAACAACTAATCAAGTGACTATTTTGTATTACTTTTAACTAAAATAATTTTTTCAAATATAGAAATATTGTTGTAGTCAATTAGTTTTCTTCAAAATCTTTAAAAAAATTAACTGTAAAAGATAATTTTTTGTATTTGAAAAAATATTTTAGGTAAAAAGGGAAAAAAAAATGCATGCGACACTTATTGTTGATGAAAATGAACGTTGCATTTGGTCTGTTCCTTCTCTTCGGCAAGGTAACTGCTTTTCTTAATTTCCATGTTTAATGCTAATATAATAAAATCCTAAAGTTCGAACAGTTTTTTTTTTTTTTTTTGAATCTGACGCTGGTGTGTTAGATTTTTGGAAAAAAACTTATTTTTATTTCTTTATCAATTATATTATTGCAAGTGTTTTTTATTTTAAAATTATATATATTGTACTATATGGGAAAACTATTTCAAAAACAAGAAAATTATTATATTTTTATTTGTAAAAATAACCTCAAGAGCTATAAAATGTAATTAATGTATACGTAAATTCTTTTTAAAGATAATTTAATTATAACTTTTTTTAATTTTCTATTGGTTATTTAATAAAATTTTATAATCTAAAACTATTTTAATTTTTTTTAATCTATTTTTTAAAACGTATTGTATAAGCACTTGTAAAAAATAAACGTAGAAGTATCTGTGGCTCTAACGGACTACACAGCCACAGAGATACTCCTACTTATAATATTTATTCCGTTCTTATTACCTTTATAAATACTAGGGGAACACACAAATAGGCGTTGTATGTGTATCTGCATTACTTGTGTTGAATTTCTATGATGATAGAAATTTAAGGTAGATAAAAAAAATATTCATGCGTGCGTAGTCGGTGCTCGTCGAAGTTATGCAAAGGTCAACATGAGCGTCGGTCGATGAAGCGGCGTTCTCCATGCGTGAAGTTGCAAAAGTCAACATGATCGCCGGTCGATTGAAGCGGCGTTCTCCATGCGTGCCTAGTCGATGGTCGCCGAAGTTATGCAAATGCCAACATGATAGCCGGTCGAGGAAGCGGCGTTCTCCATGCGTGTGTAGTCGGTGGTCGTCGAAGTTATGCAAAGGTCAACATGATCGCCGGTCGATGAAGCGGCGTTCTCCATATGTGTGTAGTCGGTGGTCGCCGAAGTTATGCAAAGGTCAACATGATCGCCGGTCGATGAAGCGGCGATCTCCATGCGTGCGTAGTCGGTGGTCGCTGAAGTTGTGCATCATTGCCGTATCCGAAGAACAAAAGATCAGATAACTGGAAATCGCCGAGGTAGACACATCGTCGGGTTCTCCAGAAAGCTTATTTGAAGCTGTTGGAGATTTAGGTGAGTAAGTCCAGATGTGTTAGTTCGATAAAGATGTCTGTTAAACCTCAACATGAGCAATAAGATGAAGGGAACAGCTCGCTCGTCGACGAGGGGATTTCCCGAGTGGATCCTCGTCGAGAGCGGGGTTTCCTTAGGTCAGAGCATACATGGCGAGTAGCATTAGCGGCAGGCGATTTTGCAGAGATTGTGCTCCTCGTGGCACTTAGTGCTCACCAGAGTAAGCTACAAGGCGAGTTATTCCCTGCATGGGTAACTTGTCGCGTGGCGAGGTGAATGTAGGTAGCCTCGGTTCTTGGCGTTTCGGTAAAGTTGAATGTTGCTTTGAGGTAACTTGTTGGTTATATTTTTTGGTATGTTTTTCTCATGGGTGTTCTGCTCCAACCATAAAGGAGAGTTTCTTTTGTGGATGATATAGGAAGTCCACTTGTGGTTACTGTATATGGGTTGGGATACCCCTGAAGTATCCCCTTTAATTTTATTTATTCATTGCT
>Ga0123341_1004754_pt1 | contig 11989 bp, 6 predicted proteins | sample Turbeapinknodule_FD_89959 | JGI IMG/M metagenome (GOLD analysis project Ga0123341, IMG submission 89959) | Root nodule microbial communities of legume samples collected from Mexico - Turtle bean Mexico pink nodule | ecosystem: Host-associated > Plants > Roots > Nodule | place: Mexico: Nepantla... | reverse complement strand
GTTTTCGTGTCCTACATTTTAGATTATAGATAAGTATTCGAGGATGTGTTGTATCACTAGTATCTATTTCAATGTCTATCTTACATAGTTAATGTTCCTTCTCTTCTTATAAAATGTCATAACAATTTAGTGTGTTCTTAATTTTCCACCAAATATCTCATTTTATTCGTGCTAAGATGATAAACGAGACTAAAAAATATTGTTTGATTCATGTCGAAGGAGAATAAACAAACAGCTTTCAATTATTAATCTTCAACTTTTTTTATAACAAAGAAACACAATATTACTTTTCTTGCCAAAATATTAGTTAAGGTCTATTTGATTTAGAAGTATAGCACTAATTCTACAAACAATGGTTTTATAAACATTGAGAAATACTAATATAAGTATAAAATTATAGTATGGTCGAGTCCGTTACACTTTTAATATAGTGTATATAGTTTTGATGAGTTTAATAGTATATATGTATGAATTAAATAATAAGCACAGTACAAGGAAGATATATAATATTAGACGTCTTGATAGTAACCACGTGCTATAGATAAAATTAATCTACAGTATATAAATTAAAATTTGTTTAATCTATAATGTCAACTATTCATAAATATTTAATATTATATATAAAATATTTATAGATTAATATGAGAAGAGGGTATTAAAAATTAAGAAACCAATTTACTATATATAAGTACTTCATTTTATAAATTAATTTTATAAAGTTTACTTAAACATAAACCTAAAAGTTAAATACTAAAGTTCATTTGTACATAGAAATACAATGACCAAAAGGCCCATATATATAAGTACAACTAGTTATATTTTCTCTTCAGAAAAATAAAATGTTTATTTTTTGTTTTACTTAAAACTTATTTTAGAAAATAGTTTGTTGAAATTTGAAAGTAACACAATCATTATTTGCGTCTATAGATTGCAGGTTTATTATCAACCCAAGAGACAAGACAGGTATACACGTACTGATGGACATTTCTTTTTTACAAATGACCACTTTCAAATGTTTTCTCACTTTTTTTTACACAAATTGAACAAAACAAAAACTTATATAGTAAACGACAACTACACTTTGCGCATTTACTAAAATTACTTTTACATTTCACCTTCCAAAGGCCATTTTTTTTCCAGCATCCACCAAGCAGATCAATTTTTTGTCCAACTAAATTTAATGCATCACAATAGCATCTTCATACACCCATGAAAACATGAATTTAACTCTCTTGAAAGAGGAAAAGTAAAATTGTTACTATTGGTTTGAAGTTGAGTGCACCAAATAATCAATAGAGACCAGAAAAATAAGTACTTTGGGTGCACCAAGTTTGTTACTCTTCGGTGGGAAAAAGACCAGTGTTCCTTGTGACCCTCCCAGTATAAACAAAAAAACTGAGTAGCTACAAGTCTTAGACACCACCAGGCGAAGAAGAATCATAGAATGCATTATGACAAAGCTCACCAAAGTACAAAATACCCACATCCTCAACATAAGTCTCAATGTCAGGCTTTCCCAGTTAGAACAAATGTTAGCATCGAAGAATGAATCAAGCTTTACAAAGCTTCATGTGTATCAAATAATTCAGGAATTGTACTTAGGAAACAAGTTAGACCGTGAAAATCACCGGGGAAAAAAAAAGACACAGCTCTAAGTAAGTACTATTCATTGTGTGCAAGCCAATTAATATATTGGACCTGCAAAATATACTGACATTATATGTACCTGTACCAGTCTCATGGGTGTGCACTAGCAAACTGATGTCTGAAGCGTAATTTTGAAAGACGTGGGATTCATCAATCAAGAGCTTGTCTCAGAGTCACGGTTGCTGCCCTGCACGTTCCCCCAATTCAATTTCCTGCGTATTTTGCTGTCCCGAACTGGTAGAGACAGATGGATGTCGACCGTAATCACTGCTGGGACCACTGTACTCACTAATACCTTGCTCTTGGCTTTCCAGTGCCAGCTTCCTGAAGTTCTTCATGTCTTCACTGTATTGGACACTATCATAGCTAGAACTCTCAAAGGAACCAAAAACTCTGCTGTGTCCAGGTGCGCTCCCCTCGTTTAGATCTTCTAGAGAAATATTTCCTTCCAGAGCTCGAACAACCTGCTCAGTGTCATTAATTTTATCATTGTCATAGGCAAGCACGCACCAGATCTCAGTTTGCCAATGGTCAGAGTTGGTAATGAATTTCTAAACTTCAAAAAATCATCAACCAGGAAATCAAATATACTGACAATACTTTGTAATTTGTAACATGTTATAACACAACACTGGACTTTTTCTGTCTAAGAGAAGCATGCGAATGCCTTTCAGGGAGACATTTTACTACATACCCTTGTCAGAGATAATAACCAAATCAGTTTGATTATAAGAACAAAACACACGGTTTATTCTCAAACATATCTTCAGAATCAACCAACTCACCTGGCTCATTCGAGGTCGTAGCCTGGCTGAATGGCGCACACAACTTGCAGCACAAGCAGTCATTCGAATCATCTCATCGTGATTGTAATTTCTCTGCAACTTTGGATCAACAAGTCCATCAAAGTTGCCATTCTCAAAAGCTTGAGACAGTAAAGGCCTGGCCTGTAATTTTCACACAATGTTTCAGTACAAGATGTTTTGGGGGGATGATTGTTGCAGAATATCCCAGATATTATTTCAGAATTAATTTAAGCAAAACCAGAATTTCTTGCAAGTAATTTTACATGGTTACAAACTACAATCAGCTTCATCTGAGATTAATACAGTTGGCATCTAAAACAAGATACTGAAGACAAATTTAAAACAAATCTAAGCAGACATAATTACAAGATAAGAGGTGATAAGATTTTATTGATTTCTCAAGTATACCAATAAAATACAATATATACCCTAAAAATTATTATTTTATTAAAATACAATATTTGCTACAAAAATCAGATGTAAGGTGCATGTAGTTTGGAACAGTGGTGTCAAAGAATATTTATCCTAAGAAAAGATGCCAAAGGAGCACATTCTGTCATACGCATAAATACCATGTGTTATCCTTAGTTATGCATAAATATCTAAGCAAAAACATCAATGAAGTACTGAATGCTACATACCCATTCAACCATGCTGTCATCTAAGAAGGGATGACTTTTATCAACGGGTTTCCGTCCAGTGATCAACTCCAAAAGCACAACACCAAAGGAGAAAACATCTGACTTTTCAGTTAGTTTTCCACTAGCAGCATATTCTGGAGCCATGTATCTGAATTAAATGAATTTAGAGTTTGAGTAAGATATAATTAATAGAAAAGGGAAAAATAAAATCCATGAAATATACTGCCCAGTAAAAGTATTTCAAAATTAGATTCAAGAAATACATATGATGAATCTAACCCAAAAGTTCCCATCACTCGAGTAGAAACATGGGTTTCTGTGTCTGATGAAAACTTTGCAAGTCCAAAATCGGCAACCTGAACAAAAGATTATGAAACATTATTCTACTATGCTGGCTCGCTGATGATGTACATACATATTGAGTGTTAAATGTGAACATGAACAATTTATATAGCATTTTTAGTTCATTTAACCATTTCAAGGTACACCAAAATAATTCCCTTATTTTCTGTAGTGTAAGTGAAACAGATTCAAGTCCATTCACCTGTTCATCTTGTTCAGCATTAATGTAAGAGGCTCTTCAATATGTTGATTCTGTTTGCATGATGTATCATTCATAGCTTTATAACATTTCTTAACAACACAACAGGCATAATCTGCTTTGTGGAAGCAGGTACTCAAACAGGGAAAATAAGATTTGTTTGGAGTAAAAAAAAATAATGAGTATGAACTTCCGTTTTTGTAAAACTATATATCCAGGATTGGAGGATAAAAGTAATAAATTTACCTTAGCCTCAAAACTATCATCAATAAGAATGTTAGATGCCTTGATGTCTCGGTGTATGATTTTGGGATTACCTAAAATGACATAAGATTAAAAATGTAAATTTCAAAACTAACATCATGAACTAAAAACACGGCCAATTCTTTTGCAGAGTACATAATTTATTAACAGTAAACTCACAGTCCTCGTGCAGGTATGCCAATCCTTTTGCAGATCCTATAGCAATCTTCATCCTTGTCGACCAGTCCATTGATGGCCTGTCCTTTCCTGGTATGATTCCATGATTCATTTAGAACTACTTGTGAGATATGAATTAAATTATCAAACTTCCAGAGACAGTGGAATCCTCATTACTCAATTACTAACCACACAAGGTCAAATTTTTCATTCTTGTTAAAAAGTGGCGATAACATAATATATTTTACACATAAAACCAATATATGAATTAAAATAAAAGCCATACTATTGTACACGAAAGAATGAAACAGCTAACATAGTATTGCATGCAAATATTATGCTCTACACAACTTTATAACATTTACAACAACGAATCAGCACACTTATTTGTGGCATTTCAGACATCCTATCTCAGAAAACAATAGTTAAATTGAATTTTCATCCTAAATGAACTAACAGATCTTACCATGCAAATGAAATTCTAGAGTATCATTTGGCACATACTCGTAGACAAGCATTTTCTGGTTGTCTGATATGCAGTAACCAACAAGGGAAACGAGGTGTCTGTGATGGACACGGCTAATGACCTCGACCTCTGCATGGAACTCACGCTCCCCTTGTCTACTCTCAGATTTCAACTGCTTGACTGCAACAATTTTCCCATTTGGGAGAAGTCCTTTGTGGACATAGCCAAAACCACCTTGACCAAGAAGATTTGAGTTGGAGAATCCATCCGTTGCCATAGCTAACTCATCGTGTGTAAAAGTGCTTTGAGATGATAGCGCCAAGGAAATGCCAGGTGAAGGCTGCACCTTCTCGGACCCCAAACTACTGCCAGTGCCTGAAGAATTGACAGTTGGTGTGGGGAGACCAGCGGATGACAGTTTATGGTTCACTAAACCCCCAGGACTAGGCTTGGGCGGCAAGCCCACTTTACCATCTGTGGTTGGAGAAACACTGCCTTGCCAATGCTGAAGGTTGCCACCACCAGCCATGTCAGCTGGAGACATTGACACCCATATTAATTCCAGTCCACAATTTTGCCAGTTTTACACACAAATTGGAACAAAACTCAACCACACTGATTACACTTTTTTATTTTCTGAGATAAACAATAAACAAAACAAATTTGTACAGCAACCCATCAAACAGAATTTAAATTGAACTTCCACAATAAACCTCAACACTCCGTTGATTCATAAAAAGAAATCACATCACAGAATGTACGAGCAGTACCGGTACATTTACTACGATTCTCACGGCATTAATTATAAGCAACAACCGAAGTTAAACAATCTCGTGCCATTGGGAAAACGACAGCAGAAGCTGACACACATACACGGCAACAGTTGTAAATTCAACTTCAGTGTCCTTGTTGTTTTCCATAATCCATCATAAAAAAAAATCAGTTGAAATATCAGCTAACGTGATTTTGCACTAATAAATTATTTTTAGAGTAACAGCAGCATTCAAATTTAAATAATTTCATTTGAAAAACAATTTTAACCGAAATCAATTTGTTATCGAATTTTAAAAACATTCACCCTGACCTTTCGGCTGTGACGGTTGAGAGTAGCTGTTCTGGCTTCTCTTCTTTTTCCAATTCCTATAGACGCAAAAGAAAATTCCCCCAACAATAAGCATACCTACTGCACCTAACACGGCCCCTATAATTATCCCACTCAATGTACCCGGCGACAACCCGGAACCAGTCGGAGCTGGGGCTGACGGCGGAGGAGGAGTAACGGTGGCGTTGGTGGTGTCGGGAGGCGGAGGAGGGGATACAGTTGCGTTAGGTACGAGAGGTGTTTCATCCGGAGGAGGAGGAGAGGCAGTGGAGTTAACGTCGGAAGGAGTCTCCGCCGGCGACGGAGACGACATGGGAGGCGAAGTTTTCCGACGCGGCGGCGAGAGCGAGGGTTTTGATTACAGAAAAAAAAAAAGGGGAATGAAAGGGAAAGAAGGTTTAGGATTGAGAAGTTTGCATCGTGAGTTTGATTTTTTTAGGGATAAAGAGGAACGTGGTGTGTGTTGTGGACCCTAATGTGATGATGATAGCTACTTCTTCTTCTTCTTCTACTTCTCACTCTCACGCTACTTTTTCATAACGTGTGCGAAATATACCACATTCTGTAACTCTACTCCGTCGTTTCACTTGCTTCTTGTTGCGTTTTGCTCCAACTTCCCACACCAGTGTCTCTCTTCCTTTAGCGGGAATCTAATATATCAAAATATAAAACTGAATGGTCGGAAAAAGAGAGGAATTACGACGGCACGTGCCATGCGTATTCTCATTCTTTTTTCTTTAACTAATATTTTATTTTGTACGAGGATTATTCTCTAACTTCTTTAAAGTTTCGTTGAGTTGCGTCAAAAGTTAAGAAATTTTTAAGAAGTTATTGGTCGATTTCGTATAAGGATTATTCTCGAGTTGCTTAATTTTCATTGACTTACGTCAAAGGTTAAGAAACTTTGAGATTATTGATCGATCTTGTATAAGGATTAAGGATTATTCTAGAGCTTCTTAAGTTTCATTGACTTACGTCAGAAGCTGAGAGTTGTGGAGTCATGGTCGAATTCAATAATAGAGTAGAAGTGACTCCTTTCCAACCATGATACTTATGGAAACTCGTATTTACTTTCTAATAGGAGTGAAAACACATGAATTATAAGATTAGACGGATACTCAGAATCTGAACATTAAAAATAATTAAAAAACGAAAGAAATTAAAAATAAAAACAACTGATTCATTAGACACGAGACTAAGATTAAGAACCACAGTTGCTAGTTCAATATTATATTAATATGTATATTTATTTAACTATTTTAATAATGACAGTATGATGTAGTGTAATTTGTTTAACTATTATTAGTGATGAAAATCAGTTCCCCGTTTGACTTGTGTTCTTATGAGTATCGACCAATTCGAATGTAATTATTATGTTTTTAATGACAATGTTATTGGATTTGAGTATAATCATCATGACTAAACACGGTTTTCTAATTCTATACGATAATTAAAACTTAGAGATAATTTTAGGACATTGTTTGTTATTCGTTTCATTTTAAACATCGATTTATAGACAATTTACTAAATTTAAATAAAAAAATATCTAAAAGTAACCAAAGAAGGTTCGTGGTGGTTTTCCGTTATAACTGCAAAACAAGCTAACGTACACGCCACATCATAGTGTTGTAATTAGGACAAGACACTAAAAGCTCTCTAGTATTTCCCTTATTAGAAACCCATTATATAAATTCAACTTTTGTTTCCTAACCAAATAATTAACTATTATAACATTATAACATGTTATTTGAAAATATCTAGGATAGTTGGATGTGTATATTCGAATTTATGAGTGAATCGACTTTTTTGTAGAGGTTTGTTGAATTTTATGGTTGAAAATTGAGTGGTGATTTGTTTATTTATAGAAGATTTTTCGAAATTTAAGTTAGTCAAAATTTAATAAATAAGTGAATGAAAAGTATTAAATTAGTTGAGAATATATTCTCTAATGTGATGTTTATAAGTTTTTATAACTATATACTATTGTGTTGTACCTATTTGAAATTTTAAGGAGATTCATGACTTAACATAATTTAACTCGAGTTATGGTTTGGATAAAGACAAATTACTACATGTAACATCTGGTTGTAGAATTTGGACAACCAACAAATTTCTAAAAAATAAATAAAAATATTTGTCCTATAAATGAGAAAATATTAACTATTTTATTTTATGTTTAATAGACTAATAACTTATGAAGCTCGGATACCCTTCTTAAATTGTGTGTCGGTGTACTCGTATCGGACACCGACACTCGTATGACACTTGTAGGACACATCTTTAAAGTGTTTAATTCAAAAAATATTTGTTGGATTTTTGACAATTCTAGTACGTTTCTAATATAATTTTTAAAATGACAAATACATTAATTTTATAAGAACTCAAACTTATTATATAAATTTTTATTACGATTAAAATGAGAAACAAATCATTTTAAATGATCAGTCATAAAATATTTCTGCTCCAAAAATTAATCAGGGATATACTTATGCACATAAATTTTTATTGTCAATTTATATAATTCACAATTATATAATATGTAGATCCATGTTATCGTGTCCTACATTTTAGAGATTATACGTATCTTTGTGTTCATGTTGTACCAGTATTTGTGTCAATGCTCATAACGCCAAATCAACATGAAATTGTCAGAAAAATTATAGTTAATATCTTTAATCACTTTAAAACTCAAAAACAACCTTTAAGACGGAACAATTATCTTAATAATTAATCAATTAAATTACATAAAAATATGAATAAATTAATTTTTAATATTAACGAGATATACACAATAAATATAAATGGTTGTAATGCACAATTGTGAATGATAAATGTATGAGTAGCATCATATCTTCTTCATACACTTATACACACGCCACATTCTACAGATTTTTTTTTTCTCCACAATCTCATTTACATGTATAGCTCTTCAATATTTACGTGTTATAAAATAATTTTACATTTCTATAAGAAAAAAAAAAGACCATGCAATAACAGTGTAAATAATTTTACATTGATGCAAAATCACAAATGATATATATTTTGATTTTTAAACTAATTATATTAAAGGTTATACCAGTACTTATCATTATTATTTTTTGTATTTTATCGGTTACAATCTGTAATTAAGGTTGTTAATAAAAACGTTGTTGCCTTTATTTATAAAAATAATAATAATGATTTATGTGTTAGTTCACTTTATATATTAACGCAATCATTTCATCCATTTTAATATGAAAATAGTAATATCTACGCATGGTCAAATTTTAAAAAACTAATAAATAAAAACTAATTTGAATAATTATTGCAGAATCAGCCATTTTAATACAAACTTTGAATTTATAACTAAATGATGTAATAAATGTTTATATTATCGCATAGTTACTAAATAAGTTAATTATAACTCCTTGTAAATATAGTTCAATGAAGTCATTATCAAAAGATTAACATAACGTGTTTATAATTAAAAGTAAACACAAGGATGATTCTAATTATAAATATATATTGTGTGTTCTTTTTTTATAGCTAAATGTTTTTTTTTTAAGATTATTTTTCTTATAAGGATGATTTGTATATCTTCTGTCGTGTGAATCTTTCATCTCATGATAATTACTTTTGGTTGGACAACAAAATATATCGTAATTTTGTTATCATTTCTATTTATGTAGACTTAAGATTCAAGTGTTTGGTCCAACATTAGGTATTTGAAACTTTAATTTAGAAATATAATATACTTTAAGTTTAGTTGTTTAATTATGCTATAAATGTATAACTCCTTGATTAACATGACTTGTTGGTTATTTTATTAAAAATTCATGTAGTTTGACTTGTAATTGTAAACATAATTGCATGTTAATTATTTCTTTGAAGGTTGTTTCGAACCATGACATTTGTAATTTATTGTTTTTTTTAATTTGTTGATTAAAAATTTATATATTAGAATGAATCTTAATTTTCCATTCAAATTTCATCATATATATATGTTAAAAAAAATAAGTATTGATGTCATTATATTTACATTGAATAAATAATTTAAGAAAATTATTATTTTTAATAATTTATCAATAGTTATATATTTTAATCTAGATATCATATTTAATAAATATTTTAGTTTATTTTTAGGCATATATATAATTATGACATATTTTATTTCATTATCTCATTTTACGTTACCTAAATGTTGTTAATCTATCTATCGGTGTTACATTGTATTTAAAATGTTATTTTAACAACTATATAGTTAAAAACATCAGTTTATAACCTTAAAAAAAAATCATCATTTTACATAAATCTATATTTCAATAAAAAATTATTTCTTCTTTTAAAAATTGTAATATAAAATAATTTTTTATTGAATTGTCAACCTATCATGACTCTTTATATTTAATTCATTATATTTTTATCTAACTCAATTCAATTAATTTTATATTTTTTCTATAACTCAAGCCATGGTCACTCTTAATAAAGGTTGAAAAACTTGCATATGTTATGTCTCTTATACAACTAAAATTGTACATGTACGATGTCAACATCTCATGAATAACTCTATTTCACTTCCACTTGCTACCTACTTCTCACTAATAATAATTAACTTGGCGTTTTCTTCTTATTTTATAGCAAACTATAAAAAAAAAATCTATTTAAAACCACCCTATTCTACATGAAATATATTAAAATTCATTCGTGGTAACATTCGATTTTTTTAATCTTCTTATTTTACAAGCAGTGATGTAAATAAATGTTTTTTAAACCACTTTAGGCATACCTAAATTCATTTCGAATGAATAAGCACTTTTTTCAGAAGTGATTTTTTAACATTTGATCAAAACCCTAAAAGAATGATTTTTGTGGTTGCGTTCTAGTCGTCGTGTCTACCTGTCCATGGCGAAAAGTAGTAACAGCTACAACTGTAATGCACAGTCACAATTATTAATGATAAGGTCACATTATCCGAGTTGGCATCTTCAATAACTTTTATTTGTACTGCCAAAATTTTAAAAAGAAAAATCAGTTAATTAAATACATATATTAAGATTTACATAAAAAAAACCATAGTTAATGCATTTTTTAATATTTTTATATATTATTAATTGATTTGCCCAATAGTCTCGCATCATACAAAATCGTGATAGAGTTTGAAGTTTCAAAGTGGACAATATCTCAAATTTATAGGAATAACAGTGCAGGTCACGGGCTGACTGCAGCTTGCTATAAAAAATCGCAAGACGGACTCACTAATTTAATTCGCTAACTTGTTTAGACCCGTTCCTCATAACTTGCAGTCCGGGACAACAATGGAGTGAGACGGGTTGACCCACTAACCTGCATAAATAAAAAAAAAATATTTAAAAAAAAATCATATCTCACTTACCCATTATTACAATGTGATATTTATTTTATTTGATTTATAAAATTAAATTTAGTGTAAAAAAATGAATATTTTATTTTAATCATAAGACTTAACATCAAGACAATGAATTTAATTTTAAGTAAAGTCTTATATTTGAAATTTTTTAATAAAAAAAAATATAAAAGAGATTTCAATGATATACATGTTAAAAAAATAGTCATCTTTATTAAAATATTTTGTAGCAAAACTTTTATAACGTACACTAATACATTTACATACATATATAGAGAAAATAAATGCAAAATAAAATTTTAATTATTTTTAATCAAGCCTTCTAACAACACGCGTACTTGAATTCATATTTTTATCTTAATTAAATAAATTGAACATGGATAAAATTTAAATTATTTAACAGCAACAATATGCTTTTTTTATAATAATTAATTAATTTATTTGTTTTTAAATATTTTCCTTATGCAGACCCATAAACTATCTCCTACTCAAATGTAATTGTATTTTTAAGTTATTTTGCAATTAGAAATTATTGTACACAAGTTTGTTAAAAATATTTTTTAAAATAAATATAATTGATATTGTAATTTGAGAAAGTCATTTGGACTATTGTAGATCAACCCATACCTATGGGTTAGTTTGGTTTTCTAGAAGGTCATTACTAAGTTGATGGTTACGTCTTCTAATGAATGATTTTTTAACCTAAACTTATGATTCTCCTTAATCATTAAATTGAACATTATTTAATGATTCACATAAAATAATATTTCCAATACACTATAATAAACAAGCCACTTAAAATATGGCTATATAGTAAAAATTAAATAATATAAAATTGAGAAGTGGAATAAAAAACAAAGTAAATATGCACGTTATAGTGTCATTAATTTCACACTCTCAATTGAACAACAATTATGTCTGTTTACAACAATCAATTGTGATCACTTAAAGCATGAATTGATAAAACAATTTTACAACATTAACTAATATGTTTTTAATATGGT
>Ga0123341_1004753_pt1 | contig 11990 bp, 5 predicted proteins | sample Turbeapinknodule_FD_89959 | JGI IMG/M metagenome (GOLD analysis project Ga0123341, IMG submission 89959) | Root nodule microbial communities of legume samples collected from Mexico - Turtle bean Mexico pink nodule | ecosystem: Host-associated > Plants > Roots > Nodule | place: Mexico: Nepantla... | reverse complement strand
TTTTAAAGATTAATTTAGAATCTAAAATATTAGTAGTTAAAACCTTGGTAGCTAATTTAAATACCAATTTAGAAACTATTTTTAAATTTTTTTTAATAATAAAAACCACTTTAGATACCAATAACTTTTTAGTCTCTAAAATACTATCTAATTTAGTCAATATAGTGACTAATTGTTTTTTGTCTCTAAATTTGGTTGTTATTTAATGATTTTCTTGTAGTGTGTGAATTTCACAAAGGGAACAGGCCCGATACTAAGAAATATTATATGTTGACAAATCAACTCACAAATTGGTGGAGGAGGGGCATCTACAACAGTATGTGAGAAAATCAGACGCTAATACAGTGTTAGACCATCCGACCTCATGTGTGAATATGAAACCCCCATACTCAGATATTTCAACACGATCGCAGGGGGTTTGCAGGCGGAGGGGCAACTAGCTCTAGTCGCAAAAGATATTCCAGGAAATTTTTTGTGGTTAACGCTATTGAGGTGTCCTCAGCTCCAACGATTCACTTCTCGAATACTGACCTAGAAGGGGTGGAACAACACGAGGATGATTCTATTGTGTTGTCGGTAATCATGATGGGAGAAAGGCCCATAGAGTCCTCATTGCTCAAGGAAGCTCGACGGACGTCATTGATAAGAAGTACATGGATTTTAGAAGTCTAAACTTTCTTGATTATGTCTTGAAGAATCTTGTTCTTCTTAACCTTTTTGTACATATGTGACTTTATCTATGATGCAATGTTGTTCTTAAGTTTTGGAGAGCAAGTTTTGGAGGCAGCGAAGTCTTTGGAAAGAATGGAGGAATGCACCAAATGGATTTGGGAGAGAAGAAGAGGAATGTGCAGTTTTATGTGCAAGGGCCAAGGAATAGGTTAGGACAACTTCCTTGAGTTTCTACTATGCTTGAGAGCATCTTAGAAGGAGAAAATTGGAGAGAATTTTATTGAAAATTCATAAAACAATTTCATTCATCCAAGTCTAAAGATTACAAGAAGGAAGCCTCTTATTTATAGGCTAAGAAAGCTCTTAACCATGCCTCTTGAATGTCTTCACCTTAATTAAGAAGAGCTTAACTATGGTGAAGGTTAAAGGCAACCAAAACCATGTAACTCTCTTAGGTGCTCTAAAACCTTTTCTTAAAGGCTAAGATAAGGTTTTTATAGTGCCTAGGAACTAATTTTAACCTATTCTAAATATTGGCTAAAAACTACAAAGCCCAAAAAAAGGCTATTATATTATTTACAAATTTATGTAAACTAAGGCAAAGTTTACTTTTGTATATTTTTTAGGTTGGTCTTCTGCTCTTAATTGAGTGTATGGTGGCTTAAAAGTGAAGATGGTCCTCTATCGAGGTCCCTGATTTCAAAAGGATTTGTCCTCAAATTCGCTTCAGCTAGCCACCTTTTTGTTGTGCTTTTTGATTATCTTCCTCTAGGATAGAAAATTAACCTGTAGAAATAATGAAATAGTAAAACATATGGTATTTGTGTAAAAAAAATAAGAATAAGAGTAGAAGAAAGGACCTTGCTTCCAAGATCATTGTACCACTTGCATGTGAGATAGAAAAAATTGATCCAAGGAGTATGATTACTCTTATGTTTTTCTACCTTATGAAATTGCTTAATCTTTTGGTTTGATTGTTTTATTTCAAGCAATCTTTCACATTTCAGATGAATTTATATTCTTGTCATATTCAGCTCCAAAAAGAGATTTTTCAAAATTCAAATGTGTTTGTAGTTGGTTTTAACTACTTGTGAAAATATTGCAAAACTAGCCACAAACTTATTTCCTCTATAAGTGAAAATAATTTTATTAAAACAATCATGGTAAACAAGGGTACAGTCAAATTGCTCGAGTAATTTTAATAAAACATCACAAGCTTCTAAAGGTACAATGTGACTCAAAACAATTTTAGCATAGTGTCCTATAAAGAGATTTTCTTTCACTTGTTGATAAATAAGTAGAACTCCATCATTTTGAATCCAAGAAAGTTTATAAGATGGAAAAGAGGCCTCTATATTGTGTTTCAACATCTTAATAAACAAAGTGTTAAGTTACAATTATCCATAAGAGCAAACCTTTTAAAAGTTTGACAATTCGTCTGAAAAATATTTTCTCCGGGGATAGTATCGGTTTGATTAACATTCTTCAACAAAAAATGTTTAGCAATGAAAGAGTCAATGTAAACAACATGGAAAGAACTAGGACTAGAGTCTTCTCTTTCTATTTTCTCCCTTTCTTTCTCTTCTTATCTTTTTCTCTCTAATTTCCCTTTCTTCCTCTTTTCTTCTTCAATGATCTTTTTTCCATAAATATCAAAAGATGATTTTATTGGTATTGACCTTCATTAATAGATTTATGATCATATTTCCATGGGCGGCCAAGTAGAATATGTTCAACATCCATTGGAATAATCTCACACAAAATGGTATCTTTATAAGGAGGATGAAGACCTAAAATTTTGTTTAAGGAATTACTATAATACATTGACCTAATTGGACTTTTGTTTATCTTTTATAGGTCCAATAAAGAGGACACCTCTATGATGAAGGAATGTACAAAGTATCTTAGAGAAGACTTCCATACATGAAAGAATACTAGAGATTTGGTCAAAGGACTACAAGAAGAGTGAGACTCAGTTGGTTTCAACGAAACCAAATGATCATCATTTTGGGCCAAATTTTAGTTTAAATAATTGTATTTTGTAGATTAGGAATTTCATGGGCCATGTATTGGGTCAAGTAGTGTAGAATATTTGGGTCATGTATTTAGGCTAAGTAGAGTGAGATTTTCTAAACCTAACAAGGGTTTTAATTGGGTTTCTAATGACCCAAGAGAAACTCTAAGATAGCCATGCAAGGGAAGGGGCGCAAAAAGCTTGGGCTCCAACTATGGTTTAAAAGCTTGCCTTCTAAGTTTCACTCAAACTTGGGCTCCAAGCTAGGGTTAGAAGCTTCCCACTCATTTTTCCTTTCTTTTGGACATCCAAGCCTCCTATAAATAGGAATGCTCCTCTCTTGTATTTTTTAAACTTGAAATTAGTAATGAAATGCTGCCCATTTTTTGCTTCCTAAGTTCTCCAAGTCTAGAATCTTTCCTAGTGAGTTGACATCACCTCTCACTCTCACAAATTCCTTATCCATTGAAACTCTTATTGAGTTTTAAGAATGCTTCCACTCCTCAACTCTATTTCATCATTTGTGCAAAGAAGAAATCATAAAGAAGAGTACTAGAAAAATAGTGTTTTCCATCAAGGAGTGATTGTGTTCCAAACAATACTCAACGGGTTAGTAAGGAGTGTTTGAGATCCAAACAATACTCAGGGTTGTTTAGCCATGAGTGACTAAGTTCCAAAAAATACTTGGATTTTTAGCTAAAAGTGATTGTGCGTCCAAATAATACTTGGATTTTTTAGATAGAAGTGGTTTAATTCCGAATAATACATGGTTTGTAACTTGTAGTACTAGTTTTCTTAGTGAAAATCAATAATTTGATTAAGAACTGGATGTAGTATGCATTATCAAACTAATGGAAACCATCCAACCACAAGATCATTGACTAAGACAGTTTTACGAACCAAGCTTTAGAAAATATTTTTGACAAACCTTCTGTCAAGTAAACCTTTCATTTGATTGTGTATCATTAAACAATACATCGTGAAAATTTTAGAAAGTTTAAAAACACAATTCAACCATTCCTTGTGTTTTTAACTCGTCTCCACAGTTGGTATTAGAGTTCAACCTCTAAACAGTTGAGCGTCTCACAATGTCTAAAGGAAAATATCCAACAACAATAGTGGGTGTCACAACTGGGATCACGACGAGATGACTTTTTTTAAAAAATAAATAAAGGGAGTCACCATCATAGTTTATCAAGGAAAACTATAGAAAAACCTTAAAAAAAAGAAACAACCTGCGAAACTGGATATAAAGTCTAAGAGTCAATTACATGTAGGAAAAGTGTTAACACCCTACAATGTTCGTCCTATAAGATACCTATAATTAAATATGCAAAAGAGATTGTGATATTTTAGAATGTTTATTTTTCCATAAAAAGAAACAAAAATGCATGTGAAAATAAAGAAAATATTTTTGAAATTTGTTTTTGGGTAAGACAATGATTGACCTTACTCGAATGTATTTCCATTCATGATGTAAAAAATAGGGTTTACATAGCTCTAAAGATCCAAAAAGATGTTTGTTCGACAATGTTGATATTTTTAATTTTTGAAATTTTTATATTTTTAGGGTTTTACTTTTTTTATAATTCATGTTGATTGGAGTATAAAATAGTATGAACGATTATACATAGTCATTGATACTTTTTTAAACAAAATATATTTTTTATTTTTGTTGAAAAAAATATAAGATGATGTATATGATCATACAAATACTCAAACAATTGTGTGTTAAATATTATGACACTTGCAATCACACATATAACTAAATTTTATTTGGATGTAGGGCAAACATTATATTTTAATTTTAATTTTCAAAAACAAGTTGGTATTTGTATATGTTAAAAATTAGATACGTTGGGCCGAATGAACTGACCCAAACCTTTTTTAAGAATATTAAAACTGGGGCTATATAAATAAAAAAGGGAGTAAGCAAGTAGCAAAATACTAACCAGTAGGCTTTTGTAAATAAAATATGGTGCAGATATAAAAACGAGCTGCAAATAAGAAAAATGTTGGACCAGACGAATGGGCCCAGGCTTTTGTAGAAAAACAAAATGTTGAAACATAAAAAAAGACGTGGTATTATGCAATTGTTGGGCCTTAGCCTGACCCAATTCCTCTCAAAAACAAAACCTGCTGAGGTGTGTATATAAAAAATGCCTAGTCAATTGGTCCTACGCACAAGCCCAGATTTTTTTATCTAAACAGTAAGTGGTAGAAAGAAAAAAAGAGATTTTAAATTTAGAAAGGCCTATAAACAAAGGACCAAAATTTGGAGCAATCCTATGATGTAATAAAAGAAACAAAGGGGATCCCACTGTCACGTAAATGTGGCACATACAGAGAAAATGCCTGTGGACCCCACTGCCTTTCAAATGTAAATTTCTCTCTCTAGTTCACGTGCTTCCTCAATTCCATATTGCACAAAACTCTTCAATTGCATAAAAAAAATACAAGTTTGACACTTTTTTTTCTCACACTTCTATTCCACAACTCCTTTAAATAATAAAATATTATATTTAATTAATAAAAATAAATATAAATACAATTTTAAAGTAAAAAGTAATATTAGTGGTTGGCAAATGAGAGGTAGAAAAATTAAAATGTCAACCTATCAATGTCCTTATGCATATACCTCGTATTAGGAATATATAAGAAGTATATCCATGTAAAAACAATACTACCTAAGCTTGGATATACATAAATATAAAAGTGAGAAAAGCACCTACCAACTTAAAAGATCACAGAGACAAAAACATGATTGCTAACAAATCAATAATCATTTCTAAAATGAAGAGAACACGAATAAAATTGATTTTTTTAGATGTGATGATTATTGTTCGTAAGGATTCATTAGCGGTATGTTGTGCAAGTTTTTCAGGATATAACAGAATTTTTTTCGGATAATACCCATAATCTTAGAACTAGTAAGAAAACTTGTAAGGGAAATAGAACTAGAAATGTAGAAAAAGAGAGAGGACGTGAAACAATGTGTGTATTTTTCAAAGTGCAGAACCACCTATTTTATATGTGGAGGAAGAACCAAGGTCACAAATGAAAAGGAGAAGTATACTATTTGTACGTTTTTCAATCGTGAGCGTGCAACAAGTTGAGCAACGTGGCCGAAAAGGGAGGAATACACTATCTACGAGTTTTTCAATCATGGTGACATCAAATCTGGAAGCTCCTAAGGTGAGTGGGATACTGTGTCATCCTTGGAATGGCTCGTGAATCGGAGAGGACCCAACTTCAAGTGGTTTCATGTTCAAGATTTCCTCCTACAAGATTTGGATTTGAATTTGAAGTTGAACAGAAAAACTGCAGTCACCGAAAAATGTGGATGTCACCTTCGCAATGTTCTTTTGCAACGTTCTTTTGTGATACTAACAAATTCATTTTTATAACAACACATATTGCAAAAGGTAGAAGAAGAAGGAAAGAAGATAGATTATGGGTTTGATACAAGGTGTAATGCATTAGAGCTTGTGTAACAAACTATATGAACCAGTTCTAGATTGATGAGCTTAACACACATTGTATATGGTATAACAAGCTATATGAACCAAGACACTTAGTATGTGTTAATGGTTTATCAATCACAATACACCCCCATAATTCTTGTTGTTATTGATGTGTTGCATTTACTATATGTGAGTGTTTGGTATTCATGAGTGCTTTGAAGATCTTGCCAAGATCTCATGCAAGCAGCCCCACTTGAAACTCATATAGGTGATTTCATCAAGTGTATATTGCATATCAAAAAGCTTGGACACATGAGAGTTGAGTGCCCATAGTTGAACAAGAAGCATGACCATAAGAAGAAGAGTTCGATGACCACATGGGAGGTGACCTTCTAAATAGCAAGCAGGTGACCTTCTGCTTAAGTCCAAGAGATCAATCTCATATAGATTGTTCTTTCATCTATCTATGGTTACCTAATGGACTTATGCTCAACAAATTATATTTTAGTTCTTCTACATAAACATTTTGAATACAAACTAAGAAGGATATGTCTACGGACCCACTACCTGCAAAGACTACATTTTCTTCCTTCATATCTTAGGAGGCCTAAGAATGTAGACTTGGTGTTTGTCTTATGTCATAAGCAACCACTGTTTTGTTCCTAACCTTTTCCCATATGGTAGATTTGAAATGGGAATTATGAGTTTCTTAATTACCCAAATCCTCTTTTGGGTCATTTCTTATTAGTTTTAGGGGTACTTTTTGTGTGTATGCATTTAACATTGGCATGTCCAGACTTTCCACATATTTTACAAGTAACTCTAAACGGTTTTACTAAACAAATTTTCTTTTCTTTTCTCCCCACAAGGTCATATCCAAAATTGGACTTATCATATGCATATGTTAGGTTGCAAAAAGAAGATTTAGAGCTTTAGATGATGGAAAACCATCCTGTCATAAATCTTGGGTTAAGAAGAATGAAGAAGATGGAGCCTTGTTTGGGGGAGAAACCACATTTGACGAGTCTTTTTCCGTCTTCTTAACTTTGTAAAAGTGTATAAAAGTAATGTGTACATGAAATAGGAAGTAGAAAAATGTATAGGAATTATAATTCTTCTTACATAAAAAAAATAGATGCATAAGTAAGCCTAATTAGAGATTGACTTGAGAGTCAAAGCTCTAATTGGTGGAGTAAACACGCAACCCTTTCCATTAAGGAAGTCAAAACCTTAACTGGAGAGGCATGGATGGAATATAACATGACCCACTACACACCCACATGGTCAAACAACAAGTGGAGGAGCATTAGGCTTATAAACACTTGAAAATAAAAGAATTGAGCAATGTATGACTTATTTTTCTTGGAGTGACAAAAATACAAGTGCAGTTGAGCTTTGCACAATTAGTCTCATATTCTCCGATGCAAAGTGTTTTGAGGAAGAGTACCTCTTGATTTTGTCTCTTAGAAACTTCAAGAAAAAGTTCAAAGTTTTGGTTAAGTCTTTCGCCTGTGTGCATTTAGGATATGTCTTCATTTTTGCTTTTAATTATAAAATTGTAATCTTATTTTTCTTGGATTCAAATATTTGTACAAGAGGAGGGGTTATTGTTCTTATATCTTCTTTACAAATATTTGGAAATAAAGATATATTAAAAATGAGGTGAAACTTTATAAACAAACTGGAAACCAAAATAATAATAAGTAAACACATTTTATGTGTTTGTTTTTATGCTTTAGTTCTTATTTAGCTTCTGATCAATTTGGATTTTGTTGTTCTGGACTTAATTGGGCTTATACATGAACCCAAGACTCTTCTTAAATCTTACTAAACTTTTGCTTTCAGAACCCCATTATTACTAACTACTGCACACCATATTAATAGAAAAACAACTAAACTACCCCCTTTCTTCCACTGCTATCATTGATGTTGCTCCACCATTGCAACTGCACCTCCATTCTCTAATGCATTATTTGAAAGGAAGAAGAAGAAGAGAAAGATAATCTTGTAAAGCTAGTTCCGAAAGTTATCTACAACGAAAATTTTGGTTTAGAAATTTTGTTAAGAAACTTGTTTTGGAACATATTTCATGTATTTCAGAAAACACCAAAAGGTATCATATTTATTCTAGAAAGTTTGTTCTAAAAATATCATTTATTTTATGTTTTTATAAAGTTTGTTTTGAAAATCCTATAAATTCTATTTTAAAAGCCATGTCCCAAAAATTCTGAAAAACTTGTTGGGTAGGATAAAATATTAATTTTATAAATTTATTGGGGTGCAGTTAGAAATTACGAGAGTGCATTTGTTCTTGCTAACACTTGGTTTGAACTCTTTTCAGGCAATTTCTTCCTGCATCCCTACATTTTTCTTCTTGCACCCTCACAATTTTGTGCAAAGATAAAATTATCTCTACATAAAAACTGTACATTTATTTTTTTTATTCCAGATTACGAAATCCGATAAATTTTCAGATTGATGCTTCCAGTAAAATTTCAGATTGACACATTCGGTAACCTCCCAGATTGGTGCTTCTGGTAGTCCATGAGTGACGGTGTTAATCCAAAATAAAAAAATGCAGAACAACCATAATTAAAAAAAACATTCTGGATTCGCTAATCCGTAATTCCAAATATGCATTCCGGATTCAGAAATCCATAATTGAAAAAATCATAACGGATCCACCAATTCATAATAGAAATTAGGCTTCTGGATTTAGCAATCTGGAATTCAAAAATTTATGCAAACTTTGCTTCCTTAACATTCCCTCATCAACATGATTCACTTCTAGATTGATGAATCCATAGTACACTCCCAGATCCCAATTTCAAATAAAAGGTGAAAGTCAGTTTCGAGATTTAAAAAATTTTGGGGTGTAGGAAGAAAAATGTAGAGGTACATGAAGAAACTGCCCTCTTTTCATTCTTTGGATCCTTTTATTAGGCCTTCTTTTTCTATCAAATTGGGTTTAGAAGAAAAATAAAAAAAGCATAAAGTTTAGAGAATAATGGTGTTTTGATAGAATTTTTTGTTCACGATAAGTCAATGATAATTTCTAATTTAGTAATTTTTATGTTTAGAAGAGGTTATTTTAAAAAGAAAATCTTTATTTTTATAATAATTACTAAAATAGTTAGCTCTCACTATGATTTTCTTTTTATTATATTTTTACTTGGAAGTTGAACCTTATATAATACGATTTTTCTTATCCACTTCTACCTATGTTTTGGGCAGCTGGTGCTTGTTGAGAGCATACACCAAAAAAGAAGTATGCCATTACCTAATTTTTAAATTTCACCACTTTAATAAAAATATTGTGCATTTTTTATAATTTTTTAATAACAAAAACAAAAATAGAAAAAAGAGAGGATAAATGATTAATAAATAGAAAAAGGTAAACAAAAAAATATGAAACTTTTTAAATATTTTTTTTAATAAAATAATGTTATTCAATTACTGTTTATTTTTATTCTAAAACACTACTGCTTATTTTAATTTATTATAAAAGGCTTTAAATTTTTTTCAGCCCAATCCTATGTGGACTGTGTATCACTCGAGCCCAATTCTATCTATTTAACTTTTTGGAAGTTTCTTCTGCACCCCTGCATTTTTCTTCCTTCACCCCCACAATTTTTAAAATCCCGAAACTGACCTTCACCTTTTATTTGAAATTGGGATATGGGATTATGCTACGGATTCATCAATCCGAAAGTATTTCATGTTACTTTCCAAATGAGGGGGTGTTCCGAAAGTAAAGTTTGCATAAATTGTTGATTTTCGGATTGCTGAATCTGGAAATCTAATTTCTATTACGAATTGGTGGACCCGGAATAATTTTTTTCAATTATGAATTTCTGAATCAAGAATGCATATTTTGAATTATGGATTGACGGATCTAGAATAGTTTTTTTAATTATAGATATTCTGCATTTTTTTATTTTAAATTAACATTGTCATTTATGTACTACCGGAAGTACCAATCTAAAAAGTTATCGGATGCGCCAATCCGAAATTTTACCGGATTTTGTAATCCAGAATGAAAAAAAAATAAATATACAGTTTTTATATAAGGATGGTTTTGTTTATTGACAACATTATGTAGGTGCAGGAAGAAAAATGTAGGGTTGCAGAAAGAAACTACCTAATTTTTTTCTACATATCATCCACTTTTATTTTCTTATTCGGGAGTTGCATTATGCGTAGCGTTGTTTATCAGAAAATGTTTTATATAATTATTCAGACGTCACATGTGTCTGTGTCTAAAATTTGATGTTTTCAACATGTATGTAACTTTGCAGCCTATATACGAGTTAGTGTTAGATAAATTTATCTTCAATTCACTAAGATCAATTAAATCACAAATTATATATATTTTATATTTAAATTTATAATTTCAAAATATTACTTTTTACATTTCAAAATAAAGTATACTATTTAATATTTGAAGAATTTATTAATATTTTAAAAATATATGTTTAATTAATTGAATAATAATTAAATTAAATAATGTTTATATTACTACGCTTATTAATAATATTGATAATTTTAGTTTAATATGGATCTTAGATTAATCCATAAGAATTTCCTTCAGAAGTTGGATTTGATTTAATAAACACAAAAATATTGAAGTTTAACCTATTTAAGATTGATATTTTAAGTTGAATTTAGGTTATATTTGTTTAGATTGGATTGTTTGGTTGAAGAGCTTAGTCTACTCCAAACTCAATCAGAATAAAAAATAATTTATGGCACTGCCATCACATAACAGTCACTACTACCTCCATTTTGGAGGCTATAATTGCCAATGTAATGATTGATTCTGTTTCTGAAGATATAATTATTGTTTCTGACTAAAAAAGACAATCAAACAAATCATTAATTTAAATTTTTTTAATGCACTAATATAAAAAAGTGTTATTTAAATTGAAATTTTGTATTGATTGAATTTTAAAATAGTTTTAAATTCCACCATAATATTATGAATGATTTGTTGTTAGTAATGAGTTTGGTTGAAATGATGAGTAAAAATAAATAAAGATAGAATTGATAAAAGTGTTTGTTTGGGAGAGGAAAAACAATATAATTTTGAGATATTTTGTTGTTTTTTTCTAAAACATATTTTTTAATTAAAAATTAAAAATATAAATGAATATTTTTTTAAAACGTTGACATGGTTAAACAATTAAGAAGTAGCACTCGTTTCGTGAGTGATTTGACTGCAGTCACAACAAAAATTAGTGTACTCTGAATGTAACAACATAACACGAATCATTACTCTCTGCAAATTTTCATGAGTAGCTGTAAATAATAACTTTTGACCTTAGTGCACTGCTCAAATTTTAGATATTAATTTATCATAAAATATAATCAGATCTTCATAATATAATATCTTGTTTTATATAAATTAACATTCCATTTGATTTTCACTGAATTAAGATGTTTTAATTAAATAGAATATATTTTATTTAGTATCACAGTTACGACAAATATTTCATGCTTCGGAATTAATGAAATACTTATCTTTATTGTGGAAAATTTAGGTTTAGGGTTATTTATATTTTTCGTGTGCTGATAAGTTGGCTAATTTATAATTTATTCATAAAAAATCATTTCATTGATATAATAGATTTTTATCAAGTCTGTTTTTAGAATTCTTTATAAATAGGTATAATGTACCTATGTATCATTTTTGTTAACATATAAGTTTTGGCCTAATCATCTCATATTTTTATATTTTTTTTATTTTTTTATTTTTTTAATAATATTTTTTTATATGATGACAAATGATTAATGTTATTTAAGGTGTCACTCTAACTAAGATGTCAAGTTGCAAAGTGATA
>Ga0123341_1004752_pt1 | contig 11990 bp, 5 predicted proteins | sample Turbeapinknodule_FD_89959 | JGI IMG/M metagenome (GOLD analysis project Ga0123341, IMG submission 89959) | Root nodule microbial communities of legume samples collected from Mexico - Turtle bean Mexico pink nodule | ecosystem: Host-associated > Plants > Roots > Nodule | place: Mexico: Nepantla... | reverse complement strand
GTTATTATATTAACTATTTATCAAACTTGTGGATATGATTTTAATCACTAGGAATTTAATTTAAATTTAACTATCTATGTGATAAGAAGTTACCTAAGTTTGCTAGCAAATTGATCCATTCAATTACAAAGTCATTAAAAAACATTCCATTTTAATATTAGTTTTTAAAAATTAGTTTTTTTATAAAAAATTCAATAAAAATGCTTGTTACTGAAAAATCGAATATAAAATAATTAAATTAAAATATTTGTTACTTTTTCATTGATACTGAAAAATTGAATAAAAAAAATAATATAAATTAATTATAATTAAATAAAAAGTTGAACATATGTTTGTTACTGGTATAAAACATCAAACATCAATATTTATTTTCTTTCATTTCAAACATAGTCAAATATCAAACATCAAACTGTAACTATAATATGATAAATCAAATACATATAATTATATTTGCAAAGATTAGTAAGTCATAGATATGTATTACAAAATTAACATAAATACCCTAGTTTTCTAATTATGAATTTCACTATTTATTTTTATTAATCAAGTCAAATTTTGAATTATTTTACTTCACATCTCACATTAAAAGATGAAGATTTAGAACATCCTTGTATATGCAAAAGTAAGATTGTTCAGAGTTCTTATCACTAGTACTTTCAGAGTTCTTATCACTAGTACTTTCACACAGTTCTCACACCATGGCTCATTAGTTTCTAATAAATAAAATAAAAGTCTTACAAAAAATAATTTAGAATCTATTGACAATACAACTATTTAGTTATAACACATCTCGTGGTATGATTATTTCCTTTCCTTTTAACACTTCTAACAACCTTCATAATGGTTTTGAAGATGGTTCTGTACCTTCAATAATGATGACAGGTAACAATGTAGCAAGCATGAAGCCATCTTTTCTAGATTGAACACATATCAAATGTTCATCATCCCAAGGTGGTTATAGAAATTAGATTAAGGTTTGTCTGATGAATTTTGCATCGAGTGATGCATACTTTCCAACATTACATCTTCAATAACCAGGTGTAAGTATAAGGATAAAGAACAAGTATAACCCTCTTTATCCAAAAGTGATCATAAAGCAATCAAGAAATAAAAATGGCTGAGAGGCCAAAAACACCAATTTAATAGCTTGTATTTCGATGGCCATTGACTGTAACACCATTTCGTGTGTTGGTAAAGCCATTTTTCTGATTCTCCAATTTGTGGAACTCAGTTTCTATGGTTTTGGCTATTTTGGCATCATCCGGGTCTGGCTCTGGAATGTCCACATAGAACGACCCTTGTCTGATTGGAGGTGAGATTGACTCCATGATGATAGCTTGATGCTTAATATGATTGTAGAGTTGCTGGTGGAAAACATGATTGAAGGAGAAACAATTTTCAGTGTTTCCTGATGCATTATGTTTGGATGACTTGGAATCTTCTTTTCTGCAGAAGTGTGGGAGGGATGCATAGTCCATTACCTACAAGTTTCAAAAGAACTTGAGTTGGACAAAATCTTCTAGTTGTAACAAATCTAGGAACACAGGATGAATTTGATTTGGTTATGTTAGTTTGCAACTCTCAAGATGAAATTCAAACAGCACCATGAGAGAGGGAAGATTACTAATGACAAGATTAATTACAAGGATGGAGCAATGTAAAATATTTGATACACCACAGCCTCCATAATGCAGTGGTGGAACATAAGAACACTATGCATATTGTTGGAGATCTCACATTGATAAAAGATAAAATCATATTATAGTATACAAGTCACCTTATAAACCAATTTTATAGGACTGAGCTAGGACTAAACTCACTTTCTAAGACACATCTTCCAATTTTAATCTTGCCTAACCAAACAGATACAAATTGATGAAATCTTGTTTCTTATGACTTAAAATGACAAGTTAAAATTAAACATTAGCATCATTAGAATAGTAATTGAAAAATTGAATTGGAAACTAGAAAACAAATCCACAAGCATGATGATACTGTTTTCAAGACTAGTGTGAAGTGACAACATTAAAATAACAAGTGAAGTAAGTTAGACCTAGACCTGCAGCAAAATGTACCTGTTGCACTTATTTTCATTAATGTTACTTTAATTAGTCAAGAGAACCAACAAGCAAAGTCATATACATGGCACAGATGATACTATGAGAGGCCAAGCAGAGACTTGAAGGTAATGTTGATGTTTACCTTCAGTAATTCCTCCTTCCCACAACCTTGCAGTACCTGGATTTTCCTCCTTGTTCTTTCTTGCAAAAGAGGCTTTACAACCTAATAAATATTATCGAAGGAAAAAGATTTCCAGCTGTTAATCTTTGGAGTTTGAATTATGTTTTAAGAAAAATTAAGGATGAAAGTGAAGCATTCCAAACTCTTCAAACATTAAGACATTCACAAACCTTCCAACATGCAGAGAATACATATGGTGCATTAACAATATAGTATGTGTCTGTCTTTTCCGGGTAGTTTAAGTCATCTATTGTGGATATAGCAGTCAACAACTGCAGAAAGTGATTGAACAGAAACTGTCAACTATGAAGAGAAGTGAAGAAAGGGGATAAAACTTTTTTTCCCCAAATTATTGGCATACCCTCAATTGGCTCAGAGCTGAAAACTTTAAACCAGTCATATCCAAGACTTTCAAACAAGTGCCAATGTATCGTTCATGCTTCCTCGTAGCTGTTGGCTAAATTAAAATTTTCAAATCAGCAAGCACAGAATCAGAGAACTTGTAAGATTAACTAAACAGTCCAAGATACTCACCAAGATCACTCGATCCCTATATTCATTGATTTGAATGTGTGACTGTATATAATATTTGTCCTGAAAAAAATAGAATTGGCAATTTAATATCAAATAGACAATCCAAAGGAGTTTAGATGCCACATTGAGAAATATAGGCAGATACTGAAGAGTGAAGCATTCATGTAGAGTAGTGCAATAATTAATATCTGATGAACAAATAGGAGTCAAGAGTTTCTAAGAAATTGAAAAATTATCAGGAGAAAAAAAGGACCTCTTTTCAAGGAATTGGTGCATTTTATGTATCAAATTGTAAAGCTTTACTTACGTTTAGATAGGACACTCTACAATTTCCAAGACATTCAAATATATTGAATTTAAATTGATCTCATTTCAAATTGTTTCATTTCTCAAATGTCTGTTAGGATAAGGCAAGCCAAATGTATTGAATTTCAATTTTTTTGTTTAGATAAAGTATTTCAATTACCACCAAAATGTAAAAAAATATTTAAATATCAAGCAATTGTTAATAGTTAAGAAGTATCAATTACTGATGATCTTTGTTAGTTGATCTGGTTGATTTTATTTTTCGGTCAAAGTTCGTCAAGACTTTTTCAACTGACATTGACAAAGTTTTCTCTCAATTGAGATCAACTGAGATTTTTTCCAGCTGATGTCGATCATAATTATTTAGATTGATATGAATTGGAGTTATTTTTACGACATTGTTGTTTTTTTTTTCATGCCAACTTTTCGGTCGATGTCGGCTGAAAAAATCCTTTAGCTAACATATGCAAAAAAAAATTCTAGTTAATGTTGGCTGAAGAAAGTTTTCCTCGTCAACATTAGAGACAAAAAAAATCCTAACAAACTATTGACAAAGAATGACATGGTGTGGATGATAAAAAAAGAATCACTACAAAAACATTTCAAATTTTGTTATAAAACATTTCAAATTTTCTATATAAATGAACTAGGCTCCTAAAATTGTCTATCCAAACACAGTCTTGATATGGACAAAAGATGGTGTATGATTCTTACAGAAGCTTTATCATATGTACTGAGCCCAACACCAACAGCAATGACCGGTAGACCCTGAAAAATTTCAACCAAAAAAGAAAGAAAATATAAATAGCTTTTCAGATTGTTTAGAAAGATGCCTATTCTGATTTCTTATAATAATAATAATAATAAAAACATTGACAACAACGTAGGGAGAAGGAAGGGAAGGGTGAAAATAAACTTAAAATCATATCATAGATCAAAAGCTCTTAATGATCTAACTAAAAAATTAGTACCTCCTTTGAGTAACCAGACATTCCTATGAGTTGAGAATCCCGTATGTCTCTATACAAATCCGCAGGAATAGGCTTCTGTTACACAAAAAGAACAAATATAACAATGCAGCACCATTGTGATCTGATTGAAGAAATGTAATAAATAGTTTCTTATGATAAAAGTTAATGGATGGATATGACTATGAACAAGAAAGAATGTTAAATCATCCTGCTGAAGTGACAGTCCTTTGTTCAAGTTATTCATCCATGTTAAAGATGAATTAAAATTGATTTAGAAGCTTAATTCGTTCAATACCAATGTTAAAGGTTGTATACACACTTGATAAAGTAAATTTTCTCTCAGAACCAACTTATGGCTCGTATCAGACTATTCGCAGGTTCACAAGAGACTGAACATTAGGGGAATGGAGAGTGTGAAAACCATGAAGGTTAGTTCATCTATTTGCTGACATGAATTGATGCATTTAGTATTCATATACCTCCAAAATAAATAAATAAATAAATCAGTAAATGCTAATGACCTCTCTTAAGGTACTTGTTAGGATTTAAAAGTAGAAAGTATTGAATGAAACATTTTTACCTATTGTCTACTGTCCTTTTTTAGCACTAATAAGTAAAAGCCACTAAATAAACAAAGCACATGTCTAAGGAATGTTCCAAAATATCAGATATCTTCAAATAGAGTCTACATCTATATTGGTCATTTCAATATTTTCACCATCCCCTCCCATTATTTGTCTTACAATTAGCCCAAATGACCAAACTCGACATAAATGGTAAATGACGTTTTTGTCGAATATTTGGACTTCCATAAATCTTGGATGCAAGAGTTTCCATAAACATGAGATGTAGCAAAGAAGGCTTGTCAAAAGATAACCAGAAAACAGAAATTCAGGAAATAATTGCCAAATCAAGGAACTCACCGTTAAAACTTTGTCAATCTCATTTTCCACTCTCCAGTTCAAACAATCAATTAACTGTAACAGTTTAACTTGTCAGCACAGTGTATATACATCTAAAAAGCCAAGATCAAAACTGAAGTGTAATGCTAAGAGCAATCAACAAGGCTAAAATTCCAACTAATTTTCTTAACAAAACATAATAGATCTTACTCACCATTTTATGGGCTTTGGCAACATTCAAATCCCTTGCTTTGAGAAACCGTAGTAATGTTTCAGCTGGATAATCTTGGTGCATGTTCTGAACCATAAAGAGAAAGATTTCAGAAAAAAAATCACCGACTCTCACAAGTTAGCACAAAACCACACAACCAAGATAGTCAAATAGCATAAAAAAATGTTGAGAATTAGCAAATAATAGGCCGAGAATACACTCAATTAGTTATTTTTGGTTGGATAATTACTAATCCAGTATGATTCTCTTGAAGACTGTTCTTCAAATATGAAAAGACCAATTTTACTGAGTTTTCAAGTTAATCTAAAACCACCCTAAACACTAAGGTATAAGCTAGCCCGATTAAAATTCCTAACAACCGCAAGGTAGCAGTGATCCAGATCATTTTGGAAGCAAAGTTTAACTTGTGTTATAAAAAGTTATTTATCTTGTTCCCTCAAAATCTACGATGAATTAAGAAAAAAAGTGTTGATTCTTTTATTATCAAATCAGGTTTCAGATCACAAATCACAACTTCTATTCATTATTCTTTTTCAGGGACCATTCCCAACACCCAAGATCAAGCAAAACAAAGCAAATCAAAAGCCAAACCTGGAATGCGTTCTTCAGCTGTTCATCCACTGCAAAGAGTCACACACATAGAAAAAAATGAACCTCTGTGAGTGATCAGAAAAGATCAAGGAAGAATGCAATCTGAGTTTCAAGCAATTGATGCACACCATTTTCCATCAGGGACTGCAACTGCTTGACAGCCTCTTGATTTCCACCACCCATCTTCTTGTTCAGCTCTCAGCACTGCAAAACCAAAATTCAAAAGCCAATCCAAAGTGACTGAGAAATTTGCAAGGAAAATCTGCTAACCGCAGATCCTTTTAAGACACCCCAAGAAGGTATAATTATTGCTACCCCACAAAAAATTTAAACTGATTTACCTATCGTGGCTTAAAGACAGAAAAGGTGGGTGTGATTTGGCAGAAGTGAGGGTAGTGATCCCCCTAAAAATTATAGCTTTTTTTGTCCACCTCCTCTTGCCCCTGTGCAAAGCACAAAAGCATGGAACTTGGAGGTGGGTTTGTACTATGTATGTATGTTGCAGCTTCCTATGTAGGAAAGGAACTCAGTGGTCAACAAAACAAAGAAAAAAAAAGTGACAAAACTGTTAAAATCAAATAACCAACAACCGAAAGATGGGGTTTTTCAAATTGTTGCTCAAATTAAAAATACTTTTCTTTCCAAATAACTTCTCACTTTATATTACAAAACTTTTTGGAATTAAAAAAACTAAAATAATAATTTGAGGGACACCTCAGATTTTCAAATTTGGGGGTAAATGGAAGAATAACAGAGACAAATATTAGGTTTTCTCATACCGTTACAGGTCTACGGTTTAATTAATTTTTATGTTATAATAATAAAAAAATATTTAATTACTTGACCTGTAAATATTAGCGGGGACTATTATAGTTATAAACTATGTAATAATTTTCCAGAAACATAGATAAAGAAACTTTATAAATGTAATAAATGAAATGATGAAAAGTGATAACAAAATTATAAATATAATAATTTACGTGATGAAAATGACAAATAAAATAATAAATAAATGAAGATGAAAAGAAATAGGAAAAATTTAATGTAAGAATATAATGAATTTTTTTTATATAAATTGGCATTGAATAAATGTAGGATGTAATATAAGAGGTTAGTTTTTTGCAATCTATTAAAATTTTACTTCAACCAATGTTAAAATAATTTGTAATACTGTGTAACTGTAACTCCTCGTTAACACAACTTTTTGGAAACATATGCTTTTAAGATTTATATTTCATATCTTTTTTTATAAAAGATAATACTATTTCAATATGAACAATAAATTCCAAATATTTAAAAGTAAATGTTTATTCAAGGTTTGATTAGAATTAAATAATATTTAATGAGTCAACCCACACACTTAATAATTCAAAAAAGTTATGATTGAAATCAATTCTTTTTTATTAAGTTAGGAAAATGTGTGCAAAATAGGGAAGCAATAAGTAATTAAACTTAAATTGATTAATTTGAATGTAATTTTTAAGTTTGCATGAGGACTTTTTACTCTTAATTAAATAAAGCGTGCACCTTATTCTCATTTATTTTTCATGTGATACTTTTGAAGAATATTTAATGTGTTTAGTTGAGGTTATTTATAGAAATTAATAAGTTACTTATTTCTATCAGTTTCATAAATGTTTTAAAAGTAATTAAAATAATAATAAAATATTAAATATGTCATTGTATATTGACCTCTTTTTTCTTTGAATTTGAATACCACTTAATTTGTATTGCTCATTATTAAATGTGAGATTGACCAATTATAAAACTATTTTAATCTTTTGTGAAATTCATCAATTACGGAAAATTGTAGATCCATTTATTAGGGAGCATATAATTTGGGTTAGTTCATGTTTAAATTAAGTTTGAACTATTTTTTTTAAGATTATTACAGTGTGATTAAATTAAGTAGGACGATTTCTCTTGTAAGGAACCCAACTATTATCATTACCATATATGTATAAAAGCATATATCATAAAATATCTATATTTATTATTTTGCATTATAGAATTATTTATCTATGTACGATTATAAAAAATAATTATAAAATACAATAGAAAACAAGTTTTATCTAATTATTTAATTGAACATATAGGGAACAATAATAGTATATGAAAATTTTGCATGTCAAGTCTTTTAAAGATTATCCAAAATTTCATTAAATATTTAAAAAATTATCAGAATTTCATTTAATATTTAAAAGATTATCTAAAATTTCATTGAATATTTATATAATGACTAAATGCTTCCACAATATTAATATTAACTTTGAATTCAAAGGTTACCATTTGTCTTAATATTTTATTTGTATTACAATTTACTCTTTTTAATATAAATTTGTTTAACAACCTCTTATAACAAGATAATTTGGATAAATTTTCACTTTTACTTTGATTTCAAAAAAATTCATCGATTTTTACCTATTAATTCTTTCATTTATATGACTTAATGTATTAGTAGAGCATGAAGTATCATTTAATTTCCTAACTTAGTACTCACAACAACTACATCAATCACTTAGTAATATCACTTTCGTCATTACTTATAAACATCTTTCACTTATTACAAAATTAATTTCATATGGAATCCACTAATCACTCCTGGTGATTATACCTTGGTAATTGAAAACACTTCACACCACAATTATAAAGAGAAATGTTGCTTAAGCATTGACTACATCGCTGGAGAGACAATACTCTCATTTGAGCAATAATATGTATCACTTGAGTGCATCTAATTACTTGAACAATGGAACAAGGGAGGAAGGAGAAATGATATGACGTCTTTCTCGCTTGAGCTACCAACTAATGTTTGAGTGTCTAAGCTTTTGGAAGAAAGAGAGCTAACATTGATTCCCTCGTTGCTCAAGTGTCCAAACAGTGTTTGAGTGACCTAACTTAGTGAAACAACACGCTAAGTTATAGAATTTACTATAAAACCTAATCTCATCATCGCTTGACAACCGCACATTGCTTAAGTGATAAAATTTACTTGAGAGAGAAAATTGATTCAACATCTCTCTCACTCAAACCTCAACTTATGGCTTGAATGAGGAGTATTATCCCTTAGACAATAATGCTTTGCACATTTACTTAAGTTTCGCTCAAGCAACCAACTCGGTCCTTAAGTGACATATGAAAAAACAACAAAAGCAACAAAATAGCATAAATTTGACTTTATAAATCCCAAATCCATTCAAATTAATTTCATGCATTCCATTTTATTTCAAATGTTAAATGGAACCTACACTACTAGAAAATCATTAAATAGAAACTAATTTTAGAGACAAAAAATAATTACTTGCTATATTAACTAAATTAGATACTATTTTAGAGACTAACAAAATTATTGGTTTCTAAATTAGTTTCTATTATTGATAAATAGTTTCTAAATTGATATTTAATTAGCTATCAAGGTTTTAACTACCAACAATTAATTATTTTTGGTCTCTAAAATTAATTTCTATTTAATAATTTTCTTGTAATGTTACAATTAATTGAACTAAATTGTCATTTCAATCAAATTAGGTCCATTCAACACTTCAATGAGTTAAAATAACACTTCAACATATGTGTGTGCATATGAATTGACAACCAATTTCAAGAATATCAATCCAGTCATTCACTTAACAATTTAAAATCACACATCAAATCTAAATACTTTCAAAATATAGTTCAACTCCCTTTACACAACTATTGTTTCTTCACCAAGCAATATCAATCATATGATATCAAAAGTGTTTAAAGTGCACCAAAATTCTCTAATAACCTAAGAAAACACCACCTAATAAACTAAAACTTAGAAATTGAACCAATTGAAACTTAGAAGTTGTACCAATTGAGATGAATTTGTTCCTCTTATGCTTCACTTGATATTCTTCAATCATAGTATGTCAAAATTCAAAAGAAAATTTGTCTTTGATCTGAACTTCATCATACTCAAGAATGTCACTTGGATCTGATATGTATTTTCTCAACTAAGATATGTGAAGGACATTATGCAAGTTAGCCAACAACGATATGTTAATTCATAAGCCATTCGCCAAGATGTTTAATGATATTGTATGTTCCAATAAACTTGGGAATTAACTTATTCGATTTGATGGTGTTGTAATTCTTAGAAATACATGATCTCTAGGTGAAAGTTTCAAGAATATTTTTCTTTGATCAATAGAAGATTTCCCGTGACTTGAAAATGTTCTCTTCTCCTTTGAATCAATTTAGCCTTAGTTGTAATTTATTTCAACATTGAAGTCCTATTAGCGCACATTCTCTTTGTCATGATGTTGACAAAGAAAAGTTATACATTTTCTTCCATAAAAAGACTTCCTACGTTGTCATATCAATACTAGAATAATATTTGTTAAATATAAATTTTACTATAGATAAAATCTAATTTCAATTACTTAACTAATCTAAAATAAAGTCCTTAACAAATATTTTAAGAACCAAATTATTCTCAAAGTTTATTATAATCTTTACCAAAATTTCTAAGTATATCTAGAATATTTATTTAAGACTATATTAAAAGATATTTCATATAATTTTACAATTTATCGTATCTAATTCAACAAATTGTTTACAATATTATAACATTCATCAATAAGAAGTTGACCATCAACCAAATTATAATAATTTCCCCTGAATTGTGAATTCTAAAAATTCTAAATAAATAAGTGATAATAATTCATCATTATGTTTTGACACATAAATTTATATTTATAAATTATACATGTTGCATATGTGTTTATATTCTATGTATTAAATACTATTGAAATACATATATTATGGTTTATTTTGTGAACTATATTAAAAGAAATGGTTTCTTTTTAGTATACTTTCATTTGTGCAGTTTTCTATTTTCAAAGTTTTAACTGTTTATATTTAACTTTCTTAAAAAAATTAAATTGCTTAACCTTGGTTTTCCGTTTTAATTTTTTATTCAAAATAGATTATATATATAACAAAAATGTAATACATTTTTTATTTACAGAATTCACAAAGAAAAAAAAAACATCAAACTTTTAAACAAAACATATCAAAAGTACCAAACTTTTTTTTTTGTATTTTTTACTTTTATCTGATTTTTGTGCTATATTTTCCTTTGTAAGTATATACTAACCGATAATGGATTGCCCCTCTTGACATTTTTATTAATTATTGGATGATGAACATCAACAATTCGAATAATTTAAAAATCACAAGAACAAAATGCCCCGTAATTAAAAATTAAATTTAAGATAATAAGTTGAAGTATAGAGGCTAAAAGTATAACTAAATTTATATACATTTTTAAAAAATATATGAAAAAAATAAAAATAAAAAGTGTTTAAAAGGTATTGTTATTAGTTAGTAGTATTGAATTGGAAAAAACATTATGGTGTGACATGTGTCCACCAAAGTGGCACCTTAACCATCTTTCTTATTCATCTCAAACACATTTTCATTGTCATGTCACTAAGATTGTGACAAATTTTCTTTTTCTTTTGTGGCCAAGACTCTTCCACCTATGTGCCAATAAAATTAATGTCACAACCCCAAATGTCAAATTTCATTGATAGCTCAACCACACCATATGCAAACTTTAAAACTCCACACATCTTTATCAATGTGTTAAGTGAATAACATGTTCATAGCTTTAATATATATTCATGAAAAAAAATTAAAACTAATAGATTCACAAGTGTTTTTACATAGTGTTAATTTATAATTTAAATAGTAATTTAGTATATAGGTTTTTTTAAAACAAACTTTATATATATTTTTTGTATAATTGAAATTTGTAATCAATAAATTGTTTTGAATATATGAATAGTAAATGTGAGTGGTTAGAAATTATTTTTTATTTTGGTTTGATTTGTTTATACGTGTACCTGAACTTTTAATAATAGAAAATATTTTTTTCTTAATGTGAATTAATATGTACTCACATATTGTAGCATAAAACCTAGGCAATAATTACCAATGTAAATTGATGGAGTGGGTTAAATTTAAATTATTTAGAAGAAAAATTAATAGATTCTCCGTTACTTCGGATCTTTTTCTTTGACTAAACATAATGATTCAACCATACAAAACAAAAAACAAAAAAATATTTTCTAATTTAAGACTCTTTGGTTTTAAATTTAAAGCTCACTAGAAAAAATTTCTGTTTTTTTTTTCTTCTTCTTCAAATTTTAAAGGAAAAAAATGTCGACGGAAAAAATATATATC